>ENA-OQAS01001681-OQAS01001681.1-human-gut-metagenome-genome-assembly--contig:-NODE-1681-length-10081-cov-1.562287_pt1 | contig 10081 bp, 10 predicted proteins | sample MGYA00242733_ERZ504523 | MGnify/ENA primary metagenome ERZ504523 (study PRJEB26092, sample SAMD00036239) | human gut metagenome | host: Homo sapiens | study: EMG produced TPA metagenomics assembly of...
CAAGGAGGCGGAGAATGTCCATTCGTCATTCAGTTTGTAGGTCGCTCCCAAATCAATAGCCATACCGAAACCTGTGGGGCCGAGGTTGTCCGTATCGAAATCGATGTCATCGTATGAAATCTGTCCGTCGGTTCCGTCTTTCAGTATCGGGGTTCTGTCTCCGTTGGCATCCAGGATATAGTCGTCTTCCTGATAGTTGCCGGTTTCGCCTTTGGTGGGCACGATGAGGCCTTTGGCAGACATGTAAAGCTCGGCATTTTTCGGGGTGATGGTCCATTGGTCCTGAGAGGCGAGAATGTTCAGTTCGTCGATGTGCATGGTTGCTTTTGCCAGTCCCACGAGCGCTTTTACTTTGGCGCCTACCGTGAGGCGTTCGTTGATTTCGCGTGAGTGACCGAAAGCAATTTCCGCATAGTTGGTAGATACGATGTTTACGTTCTTCACGTTGTAGCTGCTTCCCGTTTCGCTGGCTACCCCGTTTTCATGAACTTGAAAAGTTCATCGGGCATGAAAACGTTGGTATTGGACTTTACGGAGATGCCGAGTGTGTTAAAACCGCCCCAGGCGTGGAAGCCTAAGGAAAGAATCGATTCGTCTACGTTGACACCTACTTTCAGCCTTTTGGGCAATCCTTTCAGGAATTCGGCGCTGCTCACTTCCTCGTTCATAAAAGTGGTGAGGTCACCGTTGGCTTTCTTGAAGATAAAGTCGCCTACGCCGCCTGTGGATTGCGCGCCGATTGTAAGATTGCCCAAGCCGGGAAAACTGACGTAGCCGCGTTCGCCCATAAAGGCGGGGTTTAGTTCGTGACGGTAGGTACTTCCTTCCAGAAAATAGGTTGAACGGCTGTTCTGTGTCTGTGCCATCGCATCGCCGATTGCAAGTGTCGCTACGGCTCCAGACAGTATAATCGCTAAAACATTTGTTTTCATTCGTTTCGTTATATATGATTGTTGAATCTTTTGTCTGTATCGCATGAAATAATATCTGTTAGTTCAGATCTACTTTGATACCGTTTGGAATTTTTAGTTTCATGTCTTTAAGCTGCATCCATTGTGTGCTTAGCAACTGAACATCGGTGGCTTGTCCGGGCACAGCTGTTATCTTCAGCTTCAGGCCGTCCAGCTTGCTGATGGCGCCTTCCGCCGTTTCGTTCAAGTTGACATTGAGCGCGCTTGAAACTTCGGTCTTGCCGTCTTTGCTTTCCGTGATGGTTCCCTCTACGGTTACGTCGATGTCTTTTATCACGTTTCCGTTGGCATCCAGTGCGCTTACGTTGTCGTTCTTGATTTCCATTGCCAAAGGAATGGTGTTGACGGCATTTATGGAAAGAACGGCTTTTTTGATGTCTACATCTTCAAGGTCGAGGTCGAAGTTATCGAGTGTTTCTTCATACACGATTTTCAGGTTGCTGCCGAAGCTCAGGGGGATGTCGATGTCGTATGCGCTGTTCAGCGTGTAGTCCTGTCCTAAATTGACGGTGTAATACTGTTCTGTCTTTACGGCCGGTTTAGCTCAACGTTGATGTGGTCGGGTATCGTTTCGATAATATCATTCAGATTGGGCACGACAACTTTGGTTGCATTTGCCTCAACCACCGTTTGCTCATCACGTACTATTGAAATTGTCTGTTGCTTGTCTCCGCTGGGTTTTAATGTGATGGATGCACCACCGTTACCGCTTCCTATTTTTACGATTTTGGTTACTTTACCGTCTTTATATCCGGTCAGGACACCATCCATTTCTACATCCGTGTTCAGTGGATTGTTGGCATTGAATGAGAACACAGGATTGGTGATGTCCAGTCTTATTTCATCGTCTTGCAGGAAGTCGGGCAGATTGTTCAGTTCCACTTCGGTAGGCTTCACGTCGATGTCAGGCTGGATGGTGCCGTAAACTTCGCTTACAGCCATTTCTGCAAGGGTGACTGTGGGGTGATACTTAAAGAACCGCTACCTTGGGGATTATCTACATATATATCTTGCATTTCTATCGTTATCTTTTGGTTCTCGATTTTAAGGATTCTATCACCTTCCTTTTCTTCAACTCTATTTCCTTCACCGTATCTGCTTCCGAATACGTATTTGTTGATTTTCAGTTCTTTTGTAAACCGGATGGCCTTATTTGTACATTGGTCATGGTAAGGGTCTGTCCGTTCAGTCCGTTCTCTTTCTCGAACTGTATGAAGTCCGGGAAGTTGATTGTCATAGTTCCAACTTCAACCAATGAGGTTGAAATTTCATCGCCAAGTTCTAATTTAAGAGTCAGGGTCGTTGGCATATCGGCAGCTAAGGAACCGATTTCTATGACGGCTTTGTCCACGTTGTGAGCTTCGGCGTTAATTTTGCCTTCTGATTGTGCATTTGATACACGAGCTGTGGCTCCGGAAACCAATAGCGTAATCGCATCAATAATATTCTCGGACTCTGCAACCGTAACAGTTCCCACCGATGTATTCGTCTCATCAATATTATCCTTTTCAGCAGATGATATTCTCCATCCACAATCTGCAAATCATCCCCCTCGTCCAGTTCGATGATTTATCCAATGTTATCTTCTCCGTATATCCCACGGGAATTGCCAGATGTTCGCCACCTGCACTGATTGTCATGTCGATGTCCTTGTTCAGGTCATAACTGTTATCGATGCACGATGTGGTTATTCCGAACGATGTCAGTAATAGGGCCGCAGCTATAAGCGGTCTTTTTCTTTGTGTTTAGCATCATAATTTTACTGTTTATAATTGTTTTGTTGTTTACTTATGTATTCAATATTATGGAAAAACGGAATAGATTAAAAGAATTTCGGGCTACTTTTAAAAGCTGTGCAAATGTATAAATTTTATTTAATTAATAATACCTTAATCGTTAAAAATGCAAGAATATGGGTGAAATAAGATTGTTTAATCCTTTCTGATACACAACTGTTTTATTGAAAATAGTTTATAGTTTAAAATGCTGAAACATTCGGCTGTATACTGAATGCCTTTCAGTCGTATACTCATCCTATTTCGGTCGTATACTTAAATAGGTTCAGTCATATACTGAATAACGCCACTTTTATGCCTATTGATTATCAGTGAATTACAAATTCTGTATAAAAATAATAAATTACGACAATTTGAATCTTTATTCTTAAAACTGCTTAAAAATTACTTAAGGCATAAAGTTTAATATTTATCTTTGAACAATTTACAATCAAAACATAAAACCGATAATACTGAATGATACAAATTATACAATTAAAGGGAACAGACAGGCGGCTATATGAGCTTGTAGCGCCATTGGTGATGAATCCCGATGTCTTAAAGCAGAATTATAACTACCCGTTTCGTACATCGGAAGATTTTGTTTGGTTTGTGGCAGTAGAAAAGAGGAAGTTATAGGTTTTATACCCGTAGAAGAAAAGAAGAAAGAGTGTATCATTAACAACTACTATGTAGAGGACAACAATGAAAGCACGCTGAAGCTATTATTGGAGAAGGTTATATCGAATGCAACTGCGGGTAAGGAATTGACATCGGTTACTTCATGGAGCATTGTTCTCTTTTTAAGGAATTAGGTTTTTCGGAGGAGAAAGTCTGGACTCGCTACGTGAAAATGAAAAAGACAGATAACTATGGCTGTTTCTAAAAATGTATACGAACTTGCGCAGGAACGTTTAGAACTGATTTTTAAAGAGTTCGATACAATATGCGTGTCGTTTTCCGGAGGGAAGGACAGTGGCGTATTGCTGAACTTGTGCATAGATTACATCCGGCGTAATAATTTAAAGCGAAAATTGTGTGTGTTTCATATGGATTATGAGATACAGTACACCGTAACCATAGATTATGTAGACCGTATATTGGAAGCCAATAAGGATATTCTGGAAGTCTATCGGGTATGTGTCCCTTTCAAGGTCACCACCTGCACATCCATGTATCAGAGCTATTGGCGTCCCTGGGACGAGAGTATGAAGGAGCTTTGGGTGCGTCAGATGCCGCAGGGTTCTTATACGAAAGAAGCGTTCCCTTTCTATACGGAGAAAATGTGGGATTACGAATTCCAGATGCACTTTGCCAAATGGCTGCATCAGCGGAAAGATGCGGTGCGCACCTGTTTCCTTATTGGCATCCGCACGCAGGAAAGCTTCAACCGCTGGCGCAGTATTCATCTGAACCGTAAATACCAGATGTACCATAACTACAGGTGGACTTCCAAAATAGGCAATGACATATTCAACGCTTATCCCATCTACGACTGGAAAACGACGGATATATGGACTGCCAACGGTAAGTTCGGCTTCGATTATAACCATCTGTACGATTTGTATTATAAAGCGGGTGTCAATATAGAGCGCCAGCGTGTGGCAAGTCCGTTTCTGTGCGAGGCGCAGGAGAGCCTTGCATTGTATAAAGTGATAGACCCAATACCTGGGGGAAGATGATAGGACGTGTCAACGGGGTGAACTTACCGGTATCTATGGCGGTACTCACGCCATGGGCTGGCAGAGCGTACGCATTCCCGAAGGGTATACCTGGAAGAGCTTTATGCAATTCCTGCTTTCCACCTTGCCCGAAGAAACCCGGCGCAACTATCTGAAGAAGCTGACCGTCAGCATCGAATTCTGGCGGACAAAAGGGGGATGCCTGGGCGAGAATACCATAAAGAAGCTGCAAGACGCAGGCATTCCCATCGAAGTGATGAATCATACCAATTACAAGACAAACAAGAAACCTGTCCGCATGGATTATCTGGATGATATCGATATAACGGAATTCAGGGAAATCCCTACCTACAAGCGCATGTGCATCTGTATCTTAAAGAACGACCACGCGTGCAAGTACATGGGGTTTGCCCTGACCAAGAGGAAATATACAAGCGAGACAAGATAATGGAACAATTCAAAAATATGATGTTATGAGTGTAGATAAAAGTCCGGTATATAATGTAAAAGCAATTCCCGTAGAAAAGATACAGGCCAATGATTATAACCCCAATGTAGTGGCACCGCCCGAAATGAAATTGCTGGAACTGTCCATCTGGGAAGACGGATTTACAATGCCCTGCGTGTGCTATTACGACCAAGAAAAAGACAACTATATATTGGTAGACGGCTACACCGCTATCAGGTATTGAAAACTTCCAAGCGGATTTATCAGCGTGAGAACGGCTTGTTGCCGGTTGTTGTAATTGATAAGGAGCTGTCCAACCGCATGGCGTCCACTATCCGTCATAACCGTGCGCGCGGGGCGCATAACATCGAGTTGATGTGCAACATCGTTGCCGAACTGGACCGTGCCGGTATGTCCGACCAGTGGATTATGAAACACATAGGAATGGACCGGGACGAGCTGCTTCGTCTGAAGCAAATTCGGGTTTGGCAGACCTGTTTGCCAATAAAGATTTCAGTATTCCTGACAACAAGCCGGAATATATGCCTTGATAGTTGAAATAATTCTCCTGCAAACTTGCATATTTTAGCCAAATCGCCTACATTTGTCAGCACATAAACAGAACAAACAAGTTGCATGGTCTTCGGACACAGTAATAAGTGCTGCATGAAAAAAATATTGGTTAGCGGTGGTGCCGGCTTTATAGGTTCTCATCTGTGTACCCGGCTGATTAAAGACGGATACGAAGTAATATGCCTGGACAATCTCTTCACCGGTTCGGAAGAGAACATAGCCCACCTGAAAGGAAATCCCCGTTTTCAGTTTGTGTTTCACGATGTGGAATTGCCCTACGAGGCGGAAGTCGATGAGATTTATAACCTGGCTTGTCCCGCATCGCCGGTACATTATCAGCACGATGCCATAAAGACTATTAAAACTTCGGTATTGGGAGCCATCAATATGCTGGGGCTGGCCAAAAAGACGGGTGCAAAAATCATGCAGCGTCTACCAGCGAAATCTACGGCGATCCTGCCATACATCCCCAAGTGGAAAGTTATTGGGGAAATGTAAATCCAATCGGTATCCGTTCTTGTTATGATGAAGCAAGCGTTGCGCAGAGACGCTTTTTATGGATTATTACCGTCAGAACGGAATACGCATAAAGATTATACGTATTTTCAATACATACGGTCCGCGCATGCTGCCCGACGACGGGCGGGTGGTTTCCAACTTTGTGGTCCAGGCACTGCAGGACAAGGACATCACAATTTACGGTTCGGGTGTTCAGACCCGCAGTTTCCAGTATGTGGACGACTTGATAGAGGGATGGTGCGTATGATGAATACGGAAGAAGGGTTTATCGGCCCGGTAAATTTGGGCAATCCCAACGAGTTCTCCATCCTTGAACTGGCAGAGAAGGTTATTAGGCTGACAGGTTCCAAATCAAAACTGATATTCAAACCACTGCCGCACGATGATCCGAGACAACGGAAACCGGACATTACGTTAGCCAAACATAAACTGGACTGGCAGCCTGTAATAGAGTTGGAGGAAGGCTTGCTCCACATGATTGAATATTTCGGCAAATATCGTTCCTGAATAAATATGGTACCAATAACGGGAAAAAATATAATACAAAGATGAACATGGAAATAAATCCTTCTGAGTACAAAATCCTCATCGTAGATGATGTGATGTCCAACGTATTGTTGTTGAAAGTACTCCTGACAAATGAGAAGTTTGCGATTGCTACGGCAAACAACGGACGGCAGGCCTTGGAACAAGTGGATAAAGAACATCCGGATTTGGTGCTGCTGGATGTAATGATGCCCGATTTAAGCGGCTTTGAAGTGGCGCAACGTCTCAAATCCAATCCCGATACAGCGGATATTCCAATCATCTTTTTGACAGCATTGAACAGTACAACGGATATAGTGAAAGGGTTTCAGGCGGGTGCCAGTGACTTTATTTCCAAACCTTTTAATAAGGAAGAGCTGATAATCCGTGTCACCCATCAGGTTTCATTGGTGGCGGCCAAGCGTATTATTCTGAATAAGACGGAAGAGTTGCAGCGCATCATTGCCGGGCGCGACAAGTTGTATTCTGTGATAGCCCACGATCTGCGTTCTCCGATGGGCTCTATCAAGATGGTGCTGAACATGCTGATGCTCAATCTGCCCGTTGAGAAGATTGGCGGTGAGATGTACGAACTGCTGACAATGGCAAACCGGACAACGGAAGATGTGTTTTCATTGCTGGATAACCTGTTGAAGTGGACAAAAAGCCAGATTGGCAACCTGAATGTTGTCTATCAGGATGTGGATGCCGTGGAAGTGGTAGACAGCGTGATTGATGTGTTCAATATGGTGGCCGGCTTGAAGAAAATTACCATCCGTGAAGAAAAGCCGGAGAAGTTGCCCGTCTGTACCGATATTGATATGCTGAAAACCATTATTCGCAATCTGCTGAGCAATGCCATTAAATTCAGTAACGAAATTCGGAAGTGTTGGTGAAGATGGAAGAGCAAGGAGATACAGTGGTAGTCAGTGTAAAAGACAGTGGTTGCGGCATTGATGAAGAAGGACAGCAGAAACTGCTGCATACAGATACGCATTTCAGTACGTTCGGCACAAATAATGAAGAAGGTTCCGGATTGGGATTGCTGCTGTGTCAGGATTTTGCAGTGAAGAGTGGCGGCAAGTTGTGGTTTACATCCAAGAAAGGAGAGGGTTCGACATTCTATTTCTCTATCCCGTTGAAGAAATAAAAAAGAGGACAATAAACAATAGGGTGCTAAAGTGATATTGGCTGCAATATGATTCCTCAGATTTTATTACTTTAATTGCCCTATTGTTTTTATTGTACTCCTCTATTTCTTGCACAGTCTTTTAAGTCACAGTATTCGCATTTCTTCGCATCTTCCGTTTGGGTAAAAGGCTCTTCGGGATTGTATATCTCCTGCAGGAGCGCTGATAGCCGTTCGCGAAACTCATCTTCATAAAACGCAAAATTGTTGACCGGCACTTGGCTGGCGCGGTGCGCCCATCTCGATAACGGGCGAATAACTCTCGGATGCCGCACGGTGGATGTACAGCAGGGATGGAGCTACATTCAGTCCTTGCTTGCGGCACATAATGGCAGCATACAGGAAAGTCTGGAAGATGTAGTTCGGACGGTTGTCGGCAGGGGTAAACAACTGCTCTATGCTTTCGGGAGTCTTGGGAGTGCCACCCGTCTTGTAGTCCACGATGCGCAGGGTATCGCCTTTGCTGTCCATACGGTCTATCGTTCCGCCGATATTCAGCGGAAGCATTCCGGAAGGAGTATCTATCTCCAGGGTTTCCGTTACTTTTTGTTCCATGCCTTCCATACGGAAAGGGGCGTACTGCAGGTCGTTGCGGAGTAATTGCCGCAGATAGGATGCGATTACTTTGGAGTGGATAAGCTGTGTGCCGTTGTATTCGGGTTGCTCGCCGGCAGGCACATGGAAAAACTCTTCCTTGAAGGCGGTGTCTACGTATGCCTGCAACCTTACGTCGTTGCGGAGCAACTGCTCCAGGTCTTCCCGGCGTATCTCCTTTCCGTTGGCTGTGAGGTCTTGGTATACCAGCTCGGCGGAACGGTGGAAGATAGTACCGAACAGGGCGGAGTCTATCTCTGCGCTTACCTCGTCGGGAGCTTCAGTCCGGCAACGTAGCGGTAGTAGAATCTGAGCCGCAGTCGAGGTAGGTGTTGAGTGCCGAAGGCGAAAAGAGTGCGTTGGGATGCCGGCGGATGTCGTATGCATTGTACATCCGTTGCAGTACCTCGTCCGTCTTTTGTATTTCAATCTTGAGGCTTTGTTGGGGAGATTGCCCGGCTTCCAGATATTGGCGTGAGATGTCGTGGGGAGACTCGACGAGAAACTGGAGCATAAAGCGCGACATCTCACCCCGGTTCAGTCCGTCGGATGCCGTATTGTACAGCAAGGTAATGTTCTCCGCACGCTGTATGAGGCGGTAGAAGTAGTAGGCATACACGGAGTTCTTATGCTCGATGGTAGTCATGCCGAACGCCTTGCGCAGGTTATAGGGGATGAAAGACGAATCGCCGCCCGCCTTGGGGACTGCCCTTCGTTGAGGGACAGCATGATGAGGTTGCGGAAGTCGAGGTTACGCGTTTCCAGTACGCCCATTACCTGCATGCCGATGGCGGGCTCGCCGTGAAACGGGATGTTGGTGGCGGTGAGCAGGCGGTTCATCAGACGTTTCAGCGTGTCTGTATGCAGGCTCAGCCCGTCATTCTCTATCAGGCTGAGCAGGCGGTTGATAAGGGTGTAGCCTTGAATAGGGACTCCCGGTAGAGCTGGTTGAAGATGTCCTCTTCATCTTTCTCCTGACGGTATATGACGGCCACTTCGCGCAGCAGCTCGGTGAGATAGCGGCAGATGGCAGCAGTTCCGCTCTGCGGGGTGAATACCTGTTCGAGAAAAGCGTCTTTTTTAAGCTCCGACGGGAGAGGGTAGAAGCGGTTGTCCTTGGTGAGCTGCTTCTCCAGGTCTTCGGCCGTGGCGGACAGTTGCCGGGTGTAAGGATGCTTCAGTACGGCAAGTGCGGCTTCGTAGGTATAGCGTCCCGTATTCCTGCGGTAGCCGGCGGTTTGCAGTTCCATAAGGGCATTGATATAGCTGTATACGGGTGTCTGCGCCAATGGAAATCCCATGGTTATGTTTACGTTCTCCACTTCCGGCGGGATGGAGTGCAGCACGGGCAGCAACAGTGCCTCGTTGCATAGCACAATGGCGTTTTCCTTCTCCTTGCTTGCTTCGGTATCGCTTTTCACAACCGTGCGCACCCATTGGGGCAGGTAGCGGGCCTGCGCATTCTCCGTAGGAGCGGATATGAAACGTATTTTCTTGGGATGCCGCAAGACATCGAAGGCAGTTTCGGGCAGTTGGTTGGGAAACAGCTTCAGGTTGCGCAGGATAAATTCGCCCGCTTCGTGCACGTAGGGCGGTTGCTGTTCGTGGGGCAGGCGGGTGTAGAACACGTCATAATCCCAGTAGAACATGGCTTTGCCCGCATCCTGCAGGCGTTGGAAGAAGCGGGTCTCTACCTTGTTCAGCACGTTGAAGCCCACGAATACGTAGCGGTCGTAGCGCAGCCGGTCCGTATCAAGTTCCTCTATTACATGGCGGTACATCATGCCTTCGTAGCGATGCCAAGT
>ENA-OQAS01001682-OQAS01001682.1-human-gut-metagenome-genome-assembly--contig:-NODE-1682-length-10078-cov-5.877399_pt1 | contig 10078 bp, 14 predicted proteins | sample MGYA00242733_ERZ504523 | MGnify/ENA primary metagenome ERZ504523 (study PRJEB26092, sample SAMD00036239) | human gut metagenome | host: Homo sapiens | study: EMG produced TPA metagenomics assembly of...
TGTAGTCCCAATCTTCGGGAAGTGAGAGCATTTGCGACAACAAGCCCTTTGCCTTTAGGGAAAGCTCCTTGTTGCGTAAATGGTGGTTGCTCATAACGGTATAACCTTTGTTCTTTTCCACGCGGAAAACTGCCATAGCTTCGTCACTCCTTTTCGTTGGATTTGTTACGCAGTAGAAACGCGGTTTTGAGGGAAAAGGTATCAACCTTGCCGTTCTCATTTTCGCGCTCTAAGAGCCGCATAAATCAAGCTTTGTTTGCCCTTACTGCGTAACATGAGGGTAAAAAATAGCGGCGTTCCATGTTTCCCGGTTGGGATAAGGTAACGTCGCTCATGCGAATAATGTTCAATTTTATTTATATCGTGGCAAGGCAATCAATAATTTTGATAGGTAGTAAATAAGTAGTAAATTTTTCTGTTAGCTTCAAAAAGTCAAGGAATATCAAGGGTTTCCGCGCTCGATTAGTGTACTGCCGTGGCACACGAACAAAATGCGTATCGGCCGGTTCGTTACGCTCATTCTGCCAGCTTGGCCAAAATGGCGTCTGTCGCTTCTGCGGTGGGTGCGGTCTCAGAGAAACTCTTGTCCCGGGCGGTCAGCTCCACCACGCCGTTTTTCAGGTTCCGAGGGCTGACGATCACCCGCAGGGGTACGCCCAGCAGATCTGCGTCGGAGAACATACGCCGGCGCTGACAGAACGGTCATCGTAGATCACTTCTACGCCCTTCTCCTGCAAGGTGTTGTACAGTGTATCGGCAAAGGCGCGCACTTCTTCATTGTCTGCACGCACAGCGCACAGGTGCACCTGCCATGGGGCAATGGCCTTGGGCCAAATGGGACCGTAGTCGTCGTGGTGCGCCTCGCACACAGCGGCGGCCAGTCGGCCAACGCCAATGCCGTAACAGCCCATGATCGGCACGCGGCTCTTGCGTCCCGATCCGTATAGGTCATACCCATAGGCTCGGTGTACTTCTTGCCCAGCTGGAAAATGTTGCCCACCTCAATACCACGGGAAATATGAATGCTCTTTTTGCCGCAGCAGGGGCAGATACCGCCCTCAACCACCTTGGCAAAATCGTGGTACTCCGCACCGGGCACATCCCGCTGCATATCCACGCCGGTATAGTGGTAATCCGTCTCGTTGGCGCCGGCACACAGGTTGTTGCGCCCCTCCAGAGAGCGGTCGTACAGCACGGTAAAGTCGCCGTTCAGGTTGGCAGGGCCGATAAAGCCGGCGTGCAGACCACATTCTTCGGTAATTACTGCCGGGTGAATTTCCTCACCCAAGAAGTTGGTGAGCTTAGTCTCGTTCATTTCCAAGTCGCCTCGCAGGAACAGTACCACATATTTGTCTTCATTATTGGTCTGGTACACCACAGCCTTAGCGCTGTCCTTAGGGTCGGCGTGCAGATAGGTGCATACCTCCTCAATGGTGTGCATACCCGGGGTGTGCACCTTAGTCAGCGGCTGGAGGGGCATTTTCCACCGGCTCCAGGATAGACTCGGCAGCCTCCATGTTGGCCTTATATCCGCAGTCGTCGCACAGCACGATAGAGTCCTCGCCAATGGGGGTCAGTAGCATAAATTCGTGGGATACGCTGCCGCCCATCATACCGGAGTCTGAAGCAACGGAGATCACCTCCGGCACACCGGCGCGGGCAAAAATGCGCTCATAAGCTTGTGGCACTTTTCGTAATAATCGTCCAGGTCCTCCTGGCTGGTGTGGAAGGAGTAAGCGTCCTTCATAGTGAACTCACGCACACGGATCAGCCCGGCTCTGGGGCGCGCCTCGTCCCGGAACTGGTTTGAATTTGATAGATCATAAAGGGTACTTGGTGTAGGTGCCGGCGTACTCCCGTACCAGTTGCACCGCAGCCTCCTCGTGGGTCATACCCAGCACCATATCGGCGCCGTTGCGGTCCGTAAAGCGCAGCAACTCTTTGCCGATACTCTCATACCGGCCGGACTCTGCCCACAGAGAGGCGGGCATCACCACCGGGAACTGCACTTCCTGACCGTCCAGGGCGTCCATCTCTTCCCGCATGATTTGCTCCAGCTTCTTCAGCACCCGCTTTAAGGGCGGGTAAGAGGAGTAAATGCCGTTTGCCACATACTTGATGTAGCCGCCGCGCACCATCAGGGCGTGGCTGTCTACCTGGCAGTCTGCCGGGCGCTCCTTAAACGATCGCCAACTAAGTGTTCCAGTTTCATACAAAAAACCTCCAAAAATAAAGCCCTAAGCCGATCTGTGACGATCGGTTTAGGGCGAATCATTGATCCGTGTTACCACCTAAATTCAGGCTGAGCCTGCACTCTGCGCGCTCTGTAACGGGAGCTCCCGGTACGCCTTAATAGCCTTTGCGTTCGGCGCACAGCTCAAAGATGGGTTCCTCCGCCGCCTGCCCAGGCTTGCACCGACCGCCTGTTCTCTCTGCACAGGGTGGGGGAGTACTGTTTCTCGTCCTTGCTGTTACCTTGGTATCATAGCAAATCGGGACCGAAAAGTCAAGAGCGCTCCGGGTTTGTCTGATCTTTTCTCTGTCCGGTGCAGCGGCGAACCAAGCCGCGCACTGCCGGCTCCAGTCGCGGCTCCAGTCCCATGGCGATTATCAGCGCCGCCACAGTGAGCAGGAGAAAGAACATGCCCTGCATATACCAGCCGGGCAACCCGGCGCACAGCTTGACAGATAGCTTATTGAGCCAGCCATATAAATTGGGCTGGTTGTGAATGGCCATTAGGTACAGAGCGTGTACGCCCAAGTAGGCGAGACCTTTGTTCAGCATAGGCACCTTGCCCAGCGCCAGGCTGATACCGAGGATTCCGGCGCAGCCCAGTGCAGCCGCCGCCAAACTCAGCAGCGGGCGAGAGGCAGTCAAATCGTACATATCCTGTGGCGCCGCCTGTGCCAGCAAGCCACTGCCGACGGTCAGCACAGTGCCGCCAATGCCGCAGGCGGCAACCATCGCTGGCTTGGTACACTGATTTCGCAACGAACGAACGCCCCTTGCAGCAGGGAACCGATAAACAGATAAAAGGCCGCCTCCATGGGGCGAAGAACCGTCAGCCCTACCATGCCCAGCACCCGGCCCACGCCGGACAGGGCGGTAAAGTCCACTGCTCTGCCTATACCGGCTGCCAGCAAAAACAGCCCGGCCAGGAACAACCCTTGTGCCCAGCGGGGCAGCGGGCTGCCGGTGAGCAGACTGCAAAGCAGTTTGCCCAAAAACAGGGTGCTTAAAAACCAAAGCACATTAAATCCGCACCCTACCAAAGCGGCAATGCGTCCAGTGCCAGCGCCTTGCAGCTGCCGTTGCCTGCAATACAGGTCACCGCGCTGCACAGCAGATAAATGGCGCTGAATAAAATGTAATAAAACAGCAGCCGGGCGTTCTTCTCCCAAAAACGACGGAGAGAAAAGCTGCATGCATCCCTTTGCATAACCAGCCCGGACACCACAAAGAACAGGGGCATCATATAGCCGCCCAGCGCCGTATGCAAAGGTGAGGCGGGCAGGGTGTGATACAGGATCACCGAGAGAATGCCCAGCCCTTTGGCAATATCCAGTTCTATTATACGCGGTGCGGGGCGACATTGCCGATTGCTTCATTTTTCGTCTCCTTGTGGAATATAAGCTCAATACAATTTTATTGTAGCGACCTGCCTACGGCTTGTCAATTCTTTTATCACTGCCGGATATAGGCGCTAATCAAACGAAAAAACGCAACTTATTCTTTACATCAGCGGCAAAAAATGGTACTATAGATTGTATTGCTTTGCACCGGTAGTGCTGCAAAGCGCCAAATTTTGTTGGAGGTACTGTTTATGACCAGTGCACAAGTTTGTATTCTGATCTCTATAGCCGTGTACCTGATCGCTATGCTGGCTATTGGTATTGTGTGCTCCAAGCGCAACAATACAGTAGACGATTTCTATTTGGGCGGCCGTCGGTTGGGGCCGGTGGTTACTGCCATGAGTGCCGAGGCGTCGGATATGTCCAGCTGGCTGCTGATGGGCCTGCCGGGCGTTGCCTATCTGACCGGTGTTGCGGATCCGGGATGGACAGCCATTGGCCTTGGTGTGGGCACTTACATTAACTGGCTGGTGGTGGCACGCCGTCTGCGCCGGTATTCCGCCCGCATTGGCGCCATTACCGTGCCGGACTTTTTCTCTCGCCGATTTGGAGAGAAAAAACATATTCTTACCGCCATGGCAGCCATTTTAATTATTGTATTCTTTGTGCCGTACACAGCCTCCGGGTTTGCCGCCTGCGGCAAGCTGTTTGGCACTCTGTTCGGTATGGACTACCATGTGGCAATGATCATTTCCGCCATTGTGATCGTGGGCTATACCGCTACCGGCGGGTTTACTGCCGCGTCTACCACTGACTTAGTGCAGAGCATTGTGATGAGCATTGCGCTGGTGGTGGTGCTGGTGTTTGGCGTGTCCAAGGCCGGCGGCGTGGGCGCCGTGGTGGAGAATGCGCAGAGCATGAGCGGCTATCTGTCCATGACGGCTACCTATGACCCGGAAAGCGGCAAATCCGCCACATACAACTTGTTGAAAATTTTGTCTACCGCCGCTTGGGGGCTGGGCTACTTTGGTATGCCCCACATTTTGCTGCGGTTTATGGCTATTGAAGATGATCGCAAATTAAAGACCTCGCGCCGCATTGCCACCATTTGGGTCGTGATCTCTATGTTCATTGCCGTGGTGATCGGTGTAGTTGGCTCCGCTATGGTCAAGAACGGCGCTATGGGTGCGCTGGCAGACAAGGAAACCATTATTGTGCAGATCGCCAATCTGCTGTCCCAGCACGGGGTAGTTGCTGCACTGCTGGCCGGTGTGATCCTGGCGGGTATTTTGGCCAGCACCATGTCCACGGCGGACAGCCAGCTGCTGGCTGCCTCCTCCGGCGTCAGCGAGAATATTTTGGGCAGCCTGTTCAACCTGAATTTGTCTGCTAAAGCCAAGATGATCGTGGCTCGGGTGACCCTGCTGGGTATCGCGTGGTAGGCATCTTTATGGCTTGGGATTCTAATGCTTCTGTGTTTAAGATCGTCAGCTTTGCTTGGGCGGGCTTTGGCGCGTCCTTTGGTCCGGTAATGTTGCTGGCGCTGTTTTGGCGGCGTTCCAACCGCTACGGCGCTGTGGCCGGTATGATTGCCGGCGCTGTGATGGTGTTTTTGTGGAAGTATTGCATTGCCGACCTGGCACCGGTTTTGAAGATTTACGAGCTGCTGCCTGCGTTCCTGTTTGGCCTGCTGGTGAATGTGGTGGTGTCCCTGTGCACCCCTGCGCCGGACAAAGAGGTGCTGGAGCAGTATGACGCGGTCAAGGCAGAGAAATGAGCCCTTTGAACGATCCGAGAGAAGCGTTGCGCCGTGCCCTGCAATATGATGCCGGAGATCCCAAGCGGATACAGCATTTGATCAAGGTGTATACTTTTGCCGAAATGATCGCCGATGGGGAGCATTTGCCCGATGCGCAGCGGCGCGTATTGCTTACAGCTGCTGCACTTCATGATATTGGTATTCACAATGCGGAACTGCATTACGGTTCCTCTGCCGGTAAATACCAAGAGCTGGAGGGCCCACCGGTGGTATGCCAACTGCTTGCAGATTGGCCAAAGGATTTTGTGGAAGAAGTTTGTGATCTGGTGGCCAGACACCATACCTACACCGGTGTGGACCGATTGACTTTGCGCATTTTAATTGAGGCGGACTTTTTGGTGAATGCGTATGAGGAGGGGCTTTCCGAAGAGGCTGTGCAAGTCGGCAGAGAAAAGCTGTTTACCACTGCGACGGGAAAGCACCTGTTGCAAATGCTTTATGCAGTATAAGACAATAAAAAACGCAAGGTGTATTTCGCACCTTGCGTTTCTTTATGTCGTTTAAGAATTATTTTACAAAGCGGATCAGCCGATTGGTAAGTAGGGCTGCCAGCAGGATCTTGCCACACTCCGGCAGCAGGAATGGCACCACGCAGGTGGCCAGCGCCGCTTTTAATGTGGCTTTGTAAGCAATGATGAACCACACGGTGCCAAAGGCGTAGCATACAGTCAGGCCGATTACCATAAACAGGATCAACTGCCAAAACTTGTGACCGAACTTTTGCACCAAAGCGCCGGTGATCATTGCGGTCAGGACAAAGCCGACAATGTAGCCGCCGGTGGGACCGGTAATGGCTGCCACGCCGCTTTTGAACCCGGTAAAGATGGGCAGTCCTACCATACCCAGCAGAATGTACACGATTACGGACACGGTGGAGCGCTTCCACCCCAGCAGTCCGGCGCACAGGCAAACGGCAAAGGTCTGCATGGTAAAGGACACGGTCATGGGCACGGCGATCTGGGCACACACAGCGATCAGTGCGGCAAACAGACCGATATAGGCAATGTCTACCGTGCGGAGTTTTTTCTTCTTCTTGCTGCTTTCGGCAGCTGCGGTTGTTTCTGACATACTTTTTACCTCACATTGAATTTTGTACTATTATGCCTTGATTTTGCATAATGTCAACCATAATCGTAAAATAAGTTGACATTTTGCAATTCCACGGCAAAATTCCGCCTGATTCCTGCCCTATTGCACAAATTCTTTGGCACTTTTTTGTGCACTGTACTGAATTTTAAGAATTTGGTCCATATCGGTAGGCAAAGGCCGCGCCAGCTGTATAATGGTGCTGATTTTTGAAGAAGGAGCGCACTTATGCAGCTGTTAGAAACAAAAAAAAGAGAATTATATCGGTCAGGCAGATCCGTTTATTCTGGAAGTGGCGGTCGATATTACATTTATACCACCGGCGATGATGGCATTTACGCTTACAGCTCGGATGATCTGCTCACCGGTTGGCAATTTCACGGTATGGTGTTTACCGTGCCCGGGGAGCATAGCTTCTGGGCGCCCAGCGTGATTGAACTGGATGGTACATATTATATGTATTGTTCTTATGAGTTCTTTGGCGATACTCCGGATCAGGGCGGTCATCGGGAGGCACTGTTTGTCAGTCAGGCGGATAATCCCCTGGGTCCCTTTGGGCAGGAGAAGCAGATTTTGCATCCCTTTTCCATTGACTCTCAGATTGTGCAGAACGAGAGCGGCCTGTATTTGTTCTATTCTACCAATACGTTTGAGGGTGACCGGATTGGCACTTATATTGTGGTGGATAAGATGCTGGATCCGTACACCCCGGCAGGACACCCGGTGCCGGTGGTGGTGCCCACCTGGACGAGGAGATCTTCCGTCGGGATCGGTATAAGCCGGGCCAGCACTGGCACACCATTGAGGGTGCCTGCTACTTCGGGAGGGGGACTGGCAGTATGTAATGTACAGCGGCAACTGCTACTTACAGCCTACCTATTATATAGGATACGCCCGAGCCAAAACAGACGAAACGGACCTGACCAAAATCAAGTTTGAAAAGGTGCCGGATGACCATACCTATGCTCCGGTGATTCGCGCCAATGATTGGGAGGAGGGCACCGGTCATCACAGCGTGATCAAGAAGGATGGCGTATGGTACGCGGTGTACCACGCCCGTAATGTGGAGGACGACGGCTTTGAAGGCGACCGCCGCAACGCCCGCATTTGCCGATTGGAAGTGAAGGACGGCACCATTACCGCTCACCGCTATCCGGATCATATATAGGCATAACGCACCGCTGCTTACTACCAAATCTTGTGTACTGTATGCTGCCGGCGTACTAATGTTTACAGTTTGTTCATAAAAATCTCGCATTTGCTTGCATTTTTTGTTGAAATTTGAGCAACAAGATGATATACTACTACTATACTTATAAGGAGGGTACTGCCTTGAGTAAAGAAAAGAAGCTTGCTAAGAAAGAAGCGAAGGCGGCCAAGAGAGAAGCAAAGGCTGAAAAGCACTTGCTAAGGCAAACGCCAAAGCGGAAAAGAAGCATGCAAAGGCTTATGAGAAATTCGTAAAAGAAACTACGAAGAAAAACGAAAAAGGGGAAAAGAAAGCGGCCGCAGGCGGCAAAGCATTTACCGCCATTGCCATTCCGACCATCGATGCTTTCCAGACTAAGGGAGAGATCAAAGCAGAGAAGCCGGCCAGAAGGCATACGCTAAGTTGGTTAAGAAGATCGACAAGAAGAATGCCAAGCTGGAAAAGAAGTGCGCTAAGAAGGGTAAACCTTTCGTTCCGATCCCCACACCGTCTCAGGACGAGATGGCGGCAAGACCGGAGAACAAGGGCGGCAAGATCGCTCTGATTGTGATTCTGATCCTGCTCATTTGGTTCCTGATCTATTTTATCGTTCGTTTTGGCGCGTTTGTTTACAATCCCGCCCAGGAAACGACGGCTGCGGAAGAGGGAACAAAAGTGGCTCAGACTTACGATGCGTATTCCAACCCGCATAAGATCACAACCACACCGGATTACAGCATTGCGGATGCAAAGCTGCTGCTCAAGCAGACCATTCACGATAACTGGCAGGAGGTTGGCTACAGTGCGGATCCGTCCAGCAGTTCTATCTCTTACAACAATAAGGTAGTTACTGTTAACGGTGCAGATTGCTATGTGTTTAGCTGCTCCGGCAAGACTTTTGCTGTGGCTGTTAAGTTGTCTGCTGTGTACTATGCGCATAATGGCGAGTACCAGCCGCTGACCTTTAACAACACCAATTACCTGTTTAAGTAATTACATACAGCCCACCTTTTCCGGGTGGGCTGTTTTTCTATGTGTTTTCTATTCTAAAGACAATATTAATCATAGAAAAAGACCGCTGTGCTTACCACAGCGGTCTTTGTTACTCATGTTATAGTGTGCTGATGTCGTAGGGTGTGCGTTGGTAAACGAAATAGTTGAGCCAGTTGGAGAAAATCAGGCTGGCTGTACTTTTCCAGCTGACCAAGGGCACCAGGTTCTCATCATCGTGGGGAAAGTAGTTGTAGGGCCTGTCAATGTCCAGTCCTTTGCTCTTGTCACGAAAATATTCTTTGGCCAGTGTATCTCGGTCGTATTCACTGTGCCCGGTAGAGAAGAAGTTGCGGCACTCCATATCGGACAGCAGGCTGACACCGGCAATATCACTGTATGCCAGGATCTGCAAGTCCTTTACCTGGCAATGTCCTGCCGCAGAATTTCCGTATGCCGGGAGTGGGGAATGTAAAATACATCGTCCAGTCCCCGCATCAGTGGATGGGTCACATCTAAACTGCGGTGGGGGAATACGCCGAACATCTTTTTACTGAGCGGGTGCTTTGGAATACCGTAGTGGTAGTACAGCCCCGCTTGCGCGCCCCAGCAAATATGGAAGGTGCTATATACATTGGTTTTTGTCCAATCCATGATCCTGCAAAGCTCGTCCCAGTAGTCCACTTCCTCAAAGGGCATTTGCTCCACCGGCGCACCGGTGATGATCATACCGTCGTATTTCCTGTCCTTTATCTGATCAAAGGTGTAGTAGAACTTGTCCATGTGACTTTTAGAGGTGTGCTTGGCAGTATGACTGCTTACTTGCAGAAAGTCCACATTCACTTGCAGCGGCGTGTTGCTCAGCAGACGCAGCAGCTGGGTCTCCGTGTCGATCTTGGTGGGCATCAAATTTAATATAATGATATGCAGGGGGCGGATGTCTTGCGTGTCCGCGCGCTTGTTGCTCATGACAAAGATATTCTCGATTTCCAAGCTTTGCTTCGCCGGCAATTCGTTATCAATACGAATGGGCATTGCAGATCCCTCCTTATACATTATATATATCGTTTAGCCATTATAGCAAATTGTGCACGGAATTGCAACCCGGTAAAAAAAGTTGAAATTGGGTCTTGACATTTGCTGATCGGCGCGCTATAATATCACACGTTGCTTAACCGCAGCGCAGCCGACAGCAAGGTGCGGACGCTTGATTGTTTCGATCCCGCCGCTGTTAAAAAAATGAAAAACTTGAAAAAAGATGTTGACATTTGCGGCAAGTTGTGGTATAGTTATCAAGCGCTCGAGAGAAGAGCGGCCGGCTGAAAGGCCGGTTAAGGACCTTGAAAATTAAACAACGACGAGAAAGTAAGGAACCCGATAAGATTCTAAAAGAGTTTTATCAGTACTGCGTATCGAAAGAT
>ENA-OQAS01001683-OQAS01001683.1-human-gut-metagenome-genome-assembly--contig:-NODE-1683-length-10076-cov-2.311991_pt1 | contig 10076 bp, 13 predicted proteins | sample MGYA00242733_ERZ504523 | MGnify/ENA primary metagenome ERZ504523 (study PRJEB26092, sample SAMD00036239) | human gut metagenome | host: Homo sapiens | study: EMG produced TPA metagenomics assembly of...
ATCTTTTTTATCATTTACTATGTATATTCTATCCAGCATTCGCTAAACTGTATATACCCGTAACGCTTACTATATCTGCATATTCTTTCAGCTTTTTCTATCACTTACTCTTACTGCTCACTATATCCCATAATATACGCCTGCCAGTCACGTATAATCATTTCCTGCTTATTGCCAGTTATATACAGCTTTGTACCATTATCAATTATTACCTCATCATCTTTAATATTTACAATATGCTCCATATTAACAAGACTTGACCTGTTAATCTTAACGAAGCCTTTAGCCGCCAATTCCTTCTCTACTCTTGAAATCTTATCCCTTACAACCCGGCAGTCATCTGTCATATATATGTTCATATCATGATTGGACATTTCTATGTATAATACTGTCGAAAGATTTAACACAAGCGTATTCCTGTTATTCTTAAAGGTATACAACACATTTTTATCATTCATATATGATATTATCTTATCCATTGTAACTTTTATATCCTCTGCATCGTGCTTTTTTCTTATAAATCCTAATGGTCTGCACACAAATGCCTTGATTGCATATTCTTCATAATTCGTAATGTACACAATACCGGCATTCCTGTTCATTCTTGTTATAATCTTTGCCACGTCCATACCATACACTTCGCCAAATTCTATGTCTAAAAAATATATATCGGCTTTATCACATTCCTTATTTCTAAGGCTCTCCATAAAGTTCTCATAATGGTCATAATAAACGCAATTGAACAGCTCATCGTATTGGCTTTCCAACACTTTAAGCTGTTCAATAAACTGGGATGCGTACAATCTATCATCATCACATATAACAAACTCCATAATTATCCGCCTGCTTTCGTACATTAATAATATAATGATGTGAGTAGCAAAATTACTTTCTGCATGCATATCATAATAGATAATATTATACATAATCTTAGGTTGGTTCGCAATAATGTGGGGTGAAGAATATTGTAATAATTGCAATGATAGTCTGATAATGACTTACCGGGGCATATATGGTAGTTTTTTCTCTCTGGACGAGAGGATATTGTTAGTATATATGTTTATATTTAATATTTGTTCCTATGAAGGCGTGCTAACGCACTGTTCATAGGCTGGTGGGTGGGAGAAGATGCTTACACCGTGCAAGTTCCAGAAGCCTCTGGCTTCTGGAACTGTCGGGCTTCGCCCTATCTGACTTAGCTTCAAAGTGCTGCTTTGTGCAAGCACAAGCATCACTTTGCTGTTAAGTCAGGCACGGCTCATTATATTACATATTCCCATACTTCATCCTTGAAGATGATTTTTCTGTAAGTATCGAATTTTGTCCACTTGTTGAAGAATTCATCATTGAGTGGTTTGTTAGCCGTTTCGATGGCATTTAAGTCATTTATAAGGTTGTTGTAGTCATCCTCACCATTGAGCCTGATTTCAAAGCCACGGCTGTTGACTACTGGTGTTCCTGTGTATGTATATTCTTCTAGCTTTGTGATTGCTTCTATCTTCTTATCTCTTACTGTAACTGCTACTTTATCACGAAGAACGATTACATCAAAGTTATCTGGATAGCTGTATGTCTCACCGCTTACGTTAATTACATCTCCGACCTTGTATGTCTTGCCTGATGGGCTTACCTTTGTAACTGTAGCACTTTCAAGGTTATAATAATATTCTTCAAATATATCTGCATTTCCTTTAAGGCTTCCATTTACAAATGCACATTTTACTTCTTTGTTATCATATGCACTCGAATCTGTGACAACACCGCAGGCAGATGTCATATTGCTTATTCTATCTATAAGAATAAGTTCGCCAAGCGTCTTATGTTTTGCAAATTCATCAATAACAACTGCTTCCTGAAGTCCAATATCGCACACTGCTATCTCATTCTTGCTAAGTCCATTAGCTGGAAGGAAATTTCCTGTATTGACGTCTATCTTGTACTGAATGTTCTTTAATACACCAAGAACCTGCTTAGTGCCAATCTTAACAATGTAATCCTTACCAACTGTAAGTTCTGCATCGTCCATCCAGAGTATTGTTGCTGTAAGTGACTTGCTTACTGGAAGTGTTGTTCCGCTTGAAAGTACACAACCTCTTGATACGTCAACTTCTTTGTCAAGCTGGATTGTAGCTGGCTGTCCTTCCTGTGCTGACTGACTGTCCTTATCTCCAATAAGAATACTCTTAACCTTAGCTGACTCCCCACTAGGAAGTGTGATATATCATCTCCAACTGATACAACACCTGATTCAATCTGCCCCTGAAATCCTCTGAAGTATGGTCTGGACGGCATACTCTCTGAACAGGCATATAAAAACCTTCTTCCTTCTTCTTTTCGCTTACATCCACATTTTCAAGGTAAGTAAGAAGTGCTTCGCCTGTATACCAAGGTGTATTATCAGATTTAACTGTAATATTGTCACCCTCTGTTGCTGATACAGGAATAATCTTTACACTTGCAAGTCCAAGTTCTTTAGATAATTCATCAATCTGCTTAGTTATCTCGTTAAATCTTTCTTCTGAATAACCAACTAAATCCATCTTATTTACTGCAAATACGAAATATTTAATTCCCATAAGGGCACATATTCTTGCGTGTCTTTTAGTCTGCACAAGAACACCCTGCTTAGCATCAATAAGAATTATTGCAAGGTCAGCAAATGAAGCACCAACCGCCATATTTCTTGTATATTCTTCGTGACCTGGTGTATCAGCTACGATAAAGCTTCTCTTATCTGTTGTAAAATATCTGTAAGCAACATCGATTGTGATACCCTGTTCACGTTCTGCCATAAGTCCGTCAAGAAGAAGCGAGTAATCAATAGCACCACCTCGACTTCCTACTTTACTGTCAAGCTCTAAAGCCTTTTCCTGATCGGCATATAAAAGCTTTGAATCATATAATATATGTCCTATTAATGTAGACTTTCCATCATCCACGCTTCCGCATGTTATAAACTTTAATAATCCTATCATCTTAGAAATACCCCTCTCTCTTTCTTCTTTCCATACTTCCTGCTGCTTCATTATCAATTACTCTTGTTGTTCTCTCAGAAGATACAGCACTAAGTGTTTCATCAATTATCTCATCAAGAGTAGTAGCATTTGATTCAATACCACCTGTTAAAGGATAGCATCCAAGAGTTCTGAATCTTACATTCTTGTACTCAATCTTTTCGCCTTCTCTTAATTTCATACGGTCGTCATCAACCATTATAAGCATACCATCTCTTTCAACTACAGGACGTTTAGCTGCATAGTAAAGAGGTACGATATCTATATTTTCTCTCTTTATATACTGCCATATATCAGTCTCTGTCCAGTTAGAGATTGGGAATACTCTTATGCTTTCACCCTTGTTAATACGTGAATTGTATAACTTCCACATCTCTGGTCTCTGGTTCTTAGGATCCCATGCGTGGTTTTCATTACGGAAAGAGAATATTCTTTCTTTGGCTCTCGACTTTTCTTCATCTCTACGTCCACCACCAAAAGCTGCTGTGAAACCATATTTATTAAGTGCCTGCTTTAATGCCTGTGTCTTCATAATATCTGTATACACTGAACCATAGTCAAAAGGATTAATTCCTTTCTTAACACCATCTTCATTGATATATTCTAACATTTCAATGCCAAGCTTCTTAGCTGTTTCATCTCTGAACTTAATCATTTCCTTGAACTTCCATGTTGTGTTAACATGAAGAAATGGAAATGGTGGCTTCTCCGGATAGAATGCTTTCATTGCAAGATGAAGCATTACTGAACTATCCTTCCTATCGAGTAAAGCATAACCGGCTTTTCACACTCAGCCGCCACCTCTCTTATTATATATATTGCCTCAGCTTCAAGCTGATCAAGATGTGATAACTCTGCCATTCTTTTATCCGTCCTTTCTAGTATTTATTAGATTCCTTCTTATTAATTACTATCGTTTCCCTGCTTCCGTCTGTCTTATCTATATTCCAGTTAAGGAAGTCGCCTTTGGAAATAACGCTCATCTTACTTCCCATACCTCCCATATCTGCTCCAAGATAAAGTGCGATAGCTTCAAACTTACATTCCTTGATACAAGATGAACATCCCCAGCAGTCCTTAGGATACTTCATATATGCTTTCTTATCTTCTCCCATCTTAATAAGACTTCCCGGACAGACGATACTGCATTGTCCGCAGCCAGCACATTTCTCCTTATTAATTACTATGCTCATATGTCTCACCTCTTCCCACAAGATTTCTATATTTCACTTCTATCCTTCCGTCTACCTTTCTTGTATTAACATACTTAAGCCATTCATCTGACTTCTCTGGGTAATCAAGGTTCTCCGCAAAGCTGTGCCATCTTGTTTCTTTTCTTGCTTTCAAATGTTCTATAAGCACCTGACAGACTGTAAGTCTTTCCTTTAATTCATATACAAACATAAGCTCATGATAATCTTTAGCGTTAGCTTTTTCTGAAAGAGTTTCTATCTGTTCAATCTTTTCTTTGGCAAGCTTAAGCTGCTTTTCATTGAACTGGTAATGACTTCCTATACCACCAGCATATGTATCCATAACCTTCTGCATAGCTTCCTCAAGTTCTTCTGTCGAGAAATGGTATCTTTATCCTCACGCCTAAGATATTTCGTTATATTCTTTTATTCTTTCATCAGTAAGCTTGTCTGCATATTCATCAGCTGTAATCTGTGAAAATGCATTCTCTGTGATGTCCGATCTATTCAATTCCTTAACAATATCTTCTGCCGCAATTTCACCTTCTGCCATAGCACCTGTCACATACTTCTGAGGACAGCCTCCTGCAACATCTCCTGCCGCATAAAGACCATTGATTGTTGTCCTTCTATTAGTATCAACCAGTAACCACTCGCCGTATGTCCGCCTACAATATAAGGCTCTGTTCCTTCTATCTCAACATTCTGCTCACTTGGGTTCTTTCCAGACTCTATCCATTTAAGTGTCTGGCTTGGTGCCATATTAAGGTATGCTTTCTTTAATGACTCATCCTGCTCACTGCTTATTCCTTCTGTTCTTAAGTAACAAGGACCTCTGCCCTCAATGTTCTCCCTTACAGTTCCGTATACTCTCTGTGAAGTTGTAAGTCCATACCGGTTCTCGTATACCTCACCTAAAGAATTCACCTGCTTTGCACCAACTCCCTGTGCTATTGTTCCTGTAGGAGCTATTGTATCTTTACATCTTAAAGCTATAAAACGCATTTCAAACGTTGTCATCTCTGCACCTGCATTAATACCCATAGCAAAACCAGCACCTGTATTAAATGGAGGATACCACATTTTATGTCTTGAAAATCCTGGATTGTTAGGCTTGTACAATCCAGCCGCTCCACCAGTCGCACATAATACCTTCTTAGCTCTTATCTCATAAGCTTCACCAGTATCAATATTAAAACCAACAGCACCAAGAATTGTATTATCCTTTACTATGTAATCAGTTATATTAAGTCTGTTAATTACAATTACATTTTCAAGACTATTTACTGCGTCTGCAAGTATTGGCTTAATATTCTCACCGTTAATCTTAATATTACGGTTGCCTCTTGCAACATATCTGCCATTCTCATCTTTAAGAATTACAAGTCCAAGCTTTTCCATCTTGGCTGTTACTTCGTTAAGTCTTTCTGACATTGTAAGAAGTAAATCTTCCCTCACAATATCGTCAGCATCTTTCTTTGCATATTCAACATAATCCTCTGGCTTTCTGCTTCAACTATGTAAGCATTTATCGCATTAACACCAGCCGCAAGACAGCCGCTTCTCTTTATATTCGCCTTTTCTGCAATTATAATTGAAGCATCTGACTTTTCCCTTATTGTAAGTGCCGCATAACAGCCTGCTGTTCCACCACCTATAATAAGCACATCTGTTGTTAATCTGTTTAAACCATTAATCTGCATAAACTTTCCTTTCTCATTGTAAAACTTGTCCACAGGTCTTTATCAGATATATACTAATCTGAAGCTGTGCGTATACACACAAAGCATTTAAACCTGGCAGAAACATAAACTTTTAAATCTGGTTAAATATAGAATACGTCATCATCCCTCATACCCTTGTTCTCGCAAAGATATGTCTTTTCATCATCAACTGCGTATATTCTATATATAAGAACGTGAACCTTTTCCCCAACCTGTAGCGGCTCTTTCTCAAGTGACCACTCTCCTGTTATCATTGTTCCTCCAATATTAACAGTTACATCAAGATGATTGCCTCTGAAAAGAATATCCTCAACATAACCTTCCTCAGCAGCACTGTTGTACTGCTGGAGCTTTCCATACTTAGAAAGCTTCACAAATTCAGGTCTTATTATTGCTCTTTTAGCTCCCTGTATCTCATCAAAACCTTTTAATTTTGAATAATCATTAACCTCTGAAGCTTTTCCAATGAATTCAACAACAAATGGTGTTGCTGGAGATTTGTATATCTCTATCGGACTTCCCATCTGCTCTATCTTTCCGTGGTTAGTAATTATAATCTCGTCAGCCACTTCAACAGCTTCGTCCTGATCGTGTGTGACGAATATACTTGTTATTCCAAGCCTGGTAACCATACTGCGAAGCCACGTTCTAAGTTCTGTCCTTACCTTTGCATCAATCGCCGCAAATGTTCATCTAACAGAAGCACTGATGGATTAGGTGCTAACGCTCTTGCAAAAGCTACTCTCTGTCTTTGTCCACCTGATAACTGGTTAGGATACCTTTTCTCAAGACCTGCAAGCCCTGTTATATCAAGAAGCTCTGTAACTCTTTTCTTAATCTCATCTTTTGGAACTTTCTTAAGCTTAAGTCCAAATGCTATATTATCATAAACTGTCATATGTCGAAAAAGAGCATAGTTCTGAAATACGAAACCAATCTCTCTTTGATTAGCTGGTACATCATTAACTCTCTTTCCATCAATATATATATCTCCAAAGCTTGGTGTTTCAAGACCTGCAATCATTCTTAATATTGTTGTCTTACCGCTTCCCGAAGGACCAAGCAATGCAACAAGCTTTCCCTTTTCTATTCCGAAATTCACATTATCAGATGCACGAAAGTTTCCATACTGCTTAAAAATATTCTTCATCTCAACGTACATTACTTTTGCCCTCCTTTCTTATAATCACTTTGTCTGTGTTCAAATATATTCCTTAATACAAGAACTATAATCGCTATAATTACTAATATTGATGATACTGCAAATGCCGATGTTATTGATGTATCTGTACCCGACATATACAGTGCATCTATCTCAAGTGGAAGCGTGAATGTCTCTCCTCTTGTCTTTGATAATGCATTAACCGCACCGAACTCTCCTAATGCTCTTGATGTACATAGAATTATTCCGTATATCAACGACCATTTTATATTAGGAAGAGTTATCTTAAAAAATATTGTAAAACCATTAGCACCCATTAAAGCCGCCGCTTCCTCCTCGTCCTTTCCGAGTGAGTTAAGCACTGGTATTATCTCTCTTGATACATATGGAAATGTAACAAATATTGTAGCAAGCACAACTCCCGGTATCGCAAAGGCTATTCTTATATTGCTTCCTGTAAACTCATTAAACCATCTTATAACAGGATAGAAAAAACCAAGTCGTCCAAATGTCATAAGAAACGCAAGACCTACAATAACCGGTGATATAGAAAATGGTATATCAATAAGTGTTGCAAGCACCTGCTTGCCTTTAAAATCAAATCTTGTAAGTAACCATGCCGCTATAATTCCAAATAATGTATTAATAACAACTGCAGCAACAGTAGCAATAATTGTTACCTTCAACGCACTCAATACATATGGAGTTGTTATTGATTTAATGTAAAAACTAAAGCCCTCTTTTAATGAACTTGCTATTATTGATAATAGAGGCATAATCAGCATAACTGTTATAAACAAAACAGTGATAAGAATACATATGCTTCTTGTTCTTCTTTTCCTTTTTCAAGCTTATCATTCTCGCTCATATTTAACCTCCATTTTCTCTACATTGTACGCTTTGCCTGCCTCATCTGTATTATATTAATGATAAGAAGTATCAGAAAAGATATTATAAGCATAACAAGTGCAATCGCTGTCGCCGAAGCATAATCAATATAATTAAGCTTCTGCATTATTACATAGGATACAACCTGTGTATGTTCTTTGGCACTGTCGCCTGATATGTATATAACGCTTCCATATTCTCCTATTCCCCTTGCAAATGCAAGTCCGAAGCCTGTAAGAAGTGCCGGGCTGATTTCTGGAAGGATTACTTTAAAAAATGTCTTTGATGGGCTTGCACCTAACATATATGCCGCTTCCTCATATTGAGAATCCATCTTTTCAAGAACAGGCATTACCGCTCTTACAACAAATGGAATTCCTACAAACACAAGTGCTGTAATAAGTCCAAGATGTGTGTAAGATACCTTTATACCTATTGAAGCAAGCGGTTTGCCAAGTATTCCGGTTTCAGAATACATTTTCGATAATGTAATACCAGCTACCGCTGTTGGAAGTGCAAATGGAAGTTCTATAAGTCCGTCAAGCACTCTTTTTCCAGCAAAATCGTATTTAACAAACGTCCATGCAATTATTGTTCCAAACACGCAGTTGATTACTGCCGCTATGAATGAACATCCAATGCTTGTAACAAAGCATTGACGACATTCTGCTTAGTAACCAGCCTTATAAATTCGGCTGGTGGAAGCTTAAGTGAATATACCATAACCGAAGCAAGTGGAATTAATACTATAAGTGATAACATAGTAACTGTAATTCCAAGTGTTAAATGAAATCCCGGTATAACACGTACTTTTTTATCTTTACCGAATTTTCTGCTATTCTTTATTTCATCAAACGCTGTATCATAGTCTGGCTGTTTATTATTATCAATTGTTCTATCAGTTGTTATAGATTTCATCAAACCAGCCTCCATCATCAAAATATATCTTGTATGCCTGAGTCCAGCCGCCGTAATCAGCTATTGTATCAAGCTTTATTGTAAGATTGAATTTACCACTATATTCATTCAATACCTCTTCATCTGTTGGTCTGTATCCATAATCTGCGGCTATTCTTTGTGCCTGCTTTGAATACAGGAATGATAAATATTCGCTTGCAAGCTCCTCTGTCTTGTTGACTTTAACATTATCATCTACAACTGCCACACTTGGCTGTGCGAGAATACTTACAGATGGTGTGACAATCTCATATTCATCAGGATATGAAGCTAATGATGTAAGTGCCTCATTCTCCCATGCAATAAGCACATCGCCTTTTTTATTCTCAACAAATGTTGTTGTTGAGCCCCTTGCTCCGGAATCCAGCACTGATACATTAGCATACAGCTTTCCTAAGAATTCCTTCTGCTTATCTTCACTGTTATTCTTATCTCTTGCATAGCTTAATGCCGCAAGGAAATTCCAGCACGCTCCACCACTGCTCTTAGGATCTGGTGTTATAACCTCAACACCATCTTTAATTAAATCATCCCAGTCTGATATATTAAGCGGATTGCCCTTTCTTACAAGAAATACAATCGTTGAAGTATACGGAGATGAGTCTTTATCATATTCGTCCTTCCAGCCTGCATCAATAAGACCTGTATTCTCTATAAGGGATATATCGTGTTCAAGTGCAAGTGTAACAACATCTGCATTACAGCCTTCAACTACTGAGCGTGCCTGACTTCCTGAACCTCCGTGAGATTGTATAACCTTTATCTGCTTTCCGTATTCAGCCATATAGTAATCGGCAAAGACTTTGTTATATTCCTCATAGAACTCTCTTGTAGGGTCATAAGAAACATTAGTTATTGTAAGTCCATCTCTCTTACTGCCACAGCCTGCCGCTATATATGTCATCGTAATACACATAATAAGAAGCATACATAATTTATACCTTTTTTTATTAGAATGTCCGTTATGTTCAAGATATTTCATAGGTCTGCTCCTTTCTTATGGGCTTTAAATTTATTATATACCACTATTCATACATACATAGTGTGTTAGTATGTTTATTACTTAAAAATATTGCCAGACACCTTTGCTGCTGTCTGGCAACCCTTGGAAATTATTGATATAATAAACCTTTATTTC
>ENA-OQAS01001684-OQAS01001684.1-human-gut-metagenome-genome-assembly--contig:-NODE-1684-length-10075-cov-2.042320_pt1 | contig 10075 bp, 15 predicted proteins | sample MGYA00242733_ERZ504523 | MGnify/ENA primary metagenome ERZ504523 (study PRJEB26092, sample SAMD00036239) | human gut metagenome | host: Homo sapiens | study: EMG produced TPA metagenomics assembly of...
TCCACATGATTTTGGACTATTCACTCACATTTCCTATCTGACGCACATTTTTGGAATCTGTCTCTCCAATTTTATACTCACCTTTCTATCACTTTTTATTTAATTTCCCAGGGATTGCCCTTTAACATAGCACAAGGAAATCGGGAGATTTTATCAATTAGTGTCAGGTAAGTTCGACAAATATTACTTTTCGTGCACAACATTTTCTTAATATCTCCAAACATAAAAAACGCTCCGGTACTCTCTGATTGCAGATATTCTGTAAACAGAAAGCGCGAAGCGTTCTTTTTGTTAATTATGTAACTGGTTATTTTGCAAATGCTTTGATCTTCTCGTAGATGCTGTCTGTATCAAGACCATACTTCTTCAGAAGCTCAAGTGCCGGACCAGACTCACCAAATGTATCATTCACACCGATCTTCATAACCTGTGTCGGAGCTTTCTCTGAAAGTACATCACATACAGCACTTCCAAGTCCGCCGATAACGGAATGCTCTTCAACTGTAACAACTTTCCTGTCTCTTTTGCAGCTGCTACAACAAGTTCCTCATCGAGAGGTTTGATTGTATGAATGTTGATCACTTCGCATTAATTCCGTCTGCTGCAAGCTTCTCAGCTGCTTCCAGACAGTTACTTACAGGAAGTCCTGTTGCGATGATTGTAAGATCTTTTCCTTCCCTTAATACAACACCTTTTCCAAGCTCAAACTTGTAGTCCGGTCTGTCATTGATCACCGGCACTGCAAGACGTCCGAATCTCATGTAAACCGGTCCCTGATGCTCATAAGCAGCACGTACAGCTGCTCTTGCCTCTACATCATCAGCCGGGTTGATTACAACCATACCAGGAATTGTACGCATAAGAGCGATATCCTCGTTACACTGATGTGTTGCACCATCTTCTCCTACTGAGATTCCGGCATGTGTTGCACCAATCTTTACATTCAGGTGTGGGTAACCAACAGAGTTTCTTACCTGCTCAAATGCACGTCCTGCTGCGAACATTGCGAAAGAACTTGCAAATGGAACTTTTCCTGTTGTTGCAAGACCTGCTGCAACACCGATCATATTAGACTCAGCAATACCACAATCGATAAAACGATCCGGATGCGCTTTCTTGAATACACCTGTCTTTGTAGCTGCTGCCAGATCGGCATCAAGTACTACAACGTTATCATGTTCTGTTCCGAGTTCAGCCAAAGCATTACCGTAGCTGTCTCTTGTTGCGATCTTCTTTACTTCTGACATAATGCTTCACCTGCTTTCTCTAATTCTTCCATTGCAATCTTGTACTCTTCATCGTTCGGAGCTTTTCCGTGCCATCCTACCTGGTTCTCCATGAAGGATACACCTTTTCCTTTTACTGTCTTAGCAATAATAGCTGTCGGCTGCCCTTTGACTGTCTTTGCTTCTTTGAATGCAGCATCAATCTGATCAAAGTCATTTCCATCAATATTGATTACATGGAAATTAAATGCCTCAAACTTCTTATCGATTGGGTATGGAGAGTTAACTTCTGTAATTTCTCCGTCAATCTGAAGATTGTTATTATCAACGATAACAACAAGATTATCCAGTTTTCTGTGTGCTGCCAGCATGGAAGCCTCCCATACCTGACCTTCCTGAATCTCACCGTCTCCGAGCAGTGTGTATACTCTGTAGTCTGCATTGTCAAGCTTTCCTGCGATTGCCATACCTACAGCTGCTGAAATTCCCTGTCCCAGAGATCCGGAAGACATATCCACACCTGGAATGTGCTTCATATCCGGATGTCCCTGCAGATAAGATCCTGTATGACGAAGTGTCACGAGATCTTCCTTCGGGAAGAATCCTTCTGCGCAAGTGTAGAATATATCCGGAGCTGTGTGTCCTTTAGAAAGAACGAAACGATCGCGATCCGCTTTCTTTGGATCTTTCGGGTCTACGTTCATCTCTTCAAAATAAAGGTATGTAAAAATCTCTGTTGCTGAGAGAGATCCACCAGGATGTCCGGCCTTTGCGCTATGCAGTGCTGTTACAATCCCTTTCCGGATCTCATTCGCAGTTTTCATAAGCTCTAACTTGTTCATGATATCTCCTTTTTAATTTCCATTCTGATTCCGTTTTCAGTCTTAACGTTATTTCCCGGATTACTCACCAAAAACAGCAATATAATCCTTTTTAAACTTCTCGATACCTACATCTGTCAGTGGGTGATGTGTCATCTGCTCGATTACCTTGTAAGGTACTGTTGCAATATCTGCTCCTGCCAGTGCACATTCTGTTACATGGATCGGGTTACGTACACTTGCTGCAATAATCTCTGTCTCAATTCCTGCTACTTCGAACATCTCTACGATCTCTGCAATAAGGTCAACTCCCATTGTAGAAATGTCATCCAGACGTCCAAGGAACGGAGAAACATAAGTAGCTCCTGCTCTTGCTGCAAGAAGTGCCTGGTTTGCTGTGAAGATCAGAGTTACATTTGTCTTGATTCCCTCTGCTGTAAGAACTTTAACAGCCTTCAGGCCTTCTACTGTCATAGGGATCTTAACTACCATGTTCGGATGGATCTTTGCAATCTCACGTCCTTCTGCGATCATGCCTTCTGCATCTGTTGTTGTAGCCTTAACCTCTCCACTGATCGGTCCGTCTACGATAGATGCGATCTCAGCGATAACTTCTTCAAAAACACGTCCTTCTTTTGCGATCAGAGACGGGTTTGTTGTAACTCCGCAGATCACTCCCATGTCATTTGCTTTCTTGATATCCTCTACATTAGCCGTGTCGATAAAAAAATTTCATTTTTAAGTCCTCCTATACATGAATCTTCCTCTTACCACTGATACAACTCACTGTTTTTCCAGCAGTAATTCGTTTGTTTATGAGCTGATTATATAGCTTCCAAAACCTGAGGTCAACTGTCTGAAAAATTATTAATAGTCATTTTTCACTTAATAATCCGACATATTAACCGTTTTTATTAATATTAGTTAATATCAATCGTTTTTATTCTGTATAAAAATCTTTATTTTAAAGGCTTTATCAACATTTTCTAAAATCAGAATCGTTTGTTTTTGTTATTTTTATTAGTAATAATTTTATTATTTTTTATTAATTTTAAATAATCCAGCGTCTATACATCAACTATTTTGTCTTTGCATAAGACGTTGTTCCACGAACCACGATCTGTGGCTCATATTCCACATGATAAATACTGACCGGTTCAAATTCCGTATACTTCCAGTCCCTTGAACTGATCTTTTTCATGATGATATCACAGGCATCCATTCCTTTGTGAACCACAATGCTCGATCGTTGTAAGTGACACTTTCTTAACTTTGGAAAATAAAGTATTATCACATCCCATAACCGAGACATCTCCGGGAACTTTATACTTCATATCCTGGAGTGCATCCATAATCCCAAATGCGATCATATCATTCAGCCCCACGATTGCAGTGAGATCTTTTTCTGTCCGGAGCAGTTCTTTTGTCAGATCATATCCGATGCGGTACTCTGAATCGATTCCCGGAACATTCCGGTCAAATTCTTCATCTGCTTCTTTTACAATCACCTGATCGCCATATCCGGCTTTCCTGAATTCATCCAGAAAACCTTCCACCCGGCGGAATCTCTGCTTCTGTCTCGCAGTTAATGGCGGTGTAATGTATGCCACATGCTGATGCCCCAGTTCCAGAAGATGTCTGCCCATTAATCTTCCAAGCTTTGTATTGTCCAACTCCACTGCATCTACATCCAAATGCTTCTCCTGGTTATTGATCACAACAACCGGAATCCTTTCAGACATTTCTTTGAGCTGTCCGAGAAAGCATTTTCCCGGATTGCACATATAGATAATTCCCTGTGCATTCAGAGTCGAGATCATTTTCAGATAACGCTCTTCCAATTTTAAATCTCTCTGTGTATTACAGACAAAGATTCCGAACCCCTGCTCTGTTGCCCTTGATTCAATTCCTTGCAAAAGCATTACATAGTATGGGTTTGTCAGGTTCGGGCTGATGACAACGAGCAGTTTTTCTCGTCGCTCTCCACGCTGTGTTCTGCGTTTCGGAAGTTCATACCCCAGTTCTCCCGCCGCTGCCTCCACTTTCTGGATTACTTCTTTTGAAAAAGAGACGTTATACTTCTTATTGAGTACCATCGAGACCGTTGCCTGTGAAACTCCCGCGCGCTTTGCCACATCTGAAGATGTAACTTTTTTCTTCGCCATAGCCAGTCCCTCCTGCCGGTGTCTCAAATGCTTTTACAATTCTGTTCTTCCTTCCAATGCCCGGAGCAGTGTTACCTCATCAATGTATTCCAGATCACCACCAACCGGAACACCACTGGCAATCCTGCTCACCTTGATTCCGACCGGTTTGATAAGTTTACTGATATACATTGCTGTTGTCTCGCCTTCCAGACTGGAATTCGTCGCAATGATCACTTCATCCACATCTCCCTGCAGACGCTCCATCAATTCTTTCAGACGGATATCCCGGGACCGATTCCAAGCATTGGAGAAATTGCTCCATGAAGTACATGATAGACTCCGTTGTACTTTCCGGTCTTCTCATACGCTGCCAGATCACGCGGTGTCTCCACTACCATGATTGTCTTATGATCTCTGTCCGGATTGCTGCAGATTGGGCAGATATCCTTATCCGTCAACGTACAGCACTCCTTACAGTAACGGACATTCTTGCGGGCATCTACGATTGCATTCGCAAGTCCTTCTACCTGTTCTACCGGCATATTGATCACATGAAATGCAAGTCTTTGTGCTGATTTATTCCCGATTCCCGGAAGTCTCGAGAACTCCTCGATCAGACGGCTGATCTGATTACTGTAGTAATCCATTAGAACATTCCGCCTCCAAGACCGCCAAATCCGCCTGTCATCTTAGATACTGCTGCATTTGTCTCCTGCTCAACCTGACGCAGTGCTTCATTTGTCGCTGCTACAATCAGGTCTTCCAGCATCTCAATGTCGTCCGGATCTACAACTTCTTCTGCAAGTTTTACTTTTGTTACTTCTCTTTTGCCGGATACAGTTACTTCTACTGCTCCGCCACCTGCAGCTGCTGTGAACTCTTTTGTCTCAAGTTCTTTCTGCTGCTCTTCCATCTGACGCTGCATCTTCTGTGCCTGCTTCATCAGATTCGCCATATTTCCCGGCATTCCGCCGCCTGGAAATCCTCCACGCTTTGCCATGTCTAATCCTCCACTGTTATTTCCATATTTATTTTCTGTTCTATGTCCACAAATGTATCCTCAAAGTGTCTGCCCTCTTCTACATGGCGGACATCTACCTCGACTTCTTTCCAATCTTCTCTTCAATGAGCTGTTCAAGTTCCTGCACATGATCTTCTCTGCCAACCATATCTGCCGACATAGCATCTGGCAGTACAATCAGCAAGCGATTGTCACCACCAAGACTCAGTCTTGCTTTTTTAAGAAAGCCTCTGATCATACCTGACGCTTCATCTGCGATAGAACGGAAATTCTTCACCACTTCCTGCACATCCTCCGGAATTGCATTCGGCAGCTCCGGTTTCGCCTTCCTGCTTCCCGCAACGCCTGATCCGGATGATGACGCATCATCTCCATTCACGTAAACAACTCGCTGCGGCATATCTGCGGCTGCAGCAAGTCCTTTCTCTACTTTGTCTTCTACCGCACGAATCCTGTCCAGAAGTGCATCCTGACCAGTCTCCATCGCCGGAGTACAAAGCTTGATCAGTGCAACTTCCAGAAGCACTCTCTTCTGCGTCGCATACTTCAACTGACCGGAAGTTCTGAGAATATACGGATATAACGCAACAGCATATCAAGTTCAATCATCTTTGATTCTTCCTTGAGCTGCAGCATATTTTCCGTAGACACATCCAGCACGTCCTCTATATTATCAGAAGTTTTAACCAAAAGCAAATTCTCAGATACCATGTAAAATCTGCGGCCAGCTGGGTCAGTTCACGCCCCTGCATAACCAGATCTTCCACGATATCAAGAACTCCGGCAACATCTCTTTCCAATACTTTTCGAAGCAGGCGGCTGAACACATCCGTATCCACCGCACCAAGTACTTCAAGCACATGATCATACGTCAGCTTCTGTCCCAGATAAAATGCAATACACTGATCCAGCAGACTGAGTGCATCACGCATAGACCCGTCTGCCGCCTTTGCGATATAGCGAAGTGCTTTTTCTTCCACTTCTACCTGTTCTGTCTGCATCAGATCACGCATGCGGTCTGTAATTGTCTCAATGCTGATTCTCTTAAAATCATATTGCTGACATCTGGAAAGAATCGTAATTGGGATTTTATGCACTTCTGTCGTCGCCAGAATAAAAATAACATACTCCGGCGGCTCCTCAAGTGTCTTAAGCAATGCGTTAAATGCTCCGATAGAAAGCATATGCACCTCGTCGATAATGTATACTTTATACTTACCTTCTGTCGGTCGATATGTCACTTCCTCCCGGATCTCACGGATATTGTCAACACCATTGTTCGATGCAGCATCGATCTCAATCACATTCATTGAAGTGCCGGCAGCGATAGATTTACACATCTCGCACTCTCCGCATGGACTTCCATTTACCGGGTGCTCACAGTTTACTGCCTTCGCAAATATTTTCGCAACCGTTGTCTTACCGGTTCCTCGCGTTCCGCAAAACAGATACGCATGTCCGATCCTGTTCGCCTTAATCTGGTTCTGAAGCGTTGTAACAATATGATCCTGTCCTTTTACATCTTCGAATTCAGAAGGACGGAACTTTCTGTATAGCGCCGTATATGACATGAATTACACCTCGTCTCCGAAGCTGATACCGATTGTTCTCGCTTCTTTGATCAGACCACAGTTCGGATCAACATATTTCAGCTTTCCTGCAACCTCTTCCAACGGAACTTTCACTGTCTCACCATTTCTCATAGCTACCATATATCCGTATTCTTCATTCAGGATCAATTCTGCTGCCTTCGCTCCGACTCTTGTTGCAAATACACGGTCATAAGAACAAGGTGTGCCACCTCTCTGTGTGTGTCCGGGAACTGTGATACGAACTTCCTTGTCTGTCTCTTTTCCAATCTGTTCTGCCAGTTCGTAAGCAATAGAAGGATATTTTCTGTTCGCCAGCTTCTCTTTGTACTCTTTCTTTTTCAGTTTTGCATCTTCTTTGGAAATCGCACCCTCTGCAACAGCAAGAATTGTAAATCTCTTACCTGCCTGTGTACGTTTGTCGATCACATTCTTGATTGCTTTAATATCATATGGGATCTCCGGAAGAAGAATTACGTCTGCTCCGCCTGCAATTCCGGCATGCAGAGTTACATGACCAACTTTGTGACCCATAACCTCGATAATAAATACACGGCTGTGGGAAGTTGCTGTTGTATGGATTCTGTCAATCGTATCTGTTGCGATATCAACTGCACTCTGGAATCCAAATGTCATGTCTGTTCCCCACAGATCGTTATCGATCGTCTTCGGCAGTGTCACTACATTAAGTCCTTCCTCACGAAGAAGATTTGCTGTCTTATGAGTTCCATTTCCTCCAAGAACAACAAGACAATCCAGATGAAGCTTATGATATGTGTGTTTCATTGCCTCCACCTTGTCTATTCCATCCTTGTCCGGCACACGCATCAGTTGAACGGCTGACGGGATGTACCAAGAATTGTTCCACCCTGTGTCAGGATTCCCGAGAAATCCCTTGATGTCAACATATTGAAATCCGAATAGATCAGACCTTTGTATCCATCTTTAAATCCATAGATTTCTACATCTTTGCGCTTGTTGCAATTCCTTTTACAACACCGCGCATTGCTGCGTTAAGTGCCTGGCAGTCTCCACCACTGGTCAGCATTCCTATTCTTAACATGGCAACTCCTCCTATTACTCTTTGTACCTGTCTTAATCAGTTACTTCTTTTCTTGTTTATAAGCCCTAAAAAGCAGTTGGTTCTTCTTTCCCTGCCGCCATTCCTGATATTCCATGACCGGCGGCTACCAACTGCTTTTTATTATACCTTATTTACAAATGCTGCTCAAGAAATTTTAGTTTTCGTTATGTTAAAAATTCTTCCAATATCTGACGAATCGCCGCTTCTCTTTCTGCATTTCTTCCTGAATCTCTATCTAATTCTCTCTCTGAATTTCCTGACGGATTCCTTGCCGGCTCTACCGTTCTTGGTTCCCCCTCGATATTGATCGGCAACTCCGTCCTCTCTGCTTTCGTTTTATTTCCAATCTGTACGTCGTCTTCTCTGAGTATCTCTCTTTCCCCTTTCTTTTCTTCCCACTCCTGCTTTCCGGTATTCTCCGCAGCAATCACATTCAATTCTTCTTTATCCGTCGTCCGCTGTCTCTTTATGTGAAATACACAATTATTCTCAAGATAATCCACCATATACATCCTGACAGCATTAAGCTTGTACTGTTCGTCTGAAAGATGACTGATAACAAAAAGGAGTACCATCTCCGCTAATCCTGTTTCTATATATTGATACGCCGCACCTGAAAATCCATAAGTAATATAACATTCGAATGCACCAAGAGCTGCAAGAATTCCAACAAACCACACCGTCAACAATTCCATCTGTCTCCAGGTATGAATCCCAAACAAAAATCCTCTATATTCATAAATATATTTCTCCACAAATGCATTCGTATTCTCTACACTGTCATGTACCATACATGCATGTTCGTATTTTGCTCTTACGAGTTTTATCAGTCGGTGTGTACTCTTGGACATATTCCCTGCCGCCTTCAGCATTTGATTCAATGTCTGCTGATTCACTGCTTTTCGCCAGCACTCCGATTATGCCCAGAAGTGCCATCAGATAATAGATGACTCTTGTGTTCACTGCCAGTTCTCTTAACATAGCAACCCCTCCTGGTTTTAAAAATATTGCGCAACTGTTCGGGCCTCCCCTTCGTTACGTTTGTAGATATTATAAACCTGATTTTATATTCTGTCCGCATAAATCGTTCTACAGATTTCTACAGCAAAAATCAAAATTGTCGTATTGAGGAAAATCATGATGAAAGATGTGAAAAGAAAAATTGTTTTTTTATATTTGATTTTGCTATAATTCAAAAGGTAACTAAAAGATCTAAAATTTAAAAAGAAAGGATATCTAGATATGGATTATAGAACAAAAGGTGTCTGTTCCCAGAGCATTCACTTTGATATCGAAGATAACAAGATTCATAATGTTTCCTTCGTTGGCGGATGTAACGGTAACCTGCAGGGAATTTCCCACCTGGTTGAAGGAATGGATGTAGATGAGGCCATCTCACGCCTGGAAGGAATCCAGTGTGGATTCAAGAAAACTTCCTGCCCGGATCAGCTCGCTCAGGCACTGAAAGAAGCAACAGGAAAATAGTTAAAAAATAGCAAATTAATAGGGAAGGATCGCTACTCTTGATTCAATCCTTCCCTTCTGCCCTACTAGTCCATGGACTGATTAACAGCCGCTTTTGGTGATTATGTGCTCATTTATTTAATTGTGGTGTATCAAGGAACAAGGCTCTCACTTTTATCTATTAGAATCTAATTTGTGAGTGTCCGAGCGAACCACCGCGCAGCGGCTGTTAGGCCAGCCCACGGGCTGCATCTTCTGCCGTTGAGGTGGGAGAAAGATGCTTATGGGACTAGGATACCGTCGGTGTAGGAAAATGTTTCCTCAACCGGTTCTTCTCCCATTCTTACAAAATGATCTGCATGTACTCTGTAATAATATCCCCGGTCAACTTGAATTGACTTCGATGCAGCAACATAATAATCATTCTCTACTTTCTTAGAAAAAGCATCAATCTGATACCATTCATCATCTTTCTCACTATACTGATCCACATAAACAATAACCGCTACTGTATCAACTGTATGATTAGCCGTCGTTGCACCATATGTATAAATTCGTTTTGTTCCTGCTTTTGTGATTGAACATTCCCCATCCATCAGATGTTTACCTCGTTCATCACTCTTCGGTGTATAGCCTGTTGATGAATCTGCTGAAGTTAAATAAGATCCGTCAACAACTTAACTTCACTATCATCTGCTTTAACACCTGTCACTGATGCACACA
>ENA-OQAS01001686-OQAS01001686.1-human-gut-metagenome-genome-assembly--contig:-NODE-1686-length-10069-cov-4.059143_pt1 | contig 10069 bp, 9 predicted proteins | sample MGYA00242733_ERZ504523 | MGnify/ENA primary metagenome ERZ504523 (study PRJEB26092, sample SAMD00036239) | human gut metagenome | host: Homo sapiens | study: EMG produced TPA metagenomics assembly of...
TTCTTTTCTTTTTCTGTCTCTGCCGGCGGGATACATCGAATGGTTCCGATCATCATCATTACCAGACAAACAGATACCACAGGGTCCAGAAGATCTGCTCTTTTCGTTCCAGACCGCCGGGAATGAATTCTGCCAGCTGATCGCCCCAGACGAAATTTACCAGGGATGCCAGAATGCCGATAGACAGAATGGATGCTGCCCCATAGACTTTCCGGCTTTCTTCATCATCGAGGTTCTGGAAGAAATACCACAGCGATACAAACGCTGCTGCCACCAGACCGCCTAGAATCAGGCCGCCGCCCACGTTTACGATCTTTGCCGCCCACGCTGCCGCTGCCACACCGATCACCAGAAATCCCGCGATCACGTTTGCGTTCCGGTCCTGTTTTTTCTGCTGCCTTGAAATGTCACCTGCGTTCTGCAGCATTTCGGCCACCTCCTTCTGAGTATACTGAATTTCCGGCGCCGCCTCTTCCTTCGCCTTCTCCTGCCGTTCGGAGCGCATCAGTTCCAGCACAGAAATCCCAAGTGCCTGAGCCAGCGGCTCAATCGTCTGGATATCGGGAAAGCCAAGTCCCCGCTCCCACCGGCTGACGGCTTTATCCGTCACATGAATCTTTTCCGCAAGCTCTGCCTGCGTCATCTTTTTCTCTTTTCGCATTCCGGCAATAAACCGCCCGAACTCTTTCGCTTCCACGTCGTGTCCCTTCCTCCTGCTGTTCCCGCACCGTCTCATGTTGCCCAGCGGAGCGTTTTTACAGTCTCAGAATAGGCGAAAATAGGCTGTTTTGTCAATCTACGAATCCTTTACCTGCGTTTTTACGCCAAAAAATCCCCGATTCAGCACAAAAGTGCCAAATCGGAGATCTTGTATTTTCCTGTATTTACAGCCCGATCATATTTGCAAACAATACGATCAGCGGAATGGCAATGATGGTTCTCTCCAGAAAGATCACCAGCAGTTTCCAGAAATTCAACGGAATTTCACTTTTGATAAACGCCGGGGCGGGAACTTTTTGTTAAAAATATCGGAATCTGCCGAATTCTGCGATTCCCCCTGCTTCTTTCGTTGCATAGGCAAACAGTCCAACTCTGCATCCTGTGAAATGATCCATTTTGAAATAGAGCTGATGCCATGGTCCGATCTGTTTCCATTTTTCATCGCTCCAATATAAAAACCGGACTTTATCGTGCTGGTTCTGGAAATCCGCTTCCATCCGGATTCTTATTTTCGATGATTCAACCGCCACTGCTTCCCATTCGTTTTCTTCACTGTTGCCCTGATTTCCTTCCAGCTGTCATTTTCCGCTTCGAGAGATCTCATAACCAGAAACATCCGTCCATCACGCTTTGTAACTGCCGCCATGCCGTAACATCCCTGTAATGCACACATACCTGCATAATCTCCGTCCTTCAGTCTTTCCGCATCAACGGTTACTTCTGTTATGCACATCGGAAACTTCATCCTCTGGGTGATCGTATTTACTGCCTGCGTGACATTTTTGCACTGCTTTTTACAGCTCATTCGGAGGCACCCTTTTTCTGCATCATTCTCAATCCAGGAAGTTCCGGTTCGTGATTGAACTGCCAGCAGCTCTTCCATCCAAACGTTCCAAACAGCCGTTTCTGGTCCGGATTCCATTCTGAAAAATCATCACTCTCCACAAGCGAATGATACTGTTCCTCCGGTCTTGTGCTTTTTGTTTCCACTTCACAGAGTGCCCTTCCCGAATCACCCAATACCGGATAATTTTCTTTTATGATCTGCTCTTTTTGTTCGCCCGGCGCCGGCATATAGGTAACTCTGACATTTTTCTCCCATTTACTGGCACAAGAACCGGGATTCTGCCGACAGCACCTCTGTCCTGGAAAAGTACGGCGTACCATTTATGATCCGGCGTATCCACAATTCCTCCCTGCGCAACGCCCTGGCCGCAATACCCCATGGTATCACACAACACATCTCCGCCTCTAAATTCTCCCGTCAGGCTGTCTGATACATAGCATGCCTGCGTCCGCATCCACCTGTCCGGAAGGGAATGAATCAGGAATAAATAATACATTCCATTGATTTTATAAAAATGACTTCCTTCAAAACCAAGCCCCGGATTCCGACTATCACTGACCAGAATCGATCCAGTCCGCCTTCCTTTGGACCGCCCAGATCTTTTTTCAATTCCTGCAGACGAACATTTCTATTGCCGGAAACAATATAAACATGATCATCCTCAAACAAAAGTGAGCAGTCATGATAAAAGCCTTCTATGATGCGTTTTTCCCATGGTCCTTCGATATCATCAGCAGTATAAAGGTATGTTTTTCCGGTATCATTCGCCACAAAGCAAATATAATACATCCCTTTATGGTATCGGAGCGATGCGGCCCACATGCCTTTTCCATAGCAGTTTTTCTCACCAACAAGCCTCTGTTCCTCTGTGCTGTCCAGTCTTTCATACACATAGCTCAGATGTTCCCAGTGAATGAGGTCATACGACCGCAGAATCTCACACCCCGGCATAAAGTGCATTGTAGTGCTTACCATGTAATACGTATCATCTACCCGGATGACATCTGGATCCGGATAATCCAGTTCTGTAATTGGATTTTTTCCTGCTATCTTCATATGCTCTCTCCTCATATAATATTTCAGGGTCATGCCAAAACAGCATGACCCTGGATAAAATGCAGTATCTTTATTCTTTTACTCCGCCAAGAGTAAGCCCGGCAACAAAGTATTTCTGTAAAAATGGATAAATACAAATAATTGGAAGCATGGTAATAATGGTTGCTGCTGCACGGACGACGTCGGTGTGACCGAACCGGCTGCATTTTTCATTGCTTCCACAGAGGTTCCCTGATTCGTAACCGATGATAAGAGTTTCATAAGCTCATACTGAAGGGTCGTCAGATTGCTGTTCATTCTGTTGTACAGCATCGCATCAAACCAGGAGTTCCACTGTCCTACCGCCACAAATAATGCTACGGTTGCATATACCGGCTTACAGAGCGGTGAATAAATCTTCAGAAAAATCGTGGTATATCCTGCACCGTCAAGCTGCGCGGACTCTTCCAGACTGTCGGAAATTCCGTTCATATAGGTACGGATTACCAGCATATTGAACGCACTGACCATTCCAGGAATTACATATACCCCGAAACTGTTTGTCAGGCCAAGTTGTTTGTACAGCAGGAATGTAGGAATCATTCCACCGTTGACATACATGGTGATAACCCAGAATAAGGATAATTCTTTTTTAAACAGAAAGCGTTTTCTGCTTACAATAAACGCCAGGATTGCATTTGCTACCAGTGCCAGCAGCGTTCCGATGATGGTTCGCGCCACTGTGATATATGCGCCCGTGATCAGGTTATCCTTCTGAAGAACGGTGATATAGTTTTTCCATGTGAATTTTCTTGGCAGCAGATAAATTCCTCCGCGAAGGGCATCTGTACCATCGTTTAATGATATTGCCAGTGTATTTAATACCGGATACAGTGTAATGACTATAAACAGTACCATGATAATACCATTTATTATCGGAAACAGATCCAATTTTCCGGTCTTTTTTCCAGTTTTTTTTGCCATGATGAACCTCCTTAGAACAATCGCTCTTCGCCATTGCGTTTTGCAATCTGGTTTGCGATCATAATCAGTATAATGCTGACTGCACTCTTGAAAATACCTGCTGCCGTACCGATTGCATAATCGCCCTGGCTGATACCCCATTTCAATACGTAGATATCAATGGTCTGTGATACTCTCTGTACCAGGCCGTTTCCTAAAAGATACTGAATTTCAAATCCGGCATTCAAAACGTTGCCTACGTTCATCAGGAGAAGAATCATAATGGTCGGTTTGATTCCAGGAAGTGTCACGTACTTAATTTTATTCCACCTTCCGGCGCCGTCTATGGATGCCGCCTCATATAAAGATGGATCAATTGCTGTGATTGCTGCCAGATAAATAATGGCATTCCAGCCGGTTTCCTTCCACACATTTGCAAAAGCAACAATAGGCCAGAAGTAGCTCGTATGTGCAAAAAAGTTAATTGGCTGTTTGATGATATGCAGATTCACCAGAACTTCATTTACAATACCAGTTCCGGAAAGCATATCATGCAGAATACCGGTTACAATAATCCACGAAAGGAAATGCGGCAGATAGGAAATGGTCTGAACCACTTTTTTTCCTATATGGCTTCTGATTTCATTTAATAAAATTGCAAACGCAATTGCCGTTACGAAAGTTACAACAAGATTGATAACTCCCATTGCCAGAGTATTCCGGATAACACGGATAAACGTCATATCTGAGAACAGTGTCCGGAATTTTTCTAATCCTACAAACTCTGAATGCAGGATTCCTAGTTTCGGTTTGTAGTTCTGAAATGCCATTGCCCAGCCAGCAAGCGGAAGGTAATAGAAAATCACACCATATGCTACGATAATTGCTGCCCAGAAAAGCAGGACTTTCTGTCTTTTGATTTCTTTCCATGTGATTTTTGTTCTGGGCTCTTTTGTTTTTGATTTTGTTCTCGCTAAAGACATGACCTCACTCCTTAAAAAACGGGCAGATGAAATTTTTCACATCTGCCCGCTTCAAAATTTCATTTTTTATTTGAACTTCGCTGCCTGCTCCATTCTTGTGTCTAATTCAGTCTGCAGTTCACTGATAAGTCTTCCGGGTGGCATGCATTGTAAGCATCCATGTAGGTATCCCATGCCGCGTCAAAATCTTTTGCCATAACAACCTGCGGAAGCTGCTCATGTTTTACATCTGCAATTTTGTTCCATGCAACTCCGCCAGGTGTATCTGTTGTGAAATTGTTAGAGAAGGACCACATCGGATACCAGTCTCCAGGTGCCTCATTTGTTCCAAGCATCTCAACATAAGTCTCAACACCATAAGCCTCAAAGGTTTCTTTTACATCCTGATTTAATCCATCAAAGAACTCACTTGCCTGTCCATCCGGTTTATTGGCGTTAATTCCATCATCACTGGTTCCAGTGTACTGTGGGAAGTAGGAATATGGGCAGGTATGAGATGCTTTGTACGCGGTATCAGACTGTTTCGTCCGCTCTTCCTCTGTTCGGTAGAATTCTCCGTTTTCATCCACCTCATAATCGGTACCCTCTACACCCCAAAATCTGAGATTGTGAATATCCTGATCCAGAAGATCATTTACAAACTGTAATGCTCCTTCCACATCTTCACAGCTTGTTGTAATTGCAAGACCGCTCGACTCATTAAATGCCCCGCCTGAATTGTGCCACTGATTGTCACGGCCATCAATCGTAACCGGAACAGGAATATAATCGCAGCCCTGCTCATCCAGTCCAGCCTGTTTGATTGCATCATTTGCATTCGAGAAATCCCACCACTGATCAATCATTCCAAGTACACGTCCGGTAGAAGTTTGGAAATATATTCATCGTAACTCTGTGTAAAGGATTCCGGATCTACAATTCCCTTCTGATACTCTTCATTCAGTTTTCGGAAGTAGGCAACCGCTGTATCCGAAGTGTTATAATCTAAAACGGTCAGTGTATCCGGATCTACCATACAGGATCCATCATTTGGATATCCGTCGAGGAACTGCGGGGCATTCTCCAGACAGAAATATCTCCAGTCGTCACAGAGGATGGTGTATGGAATATTTTCCGTTCCGTCTTCCATAGTCGGATTCGCTTCGTTGTAGGATTCAATCAGATTAAAGTAATCATCCATTGTTTTAATTTCCGGATAACCCGCCCATTTTAAGACTCTGGCCTGAATCCAGAATGCTTCATCATTATGTGTACATACTTTTTCTTCATTTTTAATGCAGCTAAACTGTGGAATCCAGTAAATATGGCCATCATCCTGTCTTAATTTTTCCCACTCAAGATCAGAGAACAGATTTTTAATATTAGGATAATCATCCAGATAGTCATCCAGTGCAACCAGTGCATCGGCATCATATAACTGCATCTGTCCGTTTCCGCCCTCAATAAAGTCCGGATACTCTCCTCCTGCGATCATGGTGCCAATAGCCTCAACATCCGTCTGACCCGTCAGCCAGGTTTCTTTTACCTTTGCGCCTGTTTTTTCTGCAATGATCTGCTGAACCTCATTATCATCATTGATTTCGGATCCCGGGACTGCAAAAATGCGGTAAATTCTTTTATCTCTCCGTCAGAATCTCCCTTAGAGGAACTCTTTCCTCCTGCTCCACATCCTGCGAGCAGGGTTGCTGCCATTGCCGAGGCAAGCAGCATGCTTACAATTTTTTTTCTCTTCATCTTGTAATACCTCCCTTTGATAGTATTTATTTTATCAGTTTGCAGGTTTGAAACAATCGGATGAACTATAGTAAGAAACAGGGTAAATTATAGATCGTAGATACGCACTATAATTTACCCTGTTTCTTACTTCCTGTTTTCTTTAACTTCCCTGCTGCATCTGTTTTCGGAATCTGGCCGGTGTGCACCCTTTCACCTGAATAAAACGGTTTACAAAATAATCCAGATCATGATATCCTACTTCTTCTGCAATCTGCACAATTTTTTATCCGTGCGGATCAGAAGGCCTGCGGCCTGCTCCATCCGGAAATTGTTCAGATAGTCCTTGAAGGAAAGACCATATTTTTTCCGAAACAGCTGCCCGAGATAGGCACTGTTGACATAGTATTTTTCACTGAGACCCTTCAGCGTGAGGTTGGCGGCATAATTCTCTTTGATTTCTTTTTCTACCATGCCGAGAACGCCCCTGGAAACGTTTTTTCGAAGCTGAGAAAGATAATCGCCGTATTCACATGCAAAGCGCGCCATATGCGCCTTACTGCCACGCAGGATACCATTCTCAAAGCTGCTTTCACTGATCAGCCGCAGGATTTCTTCCTGGTTTACGTCATTATCCTGCTCACTCGCCAGATGGATCAGTTGGAAAAGCAGATAATTGATATTCAGATTCATGCTCTCAGCATTCATTCCCATCTGACTCATTTCTTCATAAAACTGTTCTACTGCTTTCCGGATCTCCATGTGGTTATTCTGTTCAATGGTGGTAAGAAGCTGATCCAGCCCCTGTTTGCATAAGACCATTCCAGCCGCTGTAACCTGCACTTCATCCTCATAATAATAGATTTCTTTTCGTGCCCGGAACCCCTGAAAAGAGCGGAGCATACAGGCATTACCATACGATCTTGCCACATTGCTGATATCTGGTACTTTTTTCCCAACCAGCATAATAACCGGCTGTTTCGTATTATTGACAAGATATTGCCGGAATGCAGAAAGGTATGTTTTATCATCCATTCCCAGACGCTCCGCAAGGTTTTCAGAATATACAAAACCAATATCATATATTTTTTCATCCGCAGAAACATCAAATACACAGTGCTTGGCATCTTCTTTCAAAAATTCTCTGCAGCAGTCATACAGCTCTCTTTGAAAATTCCGCAGGTCTTTATCGCTCTGTTCTTCCAGATTGTTCGGCTGTTCTTTCTGAATCTCCACATAACGGATTCCCTGCGTATCTTTCATGTGTTTTTTACGTAATTAAGATTGACATCATCGTATTTTCCATGGATTAAAGAGATCAGATGTCTCGAAAAATAGGCATGTTCCATTTCCTCATGTGCCTTTGATTCCTGTCTCTCCCGGTCTGATAATGCACGAACCTTATGCAACAGTTTTAACAGGGTTTCCCGGTCAACAGGTTTTAACAGATATTCCGTACATTTATTCTGCATGGCACGCCTTGCGTAATCAAACTCCGCATAACCGCTCAGAATAACAAAATACGCATCCGATATTTCTTCCCTTCGTATCTGCTCCAGTAATTCCAGACCTGTCATACCAGGCATCCGGATATCTGCTATGATAAGATCCACTTTTTCTTTTTTCAAATATTCCAGTGCTTCCAGACCGTTTTCTGCCGTCGCAGCAATTTCAAATCCTTCTTTTTCCCAGTCTATGATGACCTTAATTCCCTGCAGGATAAAGTTCATCATCAACCAACAGTACTTTTAACATTTTTCTCCTCCCTGCTCTACACTACATATACTCCAGGGGCATCCAGATTGTTATCAGTGTACCCACCCCTTCTTCTCCATCCAGATCGATCTTCACTTTATTTTCCGATACCATTTTCAATCTTAAACATGCATTGACAATTCCTACCCTTCCTTTCTTTTTCAGCATCTCAATGTCTGCGTTTCTCATGTTTTCCAGAAGTTCCTGCCTTTTGCCTTCTTCCATTCCGTTCCCAGTATCTTCTATTTCCATGCAGATCAGCTCGTTTTGTTCATATACTCTTACAAAAATCCAGCCTGGAGACGCTTTACTTTCAATTCCATGCACACATGCATTTTCTACGAATGTTACCAGCGTAAGTTTTGGAACCTTTCTTTTTCTGCATTCTTCATCAATCTCAATCTGATAACTCAGTCTTTCTCCGAAACGATATTTCTGGAGTGCCAGATACGCCTTTACAAATTCCACTTCCTGTTCAATCGTCACAGAGTCCTCGCCCCATTCGACATACTGTCTTTGCATGACAGCCAGTTTTTCAACCATATCCGCTGTTTCATTCTCATTTTTCAAAATGCTGTGCATGCGGATGCTCTCAAGTGCATTAAACAGAAAATGAGGATTAATCTGGCTGTGAAGGGCAAGAAGTTCTGCATTTTTGCGGCTGACAAGCATCTCCTGCTCTACGAGTTTGTTTTTATAAACTGTCTGAATCAGCTCATTTGTCCTGGCCGCCATTCGATTGTAGCTTCGAATCATACTTCCGATTTCATCTTTTCCGCCTTCATGACGCATCGGTACAAGCTGTTCGGAATCCACGCTTTTAAACACTTCATTCAGCTCCGTAATACGTTTTGTGAACGAATGATTCAGGATATGTACAAAAAGAATGGCAGAATCGCATTAATCAGGATCAGAAGCAGAATACTCGGTAAATTATGAGCAATATTCGCAATCGCGTTCTCCCCCGTACGTCTGACATACACCTCAAGTTCCGTACCATACAGATTGACCGTCTGATGATATCCCTTCTTTATTTTATCATCCAGTTCTTCAAAGTCTGAACCTGTGCTTCCATGTTTCGTATTGGAAAGTACAATCTGATTCTCCTCACAGATCAAAACTTCGTTGTCAAAATTCATTTTCTGAAGCGTACGCATCATGTTCCCATAGTCAAATTCCAACTGCAGCATTTTTTCCTGATCTCCTGAAAAAATCGAGTTTTTGAAGAAATACCACCTTGTGTTCCTCTGCCGTTCCGGATCTGTTTTTGTCATAGACAAAGAAAAAACCTTTTGTTTCCCCACTCTGGTTCAGTTTCTGATACGCCTGCGTTTCTTTCAGATCCTCTATATTACCTACTTTCCTCCTTCACAATGGTGTCATTGTTCGTATACATCGTAAATACAATCTGATTCATTCCCAGCAGATTTTCTAACAAAGTATCCTTGAAAAACTCCTGGTATTCCATGATATACTGAGCAGAGGTATCATATTTTCTGGATAGAAAATCATCAATATATCTGCTGGTATAGATCGTTTTTGCCATTTCTCCTGCATTATTTACCACGCTGCTGATGTTGTAGCTTACCGCATTTGCAATGTTGGTCATATCATGTTTCTGCTTTTCCATCTCGGAATTTCTTATGATTAAAAAAACCACGCTGTCCGTAATGATCAGCGGAAGCAGTACGCAAAAAATATATAAAATGTATAATTTCTTTTTGACCGTAAAGTCATCCATCCGTTTTTCAATTTTTTGAAGCAACTCTTTCATTCTCAGAACCTCTCACGTGAATCAGGGAGCAGACACTGCCTGCTCCCTTCTGGATTTTCCAATGTCATCTTTCACACAGTTATCTTATCATATCCAGATTTAGATTGGAATTCTGTTTTCAGTTCTCTTCTTTCAATTTTTTCTCTTGTGATCTATAAATGAGCAAATCCAAAATATTGCACAAAAGAAAGACACCCTCTGTAGAAGGATGTATAATTGAAGTACCAACAAACAACATACTCACTCAAACAAGGGGGTGTCCGTTGCAAACAGTATACA
>ENA-OQAS01001687-OQAS01001687.1-human-gut-metagenome-genome-assembly--contig:-NODE-1687-length-10066-cov-1.755106_pt1 | contig 10066 bp, 17 predicted proteins | sample MGYA00242733_ERZ504523 | MGnify/ENA primary metagenome ERZ504523 (study PRJEB26092, sample SAMD00036239) | human gut metagenome | host: Homo sapiens | study: EMG produced TPA metagenomics assembly of...
GGGTGAACATCACCATCTGGAACGGCACGATCATATTGAACAGGAACAGGGTGTAGAGCAGCTTCGCGGCCCAGTTGTTCACACGCACGATCCACCATGCGCACATCGAGGTGCACACCAGAATCAGCACCACCGAGCCGACGGTGATAAGCAACGTCCAGCCGAAGGAGGCGAAGAACTGCGTGGTCTCGATGCCGCGCACATAGTTCTCAAGTCCCACGAACGCCTTGCCGGCAGGCAGGGAGAACGCGTTCTTGGAGATGTACGCCTTCTGCTTGAAGGAGTTGATCAGCACCAGGACGATCGGGAAAATCCAGAACAGGGAGACAACGGCAAACAGCACGGTCCATAATGCGCCATGCTTCACAGGCTTGTTCTCGTTCATCAGGCTGCCACCTCCTTGCTCGTGGTGAGCTTGTTCTGAATCAGGGCGATGACCGCGACCAGGATGAAGAACAGCACGGCCTTCGCCTGGCCGACGCTTCCCAGCCCATACGGCCGTAGAAGGTGCGGGTGATGTTCAGCGCCAGACCTTCAGACATGTTGCTCGGCGCACCGTTGGTCAATGCGAGGTTCTGATCGTAGAGCTTGAAACCGTTGGTCACGGTCAGGAAGGAGCACACGGTGATGGACGGCATCATCAGCGGGATGATGATGCGGAACATGGTCTGCCGTCCGTTGGCGCCGTCCACGGCCGCGGCCTCCAGCACATCGGTGGGCAGGGCTTGCAGGCCGGCGATGTAGATGATCATCATGTAGCCGATCTGCTGCCAGCACACCAGGATGACCAAGCCCCAGAACCCGTAGGACGCCTTATAGGTCAGGGCGCGGCCCCAGTGGCTAGTACGCCGTTCAGGAGCAGCAGCCAGATGTAGCCCAGGATGATGCCGCCGATAAGGTTCGGCATGAAGAATACCGAGCGGAACAGCGTGGAGCCTTGATCGCCTTGGTCAGCATGTAGGCGATGGCGAAGGCGATCACGTTGATCACGATGGTGGTCACGATGGTGAACGCGGTGGAGAAGCCGAGCGCGTGCAGGAATTCCTTGTCTTTCAACGCTTTGCCATAGTTCTTAAGCCCCACCCATTCACCGTCGGTAACGGTGGTGATTCGCAGAAGCTTAAGTAGACGCCCATGATGAAGGGCACCAGGAACCCGATGATGAATGCGGCGAATGTGGGGAGCGCGAACAGCGCCCACCATCTGCGTATCGCCTTGCCAGCCATGCTGATCATGACTTTTCCTCCTCCTTGAGTCCGCTGCGTTGTGACACTGCATCGTGCGCCGGCTGCGGAGTTCAACTCAATGCGAGCTTGCCGATCGAGAACCGCATGCACGGCCTGTTCTCGTTCAAGCCTATGTTCATAGTAAACGTCGAATCATTATATGTCAAACGTTGTCATTTTAGGCGTTTCAAGTTCGAGCACACTCCGGCTCCAGCAATCTTCTTTCACCTAAGATAATGGCTATATAAAGCCAATCTAACGCCGACATAGACACTTTGCAAACGTTTGTAATACAATCGTTGTCATCGCCGCAGATCAATCAATCAGCATGTACACTGGAGTCAGTTGTGCATGTGTATTGCGATTTTCCATTCAACGCAAGGGGGCTGCAATGGCTACGAGCATTCAGGATGTCGCCCGCGAGGCCGGCGTCTCCATCTCCACCGTCTCACGTTCCTTCACCAGGCCGGATCTGTGTCGGCCAGACCCGCGAGCGCGTGCTCGCCATCGCCGACAAACTCAATTTCTCACTCTCCCGCTCGGCTGCGGCCCTGAAATCCGGCCGCTCCCTGCGCATCGCAGTACTGATGAGCGGCCATATCCGCCTGTGGTTCACCGCCTCGGTCATCGAGGGGCTCAACGAGGTGCTGCACACGCAGGCTACGATATTTCGGTATTCCAGATTCCAGCATCGAGGAGCGCAAGGAATTCTTCGAGATGTTGCCGGTACGCCGTAACGCCGATGCCGTGATTGTGGCGTCTTTCGATATCGACAACAACGAAATCGCGCAACTGGCTTCGGTCGGCGTGCCGATCGTCGGCATCAATTCAGTCGAACCCGAAGCCCGCAGCTTTACCGCCGCCGTCAATATCGACGATGTGCAGGGCTCCACGCTGGCCGCCCGCCATCTTATCAATCTCGGACATCGCCGCATCACCTACATCAGCACCAATCGCGAGGTGTCGCTGAGCTTCTCCGTGCAAAGCCGATTCGACTCATTCACCGCCTGCTGCCGCAGGGAAGGCATCGAGCCGCAGGTTATCGTCTGCAAGGTCGATGACGATGGACGTTATGAAATCAGCGACGTGGTCAACCAACTCATAAGCCAAGACGAGATGCCCACCGCCATCGCATGCCAAGAGGATGGCATTGCTTTGCCGCTTATGTTCCAGCTGGAGCGCAATGGATTCTCCGTGCCCGGCGACGTCTCGTTGATCGGCTACGACGATAGTTTCTACACCGGCGATATCGGCCTGACCACCATCCGCCAGGATCCGGTGGAAATGGCCCGCGTGGCAGCCGCATGACGCTCGATCTCATTGACGAAAAGCCGATTGAGCAACCCTACATCGTGTTCCCGGCCCAGCTGAAAGGTCCGCTCCTCCACCTCCCGCGTTAAGTAGGCTCACACAACAAAGCCCACCATAGAAAAAGTGTGAGGCAACCGCACAATAACGCTCAATCGCACATTGTGGAGAATGGCGAAAAATCGCCGATTCATGGCCCCACAGCGTGCGATTGAGCGGGTGCGTGCCTCACACTTTTTTGCGGCGGACGATTTTGTGCGAGACTCAGCAATACAAAGCGGCGCCCCCGGAGAAGGAAATGGCAGGGGCGCCGCGGATTGTTACTTATCGGCTATGGGACTCTATGAGACTCAGTGCGAAGCCTCGTATTCGGAAGCCCAACCGTCCACGAAGGCGGTCTTGACGGCATCCCACTTGCCGGTGCCTGCGCGTACTCGAGCAGTGCCTGGCCGACCTTGTTCTTCCACTCTTCGGACGGCATCATGGTGAAGTTCCAAGAAACCTGGGTCTTGCCGGACTTCTGATCCTCAACAGCGGCTTCAGTCAGCGGGTTGTCAAACTTGACATCATCGAAGGTCTTGAACGGGGTGGTGAAGCCCATGTCCTGAGAGATGGCCTTCTTGCCGGTGTCGGAGGTGATCACCCAGGAGAGGAAGTCCTCGGTGGCCTTCTTGTCGGCGTCGGAGGCCTTGTCGTTGATGCACCAGTAGTTCTCGGAACCAGTGGCCAAGCCCTGCTTCTCTTCACCCTTGACACCGGTGTAGATTGGCATCATGCCCACGGATTCGGCCTTCATGCCGGCCTTCTGCAGGTCGGTCCAAGCCCAGGTGCCGTTCTGATAGAAGGCAGCCTCGCCGAGCGCGAACTCGGAGTTCGCATCATCGCCGGTCTGGCGCTCAGCTGGGTGGGGTCGGTGGTGGAGTCGGTGATGTACAGGTCGAAGATCTTCTTGTAGTTCGGCAGATAAGTGCCCTTGATGGTGGCCGGCTGCTCGGTGACGTTGTCGTCCTTGAACTCATAGTAGAGCGGCAGGTTGGCCAGATGGGTCTTGAATCGCCAGTCGGAGCTGGAGTCGAAGCCGGCGGAGGTGAACGCGCCCTTGATGCCAAGCTCGTCCTTGCGGGACTGCATGTCGTCAGCCACGGCCTTCAGGGTGTCGAAGTTGTCGATTTCGTCCATGGACGTGGCTTTGGCACCATCCAGCGCGAAGTATTTGTTAAGGATGTCCTTGTTGTAGATCAGGCCGTAGGTTCCATCACGTACGGCACACCGACCACCTTGTCGCCGTCTTTCAGGGCCACGTCCTGGTTGGTGAGTTCCTTATACACATCCGTGTTGGACATGTCGGCGGTGTACTTCTTCCAGTTCTGGTAGCCGACCGGGCCGTTCACCTGGAACAAGGTCGGGGCTTCGGTTTTGGCGATTTCGGACTTCAGGGTCTGCTCGTAGGTACCGGAGGCCGCGGTCTGCACCTTGACCTCAACGCCCTTTTCCTTGGTGTATTCCTTGGCCAGAGCGGTCCACTGATCAGCCGCTTCCGGCTTGAAATTCAGGTAGTAGACCTTGCCCTTGGCGTCATCGCCGGAGGTCGAGCTTCCGCAGGCCGCCAAAGCGCCGAGGGACATCGCAGCGACAGCCGCCATCGCGACTGCTGACTTGACTGTACGATTCATCATCGAACCTTTCTCTTTCATCGTCGACCCGGCCGTCCCCGGTCAGGACAGGTACGCTAGCACGCACCTTTACGACTATCGACATGCACTATTGTGCAACGGTTTGCTTCTTTTTGCAAACGATAGCAATATCAGCGCGTCATAAATCATCATTTTCAGGCCATTGTCAACAAATATCCCATTAATTCAGTCATTTTTGCCTCATTATCGCAATGCAAGCGTTCGCAATCATGAGAGCGCTAACATATCTTTCATGGCAATCGATTGCCACTTATACCCATCAAAAAAAAACAACACGCCGACGCTATCGTTTGCAAATCATTTATCGACATACCGCAATTCCCGCCACAAACAATAAAGGCCCGCCCGCAGTAGCGGGCAGGCCAGCGCAATCGCAGCGCAACCGGGGCTAGGCGTTCCACCGTTCGATGACGTTATCTCCCTTATAGACGCTGAGCACCGAGTAGTGCGCCGTATCCAAACGCAGCAACCGTGCGAAATGCGGGTCCACGCCCAGCCATTGCGAGGTGAGGATGCGCAGGATGTGCGCATGAGCCACCAACAGCACATTATGGCCGTCTTTCAGCAGCGGCGTAATCTCATCGATGGCGCTCTTGGCGCGTACCGCTGCTTCTTCCAGCGTCTCGCCAGGCCCGGCATGGACCGGCACCTGCTCGCCCGAAGGTAAGGTCTCGACCCAATCGCCCTCCAGCGTGGGCGTCAGCGAGCGCGGCCCGTCACGCCACACATCCCATTCAAAACCGCTGGCCTCACTCACCTGCTGGCGCGTACGCCCCTCGGCTCGGCCGTAATCCCATTCAGCGATGCCGTCCAACACACCGTGGTCCGCAAAACCGGCCAGTTCAGCGGTTTGGCACGCCCGCTTCAGCGGACTGGAAAACACACAGCCCTGGCTGAATCCTTCGGGGAAAGCTTCGCGCAGGCGCCTTCCGGCATCCGCTGCCTGCTGCTCGCCGACCGCGGTCAACGGGATGTTCGTGCGCCCGGTATGCTGCCCGGATTCGCTCCACACGGTCTGGCCGTGGCGCAGCAACACCAAAAATCCGTTGCCGCCACGAGAGTTCTCGACGGCAACGGTGCCGTTCACGTTCTGTTCGCTCATGCCTCCACTCTAGTCTGCGCTCGTTCATGACTCCACCATTAACGCCCATCTTTTGCGCTGAGATGATTGAGATGCTATTAGACTGAGAGTCATGAGCGACGAAACGAACACCGACTTCCCCTCCAGCGCCGACCGCGCGGTCGACAGCCTGCACCGCATCGACGAGAAGGTCAACAGGCTGCGCGAGGACCGGCTCAACGACCTGATTCTCTGGGCGACAAGCTCATCAAGTCGCAGTCCCAGCGCTGGCAGGCTTGGTTGCCGGCAAAGCATTCCAGATGGATATGGACAAGGCACAAGCAAACGCAATCTGCGCAAGGGACTGGCGGCAGACGCGCCGCAAAGTCTGGCATGAGTCTGGCATTCGCCGCCGTTTCGGCCGCACTCGGCGCAGTGGTTTCGCAGCTGTCGGATCGGGGCTCCAAGGCGTTCGTCGACCACCGCCATCGCAAGCCCAGCCGCTAATCCCCCGGTTGATGATGGTTTCTGTTGGCTGACTGATGACTCATCGCTGGAATTTCGTCAAGGAACCATCAGTCAATCGACAGGAACCATCAGTCCAGCACAGTTCCGCCACACAATATCGGCATTTCACTGTGAGGTAATCCACCGTGACGTCCGGCGTCTGCCGTGCGACAATAAAGCCATGGTTACCAACGCAACAATCGAGGCTCTTCTGGGCCGCCGCTCCATCCGTAAGTTCAAGGACGAGGCCATCGACGACGATACCCGCGCCACGCTCGAAACCGTCGCCCAACATGCCGCGTCCAGCCAGTTCCTTAACGACTGGTCCGCCATCCGCATCACCGATCCGGCCATCAAAGCCAAGCTCGCCGAATTCGGCCATCAGCCGTATATCGCCACCGCGCCGTTGCTGTACGTGTTCGTCATCGACGAGCACCGCAACGCACGCATCGCCGAACGCAAGGGTATCGATCCCGCTTCCGACGAATTCCATCTCAAGTACAGCTATCGCTTCACCCAAGCTCAGAACGACGCAGTGCTGGCCCTGCACGCCATGGAGACCGCCGCCTATTCGCTGGGACTGGGCTGCGTGATTCTCGGCTCTCTGCTCAACAACATCCCCGGCCTTATCGACGTGCTGAATCTGCCGGAATACACGTATCCGGTGCTGGGTCTGGCCATCGGCAAGCCCGATCAGAACCCGACCGTCAAGCCGCGCATGCCGCGCACGATGCAGTTCTTCGAGAACACCTACCCGGCTGACGCCGATGGCGTACTCGACCAGCTGCCCGCCTTCGACGAGGAAGTTCACCGGTACTACGATCTGCGCCAAGCCGACCGTCCGGTGGACGCTTTCAGCGATCAGGTCGCCACGATCAGCCAGCAGGATGTCAGCCATCAGACACTGCTCGACAAGGCCGCCGCTCAGGGCTTCCGTCTGGATCAGTGAGACCAGAACCAACGAGATAGCCTCGGATAGGCTCGTCACTGAGTCGTCTCGGTCTCAGCACTGCGACGACTCAGTTCCAACACCTCAACATTTCATCACCGGATACCGGCAAAATTGCACAACCATCCCGCCGGTGTCGCACCATCAACAAACGTTCACATATCAGTCCCATTATGCGGACAACCAACGGCCAGTTTTGCAAGAAAACCCGCCAAACCAGCAGTATTCGCACCAGTGGTGGGAATAGACTGCATGTGGCCGCAATGACTACGAACCGGAAAAGAGGGACTGGATGCGGACGGTTTGGCAAGTCTTTCTACGCGATTGCAGACGTATCTTACGCAATCCCGTTGCCGTTGTGGTGACGCTCGGCGTAGCAATGCTGCCCTCGCTGTACGCATGGTTCAACATTCTCGCCAACTGGGATCCCTATTCAGCCACCGGCAATCTGCAAGTGGCCGTAGCCAATGAAGACCAAGGCACCACCAACGATCTGGTCGGCCATCTCGATGCGGGCCGCAGGTCGTCAAGAAACTCAAGCAGAACGACGAAACTCGGCTGGCGCTTCGTAGACAATGAGGAACAGGCCGTCCACGCGTGGAGACCGGCGGATACTATGCAGCCATCGTGCTGCCCAAGGATTTCAGCACCAGCCTGGTCGAATCGGTGACCGGAACCTCCAAACAGCCAAAAATCAAGTATTACGTCAACGAGAAGAAGAACGCGATCGCGCCGAAAATCACCGACACCGGTGCCACCACCATCGACGAGCAGATCAACTCCGCCTTCGTCACCACGGTAGCCACCACCGTTGCCTCGGCCGTTTCCGAAGCGGGAGGCGATCTCGACCAAGCCACCGGCAAAGTCCAGCACGATACGATCAATGATCTCAATACGGTGATGTCCACGCTGAACACCGTTCAGGATTCACTCACCGACTTACAGGACACGCTGGCCCAATCAGACACGATTCTCGCCGACGCCAAACAGACCACCGCCTCACTCAAGCAGACCGTCGCGGCCGCGCAGAAGGCCTCCCGCCAGTCCGGCACACTGTTGACGGAAACACAGGCCGGGTCACAAGCCTTCTCCACCACACTGGTCGGCGCGCTCGACACCAGTTCAGCACAACTCTCCGGACTGGCCGTTCACGTCAACAACGCCGCCGGCAGCATCACCGGCTCCTTCAACAGCGCGCAGAACTCCGTCGACACCATCACCAACACACTTTCGGCCCCACTGAATGCCACCCAAACGTCAATCAGCGATCTGAAAGACGCGCTGACCAAGCCGGCATCGGCAAAGACACCACCGACCCAGTCGGCCAGAACATCTGGAAACAAATCGATGCGCTCGACTCATTGATCAGCAAACAGCAGACACAGCTCAACACCTTCCATACCGACACCACACAGTTCATCAACTCCGGTAAAGACGCCACCACGAATCTTTCCGGAGCCATGACCAACACCACCACCGGCGGCATCGCGGCGCTGAATACCGCGCGCGCTCGCTGACCGGCACCGTAATGCCGTCGCTCACCTCATCATTGAACAGTTTCGCCGCCCTGAATGGCACACTGGATGGCACGTTGACTTCGTTATCCGGCACCTTGGATCAGGCCGACGGACTGTTCGACCAGCTTGTCGATACCCTGAACCAAACAAAAACCACCATCAGCAGCACGCAGGATTCGCTGCGCCAGGTGGCCAGCGATGTCGCCACCGTACGCACCGATATCGCCACGCTCGATAGTTCCGCCGCTTACCAGAAAATCCGGGATACGCTGCATCTGGATGACAAGGGATTCGGCGACTTCATGGGCAATCCCGTCACCCTGACCACGAAAGTCGTGTATGCCACCGACAATTACGGGTCCGCAGTCACCCCGTTCTACACGAATCTGGCACTGTGGGTAGGCGGTTTCGTGCTAATCGCCATCTACAAGCTTGAGGTCGACCGCGAGGCATTCGCCGTATCACGCTACGCAAGCATATCTTGGCCGCTGGCTGCTGCTGGTCACCATCGGATTCCTGCAAGCCGTCATCGCCACCATCGGCGATCTGGTGCTTGGCATCCAATGCGAGCATCCGCTGCTGTTCATCTTGGCCGGGATCTTCTGTTCGTTCGTATACATCAACATTATTTACGCACTGGCCGTGGCGTTCCGCCATATCGGCAAAGCCATCGCCGTAATTCTGGTCATTGTGCAGATACCCGGCGCCTCCGGCCTGTATCCGATTGAAATGATGCCGAACTTCTTCCGCGAACTGCACCCGTGGCTGCCCTTTACCTACGGCATCAACGCGATGCGCGGCCCGATTGCCGGCCTGTACGCGAACCATTACTGGCTCGACATGCTGCACCTGTTCTGGTATCTGCCGGCGGCGCTTTTCGTGGGACTTGTCGTACGCCGGTATGCGATGAACCTGAACGCGCTGTTCGACCATCGTTTGGGAGGTACCGACTGATGATCACCGAGCACAACAGCATGGTGAACGAACAGGTGAGCTTGAACTCCGTATTCCGCACGGTGTCCGACAGCAAGGAACTGCGCGATATCATCGCTCATCGCGCGCACCGGTTCTTCGCGCGGTACCCAAAGATGATCGTTGCCGGTCTGACATTGCTGACCGTACTCCCGTTCGTATTCCTGGTACTGCTGTTCGTCACCCAAGAGAAAATCGCCATGCTGACCTCCTGGATTCTGTCGATTATTCTTATCGACGCCTATCTCATTGTGGTTGAATACGCACGCGAAACCTACGCCATGCAGCTTGGCGTCAGTGCCATGAGTGCCGACGAGTTCCGCAATGTGATGCTCAACGGATATGCGTGGCGGCGTTTCCACGGCCACGGACGTCACGAAGCGGCGATGGGCAGCAATCCGGATATCGGCGAAACCACTGAACGACTCACACTGTTCGGCGATCAGGCCGCCGAGCCGACTGCGCACACCGCACAGTTCGAGCAGTCCGGTCAGTCTGGGCAGTCTGGGCAAGGAGGCGCACGATGAAGCTTATCTGGAAAATATTCGTACGTGACGTGCGCCAAGCCACCCGCAATGTGATCGCCGTAATCGTGGCTATGGGATTGGTGATTGTGCCGGCACTGTACGCCTGGTACAACATCGCCGCCAGCTGGGACCCGTACGCAACACCAAGGCCTTGAAGGTCGCCGTGGCAAACGTGGATAAGGCTATAAGTCCGATCTGATGCCGATCACCATCAACGTCGCGAAACCGTGACCAATACGCTCAGGGCCAATCATGACCTTGACTGGCAGTTTGTGGATCGTGCTAAGGCCATCGATGGCGTGAACT
>ENA-OQAS01001689-OQAS01001689.1-human-gut-metagenome-genome-assembly--contig:-NODE-1689-length-10062-cov-3.570005_pt1 | contig 10062 bp, 19 predicted proteins | sample MGYA00242733_ERZ504523 | MGnify/ENA primary metagenome ERZ504523 (study PRJEB26092, sample SAMD00036239) | human gut metagenome | host: Homo sapiens | study: EMG produced TPA metagenomics assembly of...
CTCGGCCATAAGGGCGGGGTATGCGTCCACCCGGTCATCGTGACCGTAGCCGCCCACCATGGAGCGGTCAAAGCCCACGTCCCGGGCCTATGGGCGGCACCACCTCGATCTCAGCGCGGGTGAAGTCCCGCTCGGTGATGCCGTACTTTTCGTGCAGCAGCATCAGGGTGTTCAGCTTGACGGCCTCCTTGATGTCGGCATCCTCTACAGCGTCGGAGCGATGAGCACGTTCAGCTCCTCGGCCTTGATGCCCTCGCTGAGCTTGCGGTCGTTCTGCTCGGCACCCAGATGGGGCAGCAGGTCGGTGATGCAGAACACGGGGTCATTCTCGTCCTCACCCACTGCAAAGGACACGCTGGAGCCATCAGCACGGGTGAACACGCCGTGGATGGCCAGCGGCATGGTGCCCCACTGGTACTTGCGGATGCCGCCGTAATAGTGGGTCTTGAAGTAGCTGAGGTGATTTGCTTCGTACAGCGGGTTCGGGCGCAGGTCCAGACGGGGGCTGTCGATGTGGGCGATCACCAGACGGAAGCCCTCCTCAAAAGATCTCCGGCCGATGGTAGCGGCCACCACCGCCTTGTGCTCCTGCACAAAGTAGATCTTCTGGCCGGGGGCATAGGTCTTTTTCGGCTCAAACTTTTCGTAACCGGCCTCCAGCAGCAGCTTTTCGCTGGCGGCGGCAGCTTCGCGCTCGGTCTTGGCAGCGTTCAGGAAGGCTTTGTAGCCTTCGGCAAAGGCTGCAGCCTTCTCCTTCACGTCGGCGCTCTTGTCGGCAGCGTACTCCGGCTTGTAAAGCAGCTGTTCGGCAGCCTGCTTTGCGGTAAGTTTCTCGCTCATGTTCCTTATCTCCTCTCAGCTTTCTGCATAGATACGCTGATACCGCGCATAGCAGGAAGTGATCTTTTTTACGTAGTGGTTCATCTGGTTATAGGGAAAGCCCTGCAGCGTTTCGCCGTCTGCGGAGTGCTCTTCCATCTGTAAAAGAGCATCTACCGTGCCCCACCCGCTGTGATAAGCGGCAGCGGCAGTGGCAACATCGCCGTTGTAGCGCTCCATGCACAGGTGCAGGTAATAGCATCCGAACCGGATGCTGGTCTCCGGGTCGTAGAGATTTGCAAAGAGCAGTCCTTCGTCCGGTGCGATCTTGCTGCGCAGCCAGATAAAGGTCTCTTCGGTCATCTGCATCAGGCCCCGGGCATCCACAGTGGAGGTGGCCTGCGGGTCAAAGCCGCTTTCGGTGCGGATGAAGGCATCCACCAGAAGCGGGTCAAGGCCGTAAGTCTCCGCCCACTGGTCCACCAGCACTTCGTACTTGCGGGGGTATAAAAGCCGTTCTGCCCTGCCCCACAAGTTGGGCACCAGTACAAACAGCAGGATCAGCGCCATGCCCAGCAGGAACAGCCTGCGGCTGCGCATTTTTTGCGGCGGCGTGCCTTCTGGGCGCGGAGAGCGCGGCGGATGCGGGCCGTCTCCGGGTCGTACTGCGGTGCAGGATCTTGTTCGTTATATCGTTTGTTCAAAATTCTTTTCCCGCACCTCCTTCTGCCAGAAGCTTTGTGCAGAGCTGCTCTGCCGCAGCCTGCAGATGTGCAAGGCTGGAATCGTTGCGCAGCACATAGTCTGCCTGCGCGGTGAGGGTGCTTTCCGGTGTCTGGGCGTTCAGGCGGCGGGCGGCCATCTCGGCGAGATGCGTCCCGGGCCACGATGCGGGCCACACTGGTCTCAAACGGTGCCGTGACCACGCACAGGCGGTCACACTCGGCCTGCGCCGCAGTCCCCACGATGACCGCGCCATCCAGCACGAACAGCGGTGCACCGGCATCCTGTGCTGCCTGCTTTGCCGCACGGATGCGGCGCACGATCTCCGGGTGGGTCAGGCTGTCCAGCGCCGCCTTGCCTTCCGGGGTGGCAAAGGCGCGGTCAGCCAGCAGGCGGCGGTCCAATGTGCCGTCTGCTTTTAAAATGTCTGCGCCGAACCGCTGGGCCAGCCGGGGCAGCAGCGGCGAGCCGGGCAGTAAAATCTCGCGGCTGATCTGTCGGCATCGGCCAGCGGCACACCGTGGGCCGAAAACACCGCCGTGACCGTGGATTTTCCGCAGCCGCTGCGGCCCGTGATGCCAAGCGCGATCATAGCTTGATCACCCGGAAGGCCGCAGCGCGGATCAGGCGGTTGTACACCGCCATGGAAAGGCCGTCCTTCTGCGGGCAGCGGGCGTAGACCACGGCATCGCCCTGCTCATCCAGCGCGCGCAGGCAGCGGAAGATGTGCTTTGCCTGATCGGCACCGTCGCCCTCGCGTCCATACTCCACGCAGGGCACACCCAGCTTTTCCGCCTCGCCGGTAAAGCACAGGCAGCTGGGATTCTGCTCGGCGTGGGCATCCACATAGGCTTTGAACTGCTCAAAGGTGCCGTCCAGCAAGGTCACATCCGCCTTGGGTGCGTAGTGCTTGTACTTCATGCCGGGGCTGCGCACCACAGCACCCTCCGGCAGCTTTTCGAGGATGGCTTTGGACACTTCCACCTCTTCGCCGAGGGCACGCTCGAGGTCCTCCAGCGTGATGTGGCCCGGGCGGAACAGGGTGGGCTTTTCGCCCACCACCGACACCACAGTGCTTTCTACGCCCACGTCGCACTCGCCGCCGTCCAAAATCAGCGGCAGGCGGCCGTCCATATCGGTGAACACATCCTGCGCGTTGGTGGGGCTGGGCTTGCCGGAAAGATTGGCGCTGGGGGCAGCAAAGGCGCAGCCGCTCTTTTCAATGACAGCGCGGGCCACCGGGTGGCTGGGCATGCGGATGCCCACCGTGTCCAGACCGGCACAGCACTCCGCTGCCACCTCCGGGCCGCGGGGCATAATGATGGTGAGCGGGCCGGGGCAGAACGCAGCCATCAGCAGCTGGGCGCGCTCCGGCACCTCGCTGACAAGGCCGGGCAGCATTTCCGGCCCGGTGACGTGGACGATCAGGGGATTGTCCTGCGGGCGGCCTTGGCCACAAAGATCTTCTTCACAGCCTCGCCGTTGCGGGCATCGGCAGCAATGCCGTAAACCGTCTCGGTGGGCAAGGCCACCAGCTCACCGTTCTGCAGCAGGGCAGCGGCTTTTTCAATGCTCTTTTCGTCCGATGTGGGCAAAATTTCAGTTTTCATTTCCATACGGATCATCGTTCTTTCTATCTGTAAGTATTTATGCTTTTCAGCATTTATCGACAGGATATCGTTTTATTTTCAAAACCGCATTTCAGCCCTGCTCGTTGAGCTTTTGCAGCTTTTCGGCCTGTTCGCGGGTGGCCAGTGCGTCGATCAGCTCGTCCAGATTGCCGTCCATGATCTTGGAAAGATTGTGCACGGTCAGGCCGATGCGGTGGTCGGTGCAGCGGTCCTGCGGGAAGTTGTAGGTGCGGATCTTTTCGCTGCGGTCGCCGGTGCCACCTGCCCCTGACGGCTGGCGTTGATGGCATCCTGCTGCTGTTTCTGCTTCTGGGCCAGCAGGCGGCTGCGCAGGATCTCCAGCGCCTTGTCCTTGTTCTGGAACTGGCTGCGCTCGTTCTGGCATTCTACCACCATGCCGGTGGGGAGATGTGTCACACGGATGGCGCTGGAGGTTTTGTTGATGTGCTGACCGCCCGCGCGGAGGAGCGGAAGGTGTCAATGCGCAGGTCCTTCATGTCCAGCGCAAAGTCCACCTCTTCGGCCTGCGGCATCACAGCCACCGTGGCCGTGGAGGTGTGGATGCGGCCCTGCGTCTCGGTCTCCGGCACACGCTGCACACGGTGCACACCGCTCTCGTACTTGAGGCGGTTGTAGGCCCCGGCACCGTCCACCGAAAAGATGGCTTCCTTCACGCCGCCAAGCTCCGTCTCGTTGAGGTTGAGCATTTCCAGCTGCCAGCCCCTGCTTTGCACATACATGGTGTACATGCGCAGCAGGCTGTGGGCAAACAGGGCAGCTTCCTCCCCTCCTGCGCCGCCGCGGATCTCCACAATGACATTTTTGCCATCGTTCACATCCTTGGGCAGCAGCAGAATTTTGAGATTATTTTCCAGCTTTGCCACATCTTGACTTTTTTCGCTGATTTCCTGCTGTATCATCTGCTTGAAGTCCGGGTCAAGTGCGCCCGGTTCTTCCAGCAGAGCTTTGGCCTGTGCCAGATGATCCTGTGCGGTCTGCCACGCGCGGTAGGCCTGCACCACAGGTTCTGCATCGTGGTACTCCCGCATCAGCTGCGGAAAAGCGCAGGGTCTGCGGCGGTATCCGGCTGGTTCAGGCGGATGGAAAGCTCTTCAAAGCGGTGGCAGACAGCATCCATCTGGGTAAACATGTTCGGCATAATTCCGGCAGTTCTCCTTACAAACTCAGATTCATGTTCGTGCAGCCGAACGGCTCCGGGGCCTTTCCGCCCCGGATGCGTGCTGCGCCGGGCGCTAGGCCTGCCCGGGTTTTACCACCTTTTTGATGTTCTTTTCAATTTTAGCACGCGGCAGCATCACCTCGCGCCCACAGCCGGTACACCGGATCTTAAAATCCATGCCGACGCGCAGTACCTCGAAGCTGGACGCTCCGCAGGGGTGCTTTTTGCGGGTGAGGATGGTATCGCCTACAGCAATGTCCATAGCTCTGCTTCTCCCTTCTGCCTGCCCAAAACAGCAGGCGGTGTGTGCGCAAAGCCCGGCGTGCCGGTTTGCTGCGCATACAGATATAGTATAATGCAAAGCCGCACAAAATGCAAATATCCGCCCATGCGGATGCATAAGTTTTAACAGAAAGGCCGCTGCCGTTCCAAGCACGGCCTAAAAAGCAGAGAAAGAGGAATGAAAGATGATGCAAGCTTACCGTACCGAAGGCAACTACCGTTCTGCTGCGCGCCTGTCCCCCGCTGAACTGCGCGCCGCCATGGCAAACCGCGAGATCCTGCAGGCCACTGCTCTGGCCTTTGATACCCAGCGCCAGCTGCGGTTCGAGATCGGCGGGGTGAGGGCCGTGATGCCCTTTGCCCAGTGCGCCGATGGTGCCGCAAACGGCACCGTGCGGGACATTGCGGTGCTGACGAGGGTGGGCCGCCCCACCTGCTTTGTGATCGAAGCGCTGGACACCGACGAGAACGGTCAGCCCTTCTACCGGCTCTCCCGCGCGCTGGCGCAGCAGATGTGCAAGGCCGACTATCTGGACACCCTGCAGCCCGGCGATATCCTGCCGTGCACCGTGACCCATATCGACCGTTTGGCGCGTTCTGTGATGTGGGCTGCGGCATCAGTGCCCTGCTGCCCATCGACTGCATGTCGGTGAGCCGCATCTCCTCCCCCGCCGACCGGGTGAGCGTGGGCCAGCAGATCTTGTGCGCCGTCAAGAACCGGGATGTACAGGGCGCTTTGTGCTGACCATCCGGGAACTGCTGGGCACATGGGAGGAAATGCGGCCGGGTTCACCGTGGGTGAGACCGTAGTGGGCATCGTGCGCAGCGTGGAGGAATACGGCACCTTTATCGAGATCGCGCCCAACCTCGCGGGCCTTGCCGAGAGCTGCACCGACCTTGTGCCCGGGCAGGCGGTGAGCGTCTACATCAAGAACATCCTGCCGGAAAAAATGAAGATCAAGCTGGTGATCGTGAACCACGCCCTGAGCCAGCGCCATCGGTTCGAGCTGAAGTATTTCATCACCGAGGGCCATCTGGACCACTGGGTGTACTCCACGCCGGAAAGCCCCAAGCGCATTGAGACAGATTTTGCCGCTGCGGCTTGCAATCCGGCGTGAAAGCCTTTATACTATAAAAGAAAAGGAATGCAAGGGGGATGTATGGAACGATGGCCGCCAATGATGCTTTTACTGCCGGTGTACGTCCCGGCGGGTTGACCAGCAGCACCGAGATCCGGCTGCTGCTGTGCTATCTGGTCAAAAATGCCGGACCCATTACCCGGCAGGAGATCGAAAACGCCTGATGGAAGAAGCGCTGGTGAACTATTTCGAGATCGGCTCGTGTCTGGACGATATCACCAGGCAGCAGCTCGTCACCCTGACAAAGGGCAGCTACACCATTACCGAGAAAGGCCGCAAAGTGGCGCAGGAGCTTGCCTACGACCTGCCCCGCAGTGTGCGGGAGCGCGCTGTGGCCGCTGTGCTGCGCTGCCAGACATGGGCCCGCAAGGAAGCCAAGTACAGTGCCAGCATTACCGAAAAAGAGGACGGCCACTGCACCATCCGCTGCACGGTGAAAGGGCTGGACAGTGAGCTGTTCTGTCTGGATCTCGGCACACCGGACCGCTGACCGCCGAGCTGGTAAAAAAGCAGTTCATCCTCAAGGGCAACGAGATCTACCAAATGCTCATCAATAAGCTGACCGAAGAAGAAAAGTGAACAAATAAAGAGGGAGGCACCCGCGCGGCGCTTCCCTCTTCTGTTTTGTAGCGGTCAGATCAGAATGCAGATCAGCGGTGCAGCCCTCATTGATGACCCGTTCCAGCGTTTCCTGCAGGCGGGTGCGGGCCTCCTGCGGCATGTGCAGCAGCTTGTTCTGCAGCCCTTCGTTCACCAGCTCGTGCAGGCTCTTGCCAAAGATGTTGGATTCCCACAGCTTTTCCGGGTCGTCCTCAAGCCGGCCAGCAGGCTGCGGGCAAGGTCCTCGCTCTGCTTTTCGGTGCCCACGATGGGGCTGATCTCGGTGTGGATGGTGGCCTTCATCATCTGGATGGAGGGCGCGCAGGCTTCCAGCCGCACGCCGTAGTTCGTGCCCTGCCGCACGATCTGGGGCTGTTCCAGTTTCAGCTCGCTGACCGTGGGCATCACGATGCCATAGCCGGTAGCTTCCACCTGCTCAAGGGCGCTGCGCACCTTCTCGTACTCCCGTTTGGCCTTTGCCAGCTCCATGATGCAGGCATCAGGCCCGCTTCGTCGCCAATGGCAAGGCCGGTCTGCTCGCTCAGCACCTGATAGAAAATTTCCGGCTTCAGCTCCACCGTGATGCGCACACTGCCGTTTGCAAGGTCGATGCCGCTGATGGCCGAGCGCTGCACTGCGTCACATTCCAGCGCAGGTGCGTCTGTTCCGGAGGGTACATCCTTCATGCGGGAGACCTTTGCCGCCAGCTGCATGGCCGCATCGTACACCTGCGTTTGCAGCCAGTGGCCGTTTTCCAGCATCGTGACCCAGCGCGGCAGCAAAATCCAGCTCCTGCACCGGGAACTCGTACAGCACCTGCCGCAGGATGCTGCCGAGTGCCTCCGCGTCCAGATCCACGCAGCTCACCGGCAGCACGGTGTGGTCGTAGTCCCGGGCCATGCCCTCGGCCAGCTGCTTCGTCTCCGGCGCATCCGGGTGGGTGCTGTTGAGCAGGATGATGTAGGGCTTGCCCAGCGCATCCAGTTCTTCCACGATGCGCTTCTCGGTTCTGGCATAGCCCTCCCGCGGGATGTCGCTCACAGAGCCGTCGGTGGTGACCACGATGCCGATGGTGGAATGTTCGCAGATCACCTTGCGGGTGCCGGTCTCGGCGCAAGGTCGAAGGGCACCTCGTGGTCGAACCACGGGCTTTTGACCATGCGGGGCTTGTCGTTCTCCTCGTGGCCCATAGCCCCCTCCACCATGTAACCCACGCAGTCGATGAGCCGCACCCGGCACTCGCCGCCGCCTCCAACTGCAGGGGCACGGCTGCTTCCGGGATGAATTTTGGTTCCGTGGTCATGATGGTGCGGCCCGCTGCCGACTGGGGCAGCTCGTCCCGGGCACGCTCCCGCGCAGCCGCCGGGCCGATGGCGGGCAGCACCAGCTGTTCCATGAAACGCTTGATAAAGGTGGATTTGCCGCTGCGCACCGGGCCAACCACCCCAATGTAGATATCTCCGCCGGTGCGTGCGCCGATCTCGCGGCAGATGCTCTTCTGTTCCTGATTTGCCAAATTGCTCTCCCCTTCCCGTTTGCGCTGTGCACCGGACAGGATTCCGGTCCGCTTGTTGTAATCGTATGTTGGGAAAAGGCCGGATATGACAAAAGGCTCCCATGCCAGCAGCACAGGAGCCTTTACAAACATTTTTACAATTACGGGGTCAGACGGTTGGGGCCGCGGAACAGGAACTCGGCGTCCTTGATGGTCAGGCCGCACAGCAGCATGGTCAGGCGGTCGATGCCCAGACCGAAACCGCCGTGGGGCGGGCAGCCGTACTGGAAGAACTCCAGATAGAACTTGACATCATCGGCCAGACCCTTTTCCTCGGCCTGCTTCTTCAGCACCTCGTAGCGGTGCTCGCGCTGGGCACCGGTGGTGATCTCAACACCACGCCAGATCAGGTCGTAGCCTTGCGGCACACCGTTCTCGTCGCGCATGTGGTAGAACGCACGCTTCTCGCAGAGTAATCGGTGATGAAAGGAACTCGTGGCCGTAGTGCTTCTTCACCACTCATAGCTCAGGCGCTCGGCCTCAGTGGTCAGGTCGCTTCTCGCTCTCATCGACGGTGTAGCCGAACTCTTCTTCCAGACCCTTGTACAGGTCTGCCAGCTTGACCACCGGGAACGGGGTGGTGGGAACGATCACTTCCTGCCCGAACATCTCCTTGATCTGGTCGCCGTAGTTGTCCTTGACGGCCTGCAGACCGGCAGTCAGCAGCTCCTCTTCCATCTTCATCACGTCTTTATAGGAAGTGATGTAGCTGAACTCCAGATCGAAGCCGGAGAACTCGGTGGAGTGCTTGTTGGTGTAGCTCTTCTCGGCGCGGAACACAGGGCCGGTCTCGAAGATGCGCTCAAAGCCTGCAGCCATGGCCATCTGCTTGTAGAACTGAGGGCTCTGTGCCAGATAGGCGTTGCGGTCAAGTAGTCCACCTTGAACACCTCAGAGCCGCTCTCGCTGGCAGCAGCGATCAGCTTGGGAGTGTGGATCTCAATGAAGTTACGGTCCAGCAGGAACTTGCGCATGGCGTTCACAAAGCAGCTCTGTGCCTTGAACATGAGCTGGTTCTCGTCGGTGCGCAGGTCGATCCAGCGGTAATCAATGCGCTGGTCGATGCTGGAGCGCTCCACAGCCTTCTTTTTCTTGGTGGCTGCGATCTCCTTGCGGACGATGGCAGAGCGTTGGCAATGCTCTCGATCTCGATGCTCTCGGGGATCATCTCCACGCCGCCCATCTTGACGTAGTCGTTCTCCACTACCTTGCCGGTGACGGTGATGACGGAATCCGGGGTGAGCTGATCGATGGTATCCACCAGATCGGGTGATCTTCCTTTTCCACCGTGATCTGCAGCTTGCCGGTAATATCCTTCAGCACGATAAAGGCATATACTTGCTGTTGCGCAGGTTCTCGATAAAGCCCTGCACCTTGACCGTGCCGCCGATGGCCTTTTGAGCCTCGTTGATATAGGTGCGTTCCATAATACAGGAATCCTCCTTTGACGTCTTGTGTACTGTTTTATTATACGCTTTTCCGGGGATAAATCAAGAGATATGGCGATTTAGAATGCCTCCGCTGCGCTCTGGCCATCTTCTGCGGAAGAATTATTTTTATTTTGTGTTTGTCGCGGCCTGCGGGCCGCTCCAAGCACCTTTTCACAAATCAGGACAAATCAGCAAAAAATGCAGTTTCCGTTCACGACCCCTTCTGTGAAAAGCAGTTCTGGAAAATCCGCAGATTTTCCAGAACTGCAACATAAATCTTTTTCCGCTGAAAATATTCGGGTTGCGGCACGCGGCGGCTATGTTTAATGGTTCTCTTTGCCTGTTTCTTCGTGCAGAGTGCCGGTGCCGCCCTCCACCACGCCGTCGTGCTTAAGCACTGCGGCAATGGTCGCCGAAGAAGCATTTCACATCCAGCCCAAGCAGATGCTCCACATACCAGCCGTCCAGCTTTGCTTTCTCCGCGATCTCCAGTTCATCGCGGCCATGGATCTGTGCCCAGCCGGTCAGGCCCGGGCGCACATCGTTTGCATGGTACTTGTCGCGCTCTGCCAGCAGATCATACTGGTTCCACAAAGCAGGCCGCGGGCCGATGACCGCCATATCACCTACAAAGATGTTCCACAGCTGGGGCAGCTCGTCCAGACTGGTCTTGCGCAGGAAATGACCCATGCGGGTGATATAC
>ENA-OQAS01001690-OQAS01001690.1-human-gut-metagenome-genome-assembly--contig:-NODE-1690-length-10051-cov-2.318722_pt1 | contig 10051 bp, 13 predicted proteins | sample MGYA00242733_ERZ504523 | MGnify/ENA primary metagenome ERZ504523 (study PRJEB26092, sample SAMD00036239) | human gut metagenome | host: Homo sapiens | study: EMG produced TPA metagenomics assembly of...
CACCGACATGGCGGATATGCGCTGCGCCTTGAGCATCGCCGGCGCGTCCTGCGCGCGCTGCAGTTCGATCAGGTGGGTCACCAGTTCGGTCAGCCGCGCGGATTCCTTGGTGATGCGGCCGGCGAAATACCGCACGGCGCCAGGGTCATCCGCCGCGTCGGAGACGGTTTCGGCGAGCAGCGAGATCGCGCCTGCGGGGGTCTTCAGTCGTGGGAGACGTTGGTGACGAAGTCGCGGCGCATCCGCTCGAACCGACGCTGCTCGGTCACGTCGTTGATGAACACCGCGTACAGCCCATCGCAGATATGGCGACGCGTACGCGCAGGTAGCTGTCGGAGGGCGCGGAGCTGCGGCGGTGACACCTCGTCCGGAAATCGCGCTCGACATGCGGGTCAGGTCGAGCGAGACGCACATCTCGCGTTCCCGCACGCCCCCGTTCTCCACCACGACGTGCAGGATGTCGAGGATCTCGTCCTTGACGATCCAGCCGTTCTCGATGACATCGACGTTCACCGAGCTTTGCTGGAGCACCGCACGGAACCGTTGCCGTCGCAGACGATCACCTCGGACGGCATGACGTCGATGAGCCCCTGTTCCGCCTCGCGCACCGGCACGTCGGTGCCGAACAGCATCCGGAATCGCTCCCCTGCCCCGCCAGCGTGTCGCGTTCGCCGGACTCGCGCCCCAGCGCGTACGACCTCGATACGGCAATCACCAACACGATAATCGTCACCAGCACCGCCAACGCCACATGCACCCATGTCATCGGACCCGTCCCGCCTTTCCTCGGCCCTGCACCGCTCTCATCCACCCGCACCGATGATGCGGATGCGGATGGTTTCAGCGTAACGGCTCCGCACGTCCCGCCGCCAGCGCGACTACGTAAGTTTGCCAGTTGTTCAACTTGCCGTGTCCTTCCGCGGCACAGCCCGTCGGAGCGAGCCGCGCACGGCGTCACATGCGCCGCAGGATGTCGAGCACGATGCGGGCCGCGGTATCCGCGTATTCGGAGATGTCGAAGCCCTTGAACTCCTCGTAGTCGGTGTCCGCGTTGTCGCTCAGCGCGCGGATCACCAGCGCGGGTACTTCGTTTCGGGCGGCGACGTGCGCCACGGATGCGCCTTCCATCTCGACGGCGTCGGCGCCGGTGTCGTGGATGACCTTGGCGATCTGCGCCGGCGTATCGACGAAGTAGTTGCCGGACGCGATGATGCCGATGATGTGCGTGACGCCCATGGCCGCGAGCGCCTGGTCGGCGAGGGACAGCAGACGGTCGTCGGAGTGGAATTCCTCGACGGGCTGCTGCTCGGTGCCGGGCTTCCATTGGCCGACGAGTCGCATGTCGGTGTCGAGGTAGCGCAGTGTGCCGCCGAGCACCACGTCGTTGATGTGCAGGTTCCGGTTGAGGTTGCCGGCGATGCCGGAGAAGATCACCGCGTCGGGATGGTATGCGTCGATCAGGTGCTGGGTGGTGGCGGCGGCGTTGACCAGTCCCATGCCGCCGACGGTCGCGACGGCGGTGACGGTGCCTCCGTCGTTGGTTCCCAGCGTGCCGCGCGTCACGTCGAGGCCGGCTTGGCGGTCGTGGGTGACGTCGTTCAGTGATGCGGCGATGAGTGCGACTTCGTCGTCCAATGCGCCGATGATGGCGATGGTGGTCATGGGAATCCTTTCCGTGTGTTGTTCGTGAAGAGTGATGGACGCCGTTTCAGCGCCAGCGCCGGGCGGACACCGCGTCGGCGAGCTCGTGCAGCAGCCGTTCCGTCTCGTCCCAGCCGATGCAGCGGTCGGTGATCGACTTGCCGTAGACCAGTTGGTCGAGCGGGGCCGCCGGCTGGTTGCCGCTTTCGATGAAGCTTTCCATCATGATGCCGGTGATGCCTTCCTCGCCATCGGCTATGCGCCGGGCGATGTCTCGCACGACCTCTGCCTGCCGGTGCTCGTCCTTGCCGGAGTTGCCGTGCGAGCAGTCGATGATGAGCCCGTGGGTGGCGGCAGATTCTGCCGGCATCATCGCGCGCACGTCGTCCATCGCACGGCGCACGGATGCGGTGTCGTAGTTCGGCCCGTGGATCGAGCCGCGCAGCACCACGTGGCAGTCCGGGTTGCCGAGCGTCTCCACCGCGCAGGCCCGGCCCATGTGGTCGATGCCGAAGAACGTGTGCTGCTGCGCGGAGGCGTAGCAGCCGTTGACGGCGGCCTTGACGGACCCGTCGGTCGCGTTCTTGAATCCGATCGGCATGACATGCCGCTGGCGAGCTGGCGGTGGACCTGCGATTCGGTGTTGCGAGCGCCGATCGCACCCCAGCTGACCGCGTCGGAGATGAACTGGGGCTGGTGGCTCCAGGAATTCCGTGGCGGCGGCGAGTCCTTCGCCCAGCACGCCGATCAGCGTCTTGCGCGCGAGCAGCAGGCCCTTGCGGATGTTGTGGCTGCCGTCGATGTCGGGGTCGTTGATCAGCCCTTCCAGCCAACCGTCGTTCGCGGCTTCTCGAAGTACACGCGCATCACGATGAGCAGTTCGCCTTCGGTCTCCTTCATCACCTTCGACAGCCGGTGCGCGTAGTCGAGCGCGGCGTTCGGGTCGTGCACCGAGCAGGGGCCGACGATGACGAGCAGACGGTCGTCCTGCCCATACAGGCAGGCGCGTATCTCGTCGCGCGAGTAGGCGACGATCTCCTGCGCGGCGGAGTCAAGAGGCAGTTCCGCCAACACCTGGGCCGGGGTGGGCAGCGGTTCGAGCTCCAGCACACGGCGTTGATGATACGGCTGACGCCACCTGATCCTCCCAGCGCGGCACGCCCGTGGCGAGCAGCGGGTTCTTGCCCTCGTCCATGGCCTGCCGGATGGCCCGCAGCTCCTCCGGCGTGTTCAGCGGCTTCGGGCCGGCGTGACGCGGCGTGCCCTGCGGCGTACGCTCTCCCATGTTCTGCTGCTGCATGACGTGATGTCTCCTTGCCTTGTTCTCTCCCCCAAGGATAAGGCACGGCCCTGTACTTGGCCATACACGGCCGCGCCCAGCCCGTATCCGCCGCGCATGACGAACGTCCCCATGCCCCGCGTCGAACGGGCACGGGGACATTACGATGTTCTGGAGCGCTGCCGTCTCGCCGGCCGCGGCGTCCTTGTAGTCGCCGGCCGCGATCGCGACCACCGGCAACACCGCCAGGATCGTCTTCCAGGGAGTTTTGCGCCCTGAGTGCCGTGCCGATTCCGCCATCACGCGCCCTCCTTCACCGACGCGAACAACGTCACGCCTTCGCCCACAGTTGCCGTGCATTCATCATGATGAGCCATGCCCTTTCAGTCTTCTCTGACTTGCGCCACGCTGCGGTCGCGCACTAATACCCCCTGCCCGCGCTGGCACCTATGCCAACACGCGCCGGTATCCGCGGTGTTTCTCGAAGGAGAGGAACCACCGCTTGAACTCTTATGCGAGCCTAACATGAAACGGGGAAAAAACGGAGGCACTTGATTTATACAAGAGTTATTGTACAATATTTCTTGTCAATTGGATATCGCTTCATAACATGAGCGCAGCATCACACGCGACAGGTGTCATGAGGCACGGAAGGAACGGACATGGCACAGGCTTCCGACACGGCGCAACCGCAGACGCCGCCCCGCCGCGACAACCCCGCGACAGTCACCGACGCGAACCGCCTGAAGGCGCTGTCGCACCCCACACGACTGCGCATACTGACCGTGATGAGCGACACCGAACCCGTCACGGTCGGCCAGATCGCCGAACAGCTCGGCGAATCGGCCGGAACGGTCAGCTATCACCTGAAACAGCTCGAAAAGGCCGGATTCGTCACGCAAACGCCATCACCCGACGGAGACAACCGCAGAAGCTACTGGCTGGCCACCCAAAGCAGGCTGGAAATCAACGCGGACACGGCCATCGATTCGGCAATGGCGACGACGATGGATCAGGTCAACTCCGCGTTTCGGCAAGAGGCATGGCAGCGATACAGGTCGGCCTCTGACAACCTGCCCAAACAGTGGACGGACCCAACGGTGATGAGCAGCAGCGTGCTGCGGCTGACAAGCGAGGAATACGCGCGCATGTCACAGGAGTTGCGCGAGCTCTTCAACACATGGGCATCACGCGACCTCGCACACGAGGAGGGGGACGGCTCGCAACCCGTCATGCTCAACATCGACGCCTTCAGATGGCTGCCATAACGGCGGCCTGACATACCCTCTCACCCCACGCCCTGCGCCCACAATGCAATGGGCGAGCGCAAGCATACGCAATTTCACCCCTCGACGCACAACACCCCTCAACTTATTCAAAGGAAACATCATGCCCGAATCATCGCAGGCGCAAACCGCGCCACACCGCGAACGCGCTTCCCCGCAACGCAGTGAATCGCTGTGGGGCAACCCCACATATCGTCAATGGTTCACTGCAGACACCGCCTCGACGATCGGAGCCGCGATGAAAGGCTTCGCGATCTCACTGATCGCCTTCTCGCTCACCCAATCGGTGGTGCTCGCCGGGTGGCTCGCCACGTTCAGCCAAATTGCCACACATGTCAGCGACGTGTTCGGCGGCACGGTCGTGGACCGGCACAACCGCAAAGGGCTCATCATCGCCAACGCCGTGTTCGGCACGCTGCTGTGGGGAACGGTGTTCGTGCTGATCGCCCTGCATGCGATCGCATTCCCGATATTCGCCATCGCGACGGTCGCGGCGTCAGCGGTCAACGGACTACTCGCCAACGCGACCAACGCGATGCTGCGCACGATCATCCCGACCCGCGAATATCCGAGGCGCAAAGCCTCAATCAGGGGCGCGATTCCGTGGTCAGCATCGCGGGATCCCCGCTCGGCGGCGTGCTGTACGCGGTCGCGCCGTGGCTGCCATTCGCGGTCGCCTCGCTGATGTACGCGATCAGCGGTGTCAGTGCCGCCCAGCTGCGCGTCGACGAACATGTCCGCGACATGGTGACGACAGATCGCAAGAGCAAGCGTCCCGACACCGCGTCGCAAGCGGGCTGCACGTCCGATGCCGCCGTCGCGCCCGACGCCGATGCGACAGCAGAGTCGGCGCACACCTCGTTCTTCGAGGATTTCATCGAAGGATGGCGCTGGACGCTGCGCAGGCACACGCTGCTGGCGATCTGCGTAATCGCCGCGCTGGTGAATTTCGGGCTCAACGGCGTGTTCGCCGCGGTGAACCTGCAACTGGTGAGCACCCACGTGGACTCCGTGCGACTCGGTTTCATCAACACCGTCATGGGAGTCGGCATGCTGATCGGCGCGGTGATCGCCGCACGGGTATGCGAGCGAGTGCACATGGGCACCGGTCTGGTCGTCCTGTCGGTGACGTCGCTGCTGACATTGCTGCCGATGCTGTTCAGCAGCGATTACCTGGTGATACTGGCGTCATCGCTGGTCGTCGGGCTGCCCATCCCCACCATCAACTCGCTGCTGATGGGATTCGTGTTCGCCAAAGTGCCGAGCGAGATGCAGGGACGTGTCGGGTCGGCGAGCGACATGCTGTCGATGATACCCACGCTGTTCTGCTCAGCGCTCGCCGGCTCCCTGCTGCCACGCATCGGGTTCGGCGCCACGATTGGTCTGTTCCTGGCCGTGCTTGCGGTCAATGTGGTCATCGCGCTGCTGATGCCGTCGATCCGCTCGCTCCCCGCCGCCGACCACTGGGACGACGCGTCGCTGTGACGATGCATCACTGAAGCAGCGCCAATGCAAAAAACGGTTCGGCGCGGCCTCTCGAACAGACAAGGCCACAGCGAACTACGTATATGCTAACAGCCATGTATTGTGGCATGCCCCACCTAGCGGCCTAGGCCGGGCACCGGATCAGAGCGCGCGACGCGCGTCGATGGCGTCGGCGAGCGTGTGCAGCAGCTCCTCGGTGCGCTCCCACGGCACGCAGGAGTCGGTGACCGACTGGCCATACACCAGCTGGTCGAGCGGTGCCGGTTTCTGATGCCCGCCCTTGAGGAAGCTCTCCATCATGACGCCGAGGATGCCCGGCTCTCCATCGGCGATACGCGAGGCGATGTTCTCAATGACCTCGGCCTCGACGTTCTCGTCCTTGCCACAATTGCCGTGCGCCGCATCGATGACCAGACCGCGTTCGCTCGGACCGCTCGCCTTCGACGCGCGCAACGCCTCAAGCGCGGCCGCCACGGAAGCCGCATCGTAGTTCGGGCCGGTGTTCGACCCGCGCAGGATCAGATGGCAGTCCGGGTTGCCTTCGTCTCGGCGGAGATCACGCGGCCATCCAGGTTGATCGACAGGAAATGGTGCTCGAACCGCGCGAAACACGAGTCGGCGGCGGCTTGATCGAACCGTCGGTGGCGTTCTTGAAGCCGATCGGCATCGACATGCCGCTCGCCAGCTCACGATGCACCTGCGACTCCGTGTTGCGCGCGCCGATCGCCCCCCAGCTGATCAGATCGCAGATGTACTGCGGTGTAATCGGATCCAGCCATTCGGTCGCCGTCGCAGCCCCAGGCCAAGCACGTCGGTCAGCACCTTGCGCGCCAGCCACATGCCCTTGCGGATATCGAAGCGGCCATCCAGATCCGGATCGTTGATCAGACCCTTCCAGCCGATCGTCGTGCGCGGCTTCTCGAAATACACGCGCATCACGATCATCAGTCGGTCTCAAGCTCGCCCTTGAGCGCCGCAAGACGCTGCGCGTACTCGTGCGCCGCTTTCGGATCGTGAATCGAGCACGGGCCGACGATGACCAGCAGACGATCATCGCGACCGTGCAGGATGTCGCGGATCTGCTGACGCGATTGCAGCACCAGGTCGCTCATATCATCGGTGAGCGGCAGTTCCCTGAGAAAATACCGCGGTGCCGGAATCGGGTCGAGCTGGCGAATGTTCACGTCCACCGTTTCAGGGAACACGGCATTCCCGCCCAAATGCCGCTCGTCCTCGGAACTGTCCGGACCACGAAGCCCTGCCATCGCTCTGCTCTCCTTCCGCACCGCAGGCCGGCGTCTTTCGACCCGCGCCCTCACGTCGCATACCAATACCGAACACACAATAGTAGATGCCGTCGGAATACGGAAAACAACGGCTGCAATGCGGGCACGGCGGAGCTGCGAAGCCGTCACCCGGCGAAAGTCCCATTCCGGCGGCTGCGGATGGGACTTTCGCGGGATGGAGATGGGGGCGCTATTCGCAGGCGACGCGTCGCCGTCGCGATCGAGTTTGGTCGAGTAGCCGGGCTGCCCTTTGTATAGCGGCGCTTTGCCGGCTGCACGCACCGCGGCGCAGTTCTTGTAGTAGACATCAGAACTGTCGCCGTCAGACGGAGCGGCCGGCTCCACCACCGTGCTCGACTCGGATTGTTCGCCCGATGAACCGTCCTGCGATGAGCTGCCTTGCGACACGTCCTCCTGCGGCGCCACTGATTCCGCGCCGTCGCCGGTCGGAACGGTCTGGGCCGGGCAGGACGACAGCACGCGCGACATCGCATCATGCTCGGCCTGCGTCACCCACAGCGAGTACTTCGCCTTCACGCCGATCTGCCGAGCCACGTATGAGCAGCGGAACGATTTGTTGGCGGGCAGCCAGGTCGCCGCGTCGCCGTCGGACTTGCGCTGGTTCGACGGGCCGTCCACCGCGAGTAGGTTGTACGGGTCATTCGCCAGCTGCTTGCGCCGGTCGGCGATCAGCTGCTGCGCGCCCTTCTGCCATGCGTCCGACAGCGCCACCACATGATCGATCTGCACGGCCGCCGAGGTGCTTTGCCCGCGCACGAAATCAATCACCGCGGCGGTGTACGGGTCGACGAGCCGACCGCTGGTCACCACGCAATTGTGCGTACCGGCCTTGTAAGTCTTGTTGGTGAGGTCACGGTTGAGGATGTCGTTGCGCGTGTCGCACCCGTTGTGGTCGACGTCGGCCCATGCCGCGCCGAACTGGTCGCGCGAATAACCGGTTTTCGGTGCACGTCCCTTGACCGGCAGCGTCTCCAGCACGCTCGTGGCGAGCTGTCCGCCGGACGCGGAAGCCGAGCTTGACGGTTTGGACGACTCAGCCGATTCGGATTGTCCGGACGACTGACGCTCAGCCGACCCCGCATCGGAGCCGGGAGTTCCGCATGCGCCGACGGTCAACACGAACGCGATCGGGATAAGACACGTCAGTATTCGATTGAATGTATTGAATGATGTGCGGCTTCCGGCCGACGCTTTCTTCATCATGCAGCTTTCTCTGGGCTTATTCCGCTATGCCGCAACCGATGCGCGGTCCTCTGGCTAGAAACAACATTGTCATCCAACAATAGCGGAAGACCGCCGTCAATGACGATTCCCCACATCGAACGGCACATTCCTTTCGTAAAATGTCCATCCGACACGGGGAATCGACGAAATCGGTCATTCAGTCTCGTGCTCGACGCACGGGCGATACTCGCTCAGCCAGCGCACCCATCGGATCCCATGCGGGGAGCATGGTGGCGGGCTCGGCGAGCGCGGCCTGATACTCGGCCGGGAGCATCGCCTTGGGCACGGCCACCTCGTACACGTACTCGGTGAACCAGTCGTCGCTCATCGTGAAGTAGCCCTTGTCGGCAATCTTGTCGCCCCAGGAGTTCTCCACGCGCCAGCACGGGTCGTGATGCGTCATCGGCCACGTCCACGCCGACGAACGCCATCGCATGGTTCATCGCGGAGTCGCCGAAGCGTACGCGCGACTCCTTGTCCATGTCGAAGTCCACATCGTAGACGCTGCCGTACTCGAACAGGTCAGTCGCCCACGCGCCGCGCTCGCGATCCATGAACGGACCGCAGTCCGCGCCGAACCACACCGGGATGCCCTTTTCGGTCAGGATCGCGCGCACGCAATCCTTCATGAACTGGTTCGGCACGTTCAGGTACTCGGTCGGGTTGCCGCCGGCCACGTTGCCAGGTGCTCGATGCCGATCTTCTTGCCCTTGGCGTGCTCGCGGCGCGGATCGTCCACGAGGCACACGTAATCCTCAAGGTCGGCGGTGCCCACGTACTTCTTCCAGAACTCGACGGGCGTGATTTCGCCGTCGCGGTGGAACATGCCCTCGGAGTCGGTCCACTCCCAGTCGAAGCTCTTCGGCGGCTCGCCCAGGTGAATCGTCAGGATGCGGTGGCCGGCGGCGACGGTCTTGGCGACCTCGTCGTCGATCGACGCGGGGTCGGCGTACATGTGCGCCACGGCAGTGTGCAGCAGGTGGCGCAGCTGCGTGTTCATAGCGCCCGTGTTCTTCGAGGATTCGGTCTCCGGGAACAGGTCCTTCGGCACGGCACCGTACTTCTTATACACGTTCAGCGCCATCGTCCACTGACCTCCGTCACCCATCACGTCGGCGAGCAGGTGCTGGATCAGGCGCGAGTCGGACGGCTCTCCGGCACGAACCAGCGCGGCGACGTCCTGCAGGAAGTAGTTGACACGCTCCAGCTTGTCGAAGTACATCGCGTAGTTCTGGGAGAACTCGAACTCCTTGACGCCGAGGTTCTTCTTGGCGACGAAACGGGCCACATTCAGCGAGCTGAACAGCCAGCAGCGACCGGAACGGTCCTGATGGGTGACCTCGCCGTTGTCGACGGTGACGGAGAAGCGGCGCTGCAGCAGACGGGAACGGTCATAGTTCAGCGCGACCTTGTCGATACCGGCGGCGGTGACGGCGTTCATGGCCAGACGGTTGGACTGGCTAGCATCGAATGATGCGACCAGATCATTCAGCTGCTCGCCGGACAGCGGTGTGATTTCAGACGATGACGTGTTCTCGGTCATGCTGCTCCTTTGACTTGGGACGTGCGCGGCCGGTTTTGTGGCCGCAATGAAACGTGGCATCCAGCGTTTGACCGGATGCCACGACGGGTCTCTAATGAGTGTAGCGGCGACAGCGGATTCCCGCCATCGAACCGGTTCAATACCTTGATTCGGCAGGAGTCCGGCGACTTCTGCAGCCGCCTGCGGGCCGGACGGCGAAGCCCGGCATCCGACGCTTCGGGATCCCGGCCGACTGCTATTCGGCGGTTTCGGCTCGCCGGCCTCGTGTGCTCGGCCACATGCTCGG
>ENA-OQAS01001691-OQAS01001691.1-human-gut-metagenome-genome-assembly--contig:-NODE-1691-length-10043-cov-4.528842_pt1 | contig 10043 bp, 15 predicted proteins | sample MGYA00242733_ERZ504523 | MGnify/ENA primary metagenome ERZ504523 (study PRJEB26092, sample SAMD00036239) | human gut metagenome | host: Homo sapiens | study: EMG produced TPA metagenomics assembly of...
CAGCGGCTTTGTGGGCTGCTGTGCCAGTGCGGCGGCAAGAAGGGAGATCAGCCCGGCGGTGCAATGTTCTGTGGCATGGATGCGTGCTCCTTTTATAAGATAGAACCTCTCAGTCATTGCTGCGCAATGCCAGCTCTCCCGAAGGGGAGAGCTTTTGAATGCGCTGACTCTATAAAGAGCTCCCCCCTGAGTGGAACGACTTCCCCCGCGCCGGGGGAAGATGGCGAAGCCAGAAAGGGGAACGGCTGGCGCGTTAGCGCCTGAGAGGGTTTTCCTTATTATACATACCGTGCCTCAAAACGGTAGGATGCGAAAAAAACAGACCAAAGCAAATGAGGGTTTGCCACGAATAACTTTTTTCAAGAAAAGTGTTGACAACGGCCCACCGCTGTGGTAAGATACAGTCACGTTAGAAATAACTAACCACAAGAAACAGATCGGCAGGCCGAAGCCTTGAATGCTCCGTGCAAAGCTGCTTCTTTTTTGGAATCAGGGTTAGAAATATCTAACTTATAACCACGGCGCATCCGGGGAACAATAGCCCGGAGAAACAAGGCGGGAGGGCACAGACATGGAGCGTAATTTTGAGACGGTCATGATCGAACAGTGTGCCCCGGTGCTGGCAAGCCTGAAACCGGCAGGCCTGTTCCGCTATGAGACCCGCGACTGCGCCGACCTTGCGCGCCGGGTGAAAAACTGGAACACTCAGCTGAACCCCAAGGGCCTGCGTGTGCGGGTGCTCAAGGGCTGCGTGCTCAACCACCGGTATCTTGTGTATGTCTACCGCGAAAGCAGGCTGACTGCCGTGCTGGCAGATGAAAAGGTACAGAGCTTTCTGCGGCAGGAGGGCTACCGCCTGCCGGAAGCGGACGAAGCGCCGGATGTGGGCAATATGCTCACTCAGCTTTCCCGCAAGCTGTGCTGTTCGGCAGAATTTCCGCATGAGATCGGGGTGTTCCTTGGCTATCCGCTGGGCGATGTTGTGGGCTTTATCGAGAACCGCGGCAAGAACTTTACCTGTTGCGGCTGCTGGAAGTCCTACGGCGACCCGGATGCAGCGCAGAAGCATTTTGACCAGCTGAGCAAGTGCACGGCAGTCTATCTGCGGCTGTTCCACAGCGGAACACCCATTCTCCGCCTTGCCGTGGCGGCTTAAAATTGTCATTCTCTTTTCAAATACTCTCTTTTTATCCTGGCACCTGCTGGTGTCCACGCACTGGCAGGAAAGAAATCCTCCTTTTGACACGCGGCCGCGCGGTGCAGACTGACCACTGTACCACGCGGCTGTGTCATTTGCAGCAAAAGAGCACAGCAGAGCAGAGAAAAAACTTTGTGATAGTTTACAAGATGCCGCCAAAAAAGAACAAGAAAATGTAAACAATGGCTAACTTTGATTCAATAATTTGAGTTAGTTGTTGTTGATTGTGGTGAAAAAACGGAAAAAATCGGGCAGAAAAATTGTTTGTTCATCTGAACTAACTTTTAATTGTGAAAAAACTATTGACATAAAAGGTTAGTGAGCGTAAACTATCCACGTTGGTAGTTGCGGCTGACTAACCGCAGCGATATCCCAGATTCAAACAGGAAGGGAAGCGGAAGTATGATGCCTTTGACAATGGCAAAAGCAGGGGAGACCGTCACCATCAAAAAGATCACCGGCAAGGACGAGATCCGGCTGCATCTGGCAGAGCTGGGTTTTGTGGTGGACAGTGAGGTAACGGTCGTCAACGAGATCGCAGGCAACCTGATCATTCAGGTCAAGGAGAGCCGCATCGCGCTGGACAAGACCATGGCAAACCGTATCATGATTGGCTGAACAGTGCCTAGGCGCTGTTTGGGAGCTGCTCCGAAACTGGAATAGTCTCTCTATAAAGACAAGCAGAGGAGGATGGTTAAGTATGAAAACTCTGAAAGACGTAAAGGTCGGCGAGACCGCTACTGTGGCAAAGCTGCACGGTGAAGGCCCGGTCAAGCGCCGCATCATGGACATGGGCATCACCAAGGGTGTTGAGATTTATGTCCGCAAGGTGGCACCTCTGGGTGACCCCATGGAGCTGACCGTGCGCAACTACGAGCTGAGCGTGCGCAAGGCCGATGCTGAAATGATCGAAGTAGTCTGATCCCAAAGAGGAAGGATTAAGCAATGAGCATTAAAATTGCACTTGCCGGCAACCCGAACTGCGGTAAAACGACCCTGTTCAACAATCTGACCGGCTCCAACCAGTATGTCGGCAACTGGCCCGGCGTTACGGTGGAAAAGAAGGAAGGCAAGCTGAAGGGCGATAAGGATGTTATCATTCAGGATCTGCCCGGCATCTACTCGCTGTCTCCGTACACGCTGGAAGAAGTGGTTTCCCGTACTTATCTGGTCAAGGAGAAGCCCGATGCCATCCTGAACATCATCGATGGTACCAACATTGAGCGTAACCTGTACCTGACCACCCAGCTGATCGAGCTGGGCATCCCGGTGGTCATGGCTGTGAACATGATCGATCTGGTGCGCAAGAACGGTGATAAGATCGACCTGAAGAAGCTGAGCGCAGAGCTGGGCTGTCAGGCGGTGGAGATCAGCGCACTGAAGGGCGAGGGCACCGAGGCTGCTGCAAAGGCTGCTGTGCTGCTGCAAAGGCTACCAAGGCTGCTGAGCTGCCCCATGTGTTCACCGGCAGCGTGGAGCACGCCATTGCCCACATCGAAGAGTCCATTCAGGGCAAGGTGGATGACCGCTTCCTGCGCTGGTATGCCGTCAAGCTGTTCGAGCGCGACGAGAAGGTCATGGACGAGCTGAAGCTCGACAAGAGCCTGAGCGACCACATCGACCAGCACATCAAGGACTGCGAAGCTGAGATGGACGATGACGCTGAGAGCATCATCACCAACCAGCGCTATGCATATATCAACACCGTCGTGGGCAAAGCTGTTAAGAAAAAGGCCCGCGTGGAGCACCTGACCGTTTCCGATAAGATCGACCAGATCGTGACCAACCGTATTCTGGCTCTGCCCATCTTCGCACTGGTCATGTTCCTGATGTACTCCCTGTCCATGGGCACCTCCATTGCAGACGGCGGCTGGGCCATTGGTACCTTTGCCACCGACTGGACCAACGATGTCCTGTTCGGTGAAATTGTTCCCAATGCTCTGGGCGGCTTGCTGGAGAGCATCGGCGTGGCAGGCTGGCTGTACGGCTGATCATGGACGGCATCGTTGCCGGTGTCGGCGCAGTTCTGGGCTTCGTTCCCCAGATGCTGGTGCTGTTTTTCCTGCTGTCCATTCTGGAGGATGTGGGCTATATGTCCCGTGTCGCCTTCATCATGGACCGTATCTTCCGCAAGTTCGGCCTGTCCGGTAAAAGCTTCATCCCCGTGCTGGTCGGTACCGGCTGCGGCGTGCCCGGTGTTATGGCTTCCCGTACCATCGAGAACGAGCGCGACCGCCGCATGACCATCATGACCACCTGCTTCATCCCCTGCGGCGCAAGATGCCCATCATCGGCCTCATCGCAGGTGCGATGTTCGGCGGTTCTTCTCTGGTGGCTGTCTCTGCTTACTTCATTGGCATGGCTGCATCATCTGCTCCGGCGTGATCCTGAAGAAGACCAAGCTCTTCGCAGGTGATCCCGCTCCCTTCGTGATGGAGCTGCCCGCATACCATGTGCCTGCATGGGGCAACGTGTTCCGTGCAACCTGGGAGCGCGGCTGGTCCTTCATCAAGCGCGCAGGCTCCGTCATTCTGGCCGCTACCGTTGTGCTGTGGTTCCTGCAGGGCTTCGGCTTCGAGAACGGTGTCTTCGGCATGGTCGAGGATCAAGACAACTCCGTGCTGGCTGCGATCGCTACCAAGGTCGCATGGATCTTTGCACCTCTGGGCTTCGGCAACTGGCGTGCAACTGTCGCTTCCGTCTCCGGCCTGATCGCAAAGGAGAACGTGGTTGGTACCTTCGGTGTTCTGTATCACTTCGGCGGCGAGCTGTCTGAGAACGGCGATGAGATCTGGGCTGCTGTTGCGCAGGACTACACCGCTCTGTCGGCTTACGCTTCATGATCTTCAACCTGCTGTGCGCTCCCTGCTTCGCTGCTATGGGCGCCATCAAGCGCGAGATGAACAACGGCAAGTGGACCGCCATCGCCATTGGTTATATGTGCGCTCTGGCTTACTGCGCCGCTCTGGTGGTGTACCAGCTGGGCGGCTGATCACCGGTGAGATTGGCTTCAACTTCTTCACCATCGTGGCTGCTGTTGTTCTGGTGGCCTTCATCTACCTGATGGTGCGTCCCAACAAGTACGCGGGCAACAACGAAGTCAAGATCGACGTGACCAAGATCTGATCGAACCGCATGACATTGTGAAAGGGTGTGTTTTGTATGATGGAATTCCTCGCTGCAAATTTTAATCTGCCCACGATCATTGTGGCAGTCATCGTGTTTGGCGGTGTGGGCTGGATCACATGGCACTCCCACAAGCATGGCGGCGGCTGCAGTGGGTGCAGCGGCTGCGGCGAAGGCGGCTGCAATGGCAGCTGCAGCGGTTGCAGCGGCTGTCACTGAGCATTGAAATGATCCGCAAAGGGCGCGGGCTGGAAGTTTCGGCTCGCGCCCTTTTTTCAAAAACAAAAAGTTAGCTTTGGATAACATTGGAAATTCAGAACGAAAGAGAGTGATCGGGATGGAACTTACGTCGGCGCATCTGCGCTATCTGCTGGCGATCTACGAAGTCTCACAGACCCATCTGGATATCAGCTCCCGCAGCATTGCCGAAAAGCTGGGGGTGACCAAACCCTCGGTGGTGCGTATCATGAATCTGCTCATGGAGCGCGGCATGATCGTAAAGGAGCACTACGGCAAGATCTATATGACAGACCGGGGCATCTGGGTGGCAAAACAGGTGATCGGGAGCTGAAAACGATCCTGACCCATTTCCCACCGGTCAGTGAGCCGCTGAGCGAAGAAGAGCGCTTTACCGCTGCCCTTGCCATGACCAGTGCACTGCCGGAGCGCATCTTTACCGGCGAATATGAGCGTCTGTTTGGCAGTGATGCAGAAAAAGCAGAAACGGAGAAAGCCCAGTGATCAACAAAAAATTGCTGTCCTTTGACCGCGGTGCGCTGCGGTATGTGGGAGCCAATGTGGCTTTCCAATGGCTGGGGATGCTGTGCAACGTGATCTTTGTGCGGGCCATTGCCCAGCTGGTGGGCGTAGCCTTTGCGGGCACCTGACCAGTGCACAGCTGTGGCAGAACCTTGTGCTCTGCCTTGCCACGGTGCCCATGCGCTTTGCCTTTACCATGCTGGCATCGGCCATGAGCGATCAGGCTTCCAAGGATGTCAAGCGCACTCTGCGCAGCAGCATCTACGCAAAGCTTGCCTGCCTTGGCCCCAACTACACCGAGACGGCGGCCACCAGCGAGGTGGTGATGCTGGCCAGCGAAGGTGTGGAGCAGATCGACACCTACTTTGCAAAATACCTGCCGCAGCTGTTTTACAGCCTGCTGGCACCCGTTACCCTGTTTGTGCTGCTGGTGGGTGTGCACGCACGGTCGGCCATCATCCTGCTGTGCTGCGTGCCGCTGATCCCCATGTCCATTGTGGCAGTGCAGAAGTTTGCCAAAAAGCTGCTGGCGAACTACTGGGGCGAGTACACCACCCTTGGCGACAGCTTCCTTGAGAACATTCAGGGCCTGACCACCCTGAAAATTTATCAGCCGACGGCTGGAAGCACGAGCAGATGAATGCGCAGGCCGAGCGCTTCCGCAGGATCACCATGAAGGTGCTCACCATGCAGCTGAACTCGGTGACACTGATGGACCTGATGGCTTACGGCGGTGCGGGCCTTGGCATCATCAGCGCGGTGGCTGCATTTGCGGAAGGCCGGCTGACCCTGACCGCCACATTGACCATCGTGCTGCTGGCGGCGGACTTTTCCTGCCGCTGCGGCTGCTGGGCAGCTACTTCCACATTGCCATGAACGGTGCCGCTTCGGCAGAGAAGATCTTCAAGCTTCTGGCAGCGGAAGAGCCTGCCGATGGTGACCGCGTGCCCGGAGAGAATACGACTCTGAAGCTTGAGCATGTCACCTTTGGCTACGAGAAGGACCGCACCATCTGAACGATGTCTCCTTTACCATTCCGCAGGGCAGCTTTGTCTCGCTGGTGGGTGAGAGCGGCTGCGGCAAAAGCACCATTGCGGCGCTGCTGTCCGGCAGCCGCACCGGCTATACCGGCAGCGTGACGCTGGGCGGCGTGCCGGTGCAGGAGCTGCAGCAGGAACAGCGTCTGCGCACCCTGACGCTGGTGCCCCACAACGCCGCCATCTTCAAGGGTACGGTGGAGAGCAACCTGCGCATGGCAAAGCCGGACGCGGACGAGGCACAGCTCTGGGCGGCATTGGAACAGGTGAATCTGGCCGATTTCTGCCGCAGCCAGAACGGCCTGCAGACCGCTCTGCATGAGGGCGGCAGCAATCTTTCCGGCGGCCAGCGCCAGCGCCTTGCCATGGCCCGCGCCCTGCTGCATGATACGCCCATCTACCTGTTTGACGAAGCCACTTCCAATGTGGATGCCGAGAGCGAGAACGATATCATGCAGGCCATCCACAGTCTGGCCGGAAAAAAGACGATCATCCTGATCTCCCACCGTCTGGCAAACGTGGTGCACAGCGACTGCATCTATGCAATGAGCAATGGCCGTGTGATCGAGCAGGGCACACACGCCGAGCTGCTGGCAAAGCAGGGGGCTTACAGCCGCCTGTATCTGGCACAGCGGCAGCTGGAAACACTGGAAGAGGAGGATGCCTGAGCATGAACAAGAGCAATCATCGCAGCCCCTTTGCCATTGTGAGACGGCTGATCGTGCTGGTAAAGCCCATGCTGCCCGTTATGCTGGCAGCGATCGTGATGGGTGTGGCAGGCCACTTCTGCGCCACCTTCATTACGATCTTCGGGGGCTTTGGCATCCTGCGTGCGCTGGGGCTTGCAAGCCCGGTGAGGACCGTGGGCACGGCCTTTGCCTGCATTCTGGTGTTTGCGCTGCTGCGCGGCGTTCTGCGTTACGCAGAGCAGGCATCCAACCACTATATCGCCTTCAAGCTGCTGGCCCTGATCCGCGATAAGGTGTTCGGTGCCTTGCGCCGTCTGACCCCTGCAAAGCTGGAAGGCCGTGACCGCGGCGACCTGATCTCGCTCATCACCGCCGATATCGAAGCGCTGGAGGTGTTCTATGCCCACACCATTTCGCCCATCTGCATCGCGTGCATCTGCGTCATCGGCATGACGGGCTTTGTGGGCAGCTGGCACATCCTGCCTGCGCTGGTGCTGCTGGCGGGCTATCTGCTGGTGGGCGTGGCCCTGCCGGTGTGGAGCGCAAAGCGCGGCGACCGTGCCGCCCGGGAGTACCGTCAGGCACTGGCCGGTACCAACAGCTATGTGCTGGAAAGCCTGCGCGGCCTGAAGGATACCCTGCAGTATCAGGACACCGCAGCCCGCGCCGAGGGCATCACGGCCCACAGTGAGATGCTGGGCGAAAAGCAGAAGGCGATGAAATACCGCGAGGGCCTGACCGTGGCCATCACGAACACCTTGATCCTGCTCACGGTGCTGGCCGTGCTGGGTGTGAGCCTGAACCTTTACCAGAGCGGTAAAATGGGCGTGGAGGGCGTACTGGTGTGCACCCTTTCGGCCCTCAGCTCCTTTGGCCCGGTGGTGGCGCTGGCAAACCTTGGTGCCAGCCTGACGCAGGTGTTCGCCAGCGCAGACCGCGTGCTGGACCTGCTGGACGAACAGCCCGTCACCGCCGATGTGACCGACGGCACAGACACCGCATTTGCAGGTGCTGCGGCAGAGCATGTGAACTTTGCCTATGCCAATGAGGAGGTGCTGCATGACCTGAGCCTGACCATTCCGGAAAAGAAGATCGTGGGCATCACCGGCCGCTCCGGCAGCGGAAAGTCTACCTTCCTGCGGCTGCTGATGCGCTTCTGGGATGTATCCAGCGGCAGCATCCGCTTTGGCGCAGAGGATATCCGCCGCGTGAACACCGCCGCCCTGCGCGAACAGGAAAGCCTTGTGACGCAGGAGACCGAGCTGTTCGACGATACCATTGAGAACAACATCCGCATTGCAAAGCGGGATGCCACCCGGGAAGAGGTGGAAGCAGCCTGCAAAAAGGCTGCGCTGGACGGCTTTATCCACAGCCTGCCCAAGGGCTATGATACCCCGGTGGGTGAGCTGGGCGGTGCACTTTCCGGCGGCGAGCGCCAGCGCATCGGTGTGGCGCGTGCTTCCTGCATGATGCACCCTTCCTGCTGCTGGACGAGCTACCTCCAATCTGGACAGCCTGAATGAGGGCGTGATCCTCAAGGCTGTGCGGGCAGAGTGCAAAGACAAAACGGTGCTGTTGGTCTCCCACCGCAAGTCTACCATGGCTGCGGCAGATATCAGCTTTTCGGTGGAAAGTGGCCGGCTGAGCTGAAAACAGAACAGCGCAAAAAAAAGCCTGTCTCGTAAAATGAGACAGCTTTTTGATGGAAAGCTCACTTCAGAGCATTCAAAATCTGGTTTGCAATGTACTGGTGGCCCTTAACGGTGGGGTGGCCGTCGGCAGCGGTCTGCGCACGGGGAATGTCCACATAGATCAAGCCTTCCTGTGTGGCAAGGTCTTTGGCAAAGCGGTTCAATTTGCTGAAATAGCGGTTCCATGCGGGCAGTAGCGGCACGGGGTTGGTGTAGCCCAGCAGCACGATCTTTGCGTCCGGGTTCAGTGCGCGGATACCGGCCACGATCTGCGGCAGGCTGGCGGTCACATTGGTATAGGCCTGATCGCAGATCTCATCCATGCCGCGGAACAGCAGGCGGTTGGTGGCGCGGCTCTCGTCAAAGGTAAGGGTCATACGGTTCAGCGCTTCGAGGAAGAGCCCCAGCTTCTGGAAGTTGAAATCACGCAGGCACCGCTGACCATCAGTGCGGCAAGCTGCTCGCTCTTCCAGTTGGTGGCCTCGCCCAGACCCACGATGCAGGGCACCAGCGCGTCGTTGGAGCCGATCTGGATGGAAATGATATCGGCCTTGCGCAGATACTCCTGATATTCCGGGTAGACGTAATATGCGCCGGAAGCCTGATTCATCTTGGGCATGGCGCTGTTCTGCACCATATCCAGCATGTCAGGCTCATCAGGCCGGGCAGGCCCAGATTGATGGCGTGCTGGCGGTCCAGCCCAAGGCCCTTGCCCACAAGGGCGGTGTAGCATTGGGAAGGGTAGCCCTCAAAGTTCGGCTGCAGATCGTAGCCGATCTGGGCGATGTTGTATTTCATATCGGCAAGGCCGACACCGGAGGTGATGCTGTCGCCCAGCGCCACATAGGTGAGCTGCTGCTCCGGTTCGCCGGCTGTCTGGGCATCGGCGGACAGGGCGGTCTCCTGCTCGGCAGGCGCTGCGGTCTGCTCCTGCTGCACCTCTGCTGCTTCGGCGGCAGGCAGCTCCGTCTGTTCGTCGGCAGCAAATGCAGGCATGGCCAGCAGCACAAGCGCTGCCGCTGCGGCCAGAAAGCTGGCAAACTTTTTGTTTTTCATTGAGATTCCTTCTTTCTGGAATGACTGCACCTGTGCGGCACAGCTGTTGTCTCTATGATAAAATGGAAAGTAAAAATTGTCAACTGACAAAATTCAAAAAATTGCGGCCATCGCTGTGTCCGTATTCTGCGGTTTCTTCCATACAAAAAAGCTCTCCCTTTCGGGAGAGCTCAGTGTCTGAAAAATTACAGAGTGAAGTTCAGGATCAGTAATCGCGGGGAGTGATCTCTTCCTCCAGCTTGCGGTAGTCCACCTTGCCAACGGGGGTCATCGGCATTTCGCTGATGAACTTGTAGCTCACCGGCTGTACGTACTCCGGCAGCTCTTCCTTGCACAGCTGGCGCAGTTCCCGCACGATCTGGCGCTTTTTCTTGTCGCCTTCCGGGTCCAGCACCACGTAGACGAAGGCAGGCGGCCCTGCACATGGTCCTTATCAGTGCAGCCCACCACCGAGCACTGATGCACGGCCGGGTGGCGGCTGATGACG
>ENA-OQAS01001692-OQAS01001692.1-human-gut-metagenome-genome-assembly--contig:-NODE-1692-length-10041-cov-2.570708_pt1 | contig 10041 bp, 13 predicted proteins | sample MGYA00242733_ERZ504523 | MGnify/ENA primary metagenome ERZ504523 (study PRJEB26092, sample SAMD00036239) | human gut metagenome | host: Homo sapiens | study: EMG produced TPA metagenomics assembly of...
CAATTATGGTTCTGGAGATTGTGATCATGACCATTATCACTTTGCATGCGTCTGTTCGGTAATGTATTTGGGAGCGTTTGTTATCATGGAGCTTTTAAAAGCAGTGGCTCCGGTTCTTATCCCGATACCATTTTAGTTTTTACTTCGATATTTTCGATGGATTCCTGCAGGCATATGTATTCGTATTCCTGACAGCACTTTTCATGAATGAGGAGCAGGAATAATCCCGAAATGACAGAAGAAACACAAATCTATAAGAAAAAAGGAGATTAAGATTATGTTAGTAGCAATTGGAGCAGCAGTAGCAGTTTTAACAGGTTTAGGAGCAGGACTTGGAATCAGCCTTGCAACAGGTAAAGCAGTAGACGCGATCGCAAGACAGCCGGAAGCAGAAAGCAAGATCAGCAAGAACCTGATCCTTGGTTGTGCACTTGCAGAGGCAACCGCTATTTACGGTTTCATTATCGGACTTCTTATCATCTTAATGCTGAAATAAGAAAAGTAAAATGAAGAAAGGCAGGTGGGACAGGTGATACAGTTTAATGTAAGCCTTCTCTTTACGATCATCAACCTGATTGTCTTTTATCTTTTGCTGAAAAAATTCTTATTCAAACCAGTAATGGGAATTATGGAAAAACGTGAAAAAATGATTGCTGACGGACTGAAGAATGCCAGTGATAGTCAGGAAGAAGCGGCGAGACTGAAAGCGGAATATGAAAAGGCTCTGGAAGGAGCAAAGGCAGAATCCATTCAGATCGTGGAAAAAGCTAAGAAAACTGCAGCCGGAGAATCAGAGCGTATCCTTCAGGAAGCCAATACGGAAGCCGTAGGAATCCTGAAAGATGCCAGAAAGACGATTGAAAATGAACGCAAACAGACCATGAATGATCTGCAAAGTGAGATCGCAGGACTGGCAATGCAGGCAGCACGTAAGATTGTGGATGACACAAAAGGAAATCAGGATATATATGATCAGTTTCTGAAAGGTGCAGGTGATGCTCATGTCAATGAAGAGGTTAAATAAAGAGTATTGCTGTAGCCCTTCGGCAAAACAGTATGCACATGTTTTATATGAGCTTGGAATTTCAAAAGAAGCGGTAGGAGAGACTGAAAGGCTTTTTGAAGAAGTACCGGTGCTTGAAGAAACATTTGCAAGTCCGGTGGTACCGATGCGGGAAAAATTAAGTTCGATCGACAGGATTTTCCCGGAAGAAATAAAAAACTTTCTCAAGGTTGTATGCCGTAATCAGAGAATGAGCGAGATCAGTCAGATTCTTTTTGCTTATGACAGATACTGTAAAATGCAGGAAGGAATCCAGATGGCAACGCTTACCTGTGTGGAAGCACCAGATGAAAAGCGGCTTGAGAAAATCAAAGAATTTCTTTGTGAGAAGTACCATAAGACAGATGTGAAGATTGAGATAGTCAAAGATCCGGCATTACTTGGCGGATTTATCTTAAAGACCGGTGATGATGAATATGACTGGAGTCTAAAAGGAAGATTATCGAGATTAGAGCAAAAATTGACCTGGAGGTGAACAAAGTGAGTTCAATTAGCTCAGATGAAATTATTTCTATTCTGAAAAATGAAATAGAGAACTTTGATCAGATCAGTAAAGACAGCGAGGTCGGTACGGTTGTCTCTGTCGGTGACGGAATTGCAAATATCTATGGAATAGAGCATGCAATGTACGGAGAAATCGTGACATTTGAAAATGGACTGAAAGGTATGGTTCAGGACATTCAGAAAGATACGATCGGCTGCATCCTGTTCGGATCAGATGTAGAGATCAAAGAAGGTACGAAAGTGATGCGTACCAAAAAGAAAGCCGGAGTACCGGTTGGTGATAAATTTATCGGACGTGTCGTAAATGCACTTGGAGCTCCGATTGACGGAGCGGGAGAAATCGAAGCAGAAGATTACAGACCGATTGAAAATGAAGCGCCAGGAATTGTAGACCGTAAATCCGTCAGCGTTCCAATGGAAACAGGAATCCTTCTATCGATTCTATGTTCCCGATCGGACGTGGACAGAGAGAGTTGATCATTGGAGACCGTCAGACAGGAAAAACTTCCATTGCTACAGACACGATTTTGAATCAGAAGGGTAAGGATGTCATCTGTATCTATGTAGCAATTGGTCAGAAAGCATCAACGATCGCAAAGGTTGTCAATACTTTTAAAAACGGCGGCGCAATGGATTACACCATCGTAGTAGCATCAACAGCAAGTGACTGTGCACCGCTTCAGTATATTGCACCATATGCAGGAACCGCGATCGCAGAACATTTCATGCATAAAGGAAAAGATGTCCTGATCGTTTACGATGATCTTTCAAAGCACGCAGTTGCATACCGTGCGCTGTCCCTGCTTCTTGGACGTTCACCGGGACGTGAAGCTTATCCTGGAGATGTTTTCTATCTGCATTCAAGACTGCTTGAGAGATCAAGCCGTTTAAGTGATGAAATGGGAGGCGGTTCGATCACAGCACTTCCAATCATCGAGACACAGGCAGGAGATGTATCTGCATACATTCCGACCAACGTCATTTCCATTACAGATGGACAGATCTTCCTGGAAAGTGATCTGTTCTTCTCAGGAATGAGACCGGCGGTTAACGTAGGTCTTTCCGTATCCCGTGTTGGTGGTGCAGCACAGACAAAGGCAATGAAGAAGGCAGCCGGAAGTATCCGTATCGATCTTGCACAGTATCGTGAGATGGAAGTATTCACACAGTTCAGTTCCGATCTGGATGCAGCAACAAAGGAACAGCTGGAATATGGATCTGGTCTGATGGAACTTCTGAAACAGCCACTCGGACATCCAATGTCCATGCATGAGATGGTCATCACCCTCTGCGCAGCACGAAATAAAGTGCTTCTGGGAATTCCGGTAAAAGAGGTTAAGAAATTCCAGATGGATATGCTGAATTATTTTGCAACAGTTCATCCGGAAATCAGTGAAGAGATTGAGCAGACAAAGGCTCTGTCCGATGAACTGGCTGCAAAGATTGTGGAAATAGCGAAGGAATTCAAAGACAGCAGGTGTTAATATGGCAAATATCAGAGAAATACAGACTCGAATCAACAGCGTCAAAGATACGATGAAGATCACGAACGCCATGTATATGATCTCGTCTACCAAGATGAGACAGGCGAAGAAAAAGCTGACAGATTCAGAGCCGTACTTTTACGGACTTCAGGGAGAGATTTCCAGAATCCTGAGGCATATTCCTGAGATCGAGCACCGGTATTTTGATGTGCGGGAAGAGATTCCAAAAGAGAAAAGAAAGATAGGTTCCATTGTCATTACTGCGGATAAAGGACTTGCAGGAGCTTACAACCACAACATTGTCAAGGTGGAGGATGAGATCCTGGAGGAACCGGGAGAGCATAAGCTGTTCGTAGTCGGTGAGCTTGGCAGACACTATTATGCGAATAAGGGTGTGGAAATTGACACCAATTTCCTCTATACTGTGCAGAAACCGACTATGCACAGGGCAAGAGATATCGCGGAAGTGATTCTTTCCCAGTATGGGGGAGGTGAACTGGACGAGGTCTACATCGTTTACACCAGAATGGAAAATTCGATGCTGACAACGGTTGAAAAAATGAAGATCCTGCCGCTTGAGAGATCTTCATTTAATGAAATGAAAATGCCGCTTAACATCCATAGAGAGGCGATCGCGCTTTATCCATCAGCAGAGGCGGTTCTGGACAGCATCGTACCAAACTACGTGGTTGGTATGATCTATGGATGTCTGGTAGAGGCATATGCAAGCGAACACAATGCGCGAATGACAGCAATGCAATCAGCAACAGACAGCGCGCAGGAAATCATCAAAGATCTTTCTATTATATATAACAGGGCAAGGCAGGCTGCGATCACACAGGAAATTACTGAGGTTTGTGCAGGCGCCAAAGCCCAGAAACGGAAAAGGAAGTGAAAACAGGTATGAATAAAGGACGTATTGTACAGGTCATGGGACCAGTTGTTGACGTTGTATTTGAAGACGGAAATCTGCCGCGCATCAAAGATGCCCTGCAGGTGGAGAACAACGGAAAAACCTGTATTATGGAAGTTGCGCAGCATCTGGGAAATGATGAGGTTCGTTGTCTGATGCTGGCAGCAAGTGAAGGACTTTGCAAGGACATGGAAGTAACCGCTACCGGTTCTGGAATTAAAGTACCGGTTGGAGAGCAGACCCTTGGACGTCTGTTCAACGTACTTGGAGAAACCATCGACAATGGCGAAGAAATCAAAGAAGATACCGAACACTGGGTGATCCACAGAGATCCGCCGTCATTTGAAGACCAGAGCCCGGTTGTAGAAATCCTGGAAACCGGGATCAAGGTTATCGACCTGCTTGCACCTTATGCAAAAGGTGGTAAGATCGGTCTGTTCGGCGGTGCCGGTGTAGGTAAGACTGTACTGATCCAGGAACTGATCCGTAACGTAGCCACAGAGCACGGCGGATATTCCATCTTTACCGGTGTTGGAGAACGTTCCCGTGAAGGTAACGACCTCTGGACAGAAATGAAAGCATCCGGAGTTCTGGATAAGACAGCCTTAGTGTTTGGTCAGATGAACGAACCACCTGGAGCACGTATGCGTGTCGCTGAGACAGGACTTACGATGGCTGAATATTTCCGTGATAAAGAACATCAGAATGTGCTTCTTTTCATTGATAATATTTTCCGTTTTACACAGGCAGGTTCCGAAGTATCCGCACTTCTTGGACGTATGCCATCAGCCGTAGGTTATCAGCCGACACTGGCAACTGAAATGGGTGAACTGCAGGAGAGGATCGCATCTACAAAGAATGGTTCTGTCACATCCGTACAGGCTGTTTATGTCCCTGCCGATGACCTTACAGACCCGGCTCCGGCAACTACATTTGCTCATCTGGATGCAACAACCGTACTCTCCCGTAAGGTTGTAGAACAGGGTATTTACCCGGCAGTTGATCCACTGGATCTAACTCCCGTATTCTGGAGGCGGATATTGTCGGAGAAGAACATTATGAAGTTGCAAACCGTGTAACAGAGGTTCTGCAGAAATACAAAGAGCTGCAGGATATCATCGCAATTCTTGGTATGGAAGAGCTTTCCGATGAAGACAAGGCAACGGTTATGAGAGCAAGAAAGATTCAGAAATTCCTCTCCCAGCCATTCTTCGTTGCAGAGACATTTACCGGAGTTCCGGGAAATATGTACCTCTGAAAGAGACGATCCGTGGATTTAAGATGATCCTCGATGGAGAAATGGATGAGTATCCGGAGAATGCATTCTTCAATGTAGGAACGATTGATGAAGTCATCGAGAAGGCAAAGGCTGAAAAAGCAGAATAGAGGTGCCAGGTATGGATACATTTGGACTTAAAATCATTTCCAGTGACCGGGTATTCTATGAAGGACGTTGCAGAAAGATGATCGTGCCGGTACCGGACGGCGGTGGAATGGAAATTCTTCCGCACCATGAAAATATGGTGATCGCTGTGGTGATCGGTGAGGCAATGCTTCAGTTTGAAGAAGGTGAATGGGTGAACCTTGCGGTCGGAGCCGGATTCCTTGAGATTGTCAACAACCGTGTGACGATGCTGGTGCAGACGGCAGAGAAACCGGAGGATATCGATGCCAGACATGCCCAGGAGCAGATGGAGTATGCAGAAGAAAAGCTTCGCCAGAAACAGAGTATACAGGAATATTACCGGACACAGGCTTCGCTTTCAAGGGCGATGAACCGGTTGAAGGTGTCGAAGCGAAAAAAATGGTAAATAGGAAACAAATTTATGTGGAAGCGCGTAATCTACTACAGATTGCGCGCTTTTTCAATACGGAATTTTTGACAAAATTTATTGGGAAAAATGGTACAATCTTTTACAAAATAAAAGTTCCGATACAGGGTAGTTTGTGGTAGAATATATAACAGTGTGCGTGTACTGAGAAAAAGGATTTTGAGGTGTTCAAATAGAGTGTATTTCATCATAGAAGGAGCAAAAACGTGGAAAAAGAGGAGCTTACGCAATTATTTAATTTCTTTCGGGAGATTGATAAGGAAAAATTTATTGGAAGGCAGACATATCTGACGGATGGGGTGCGTAAGGAGAATGACGCGGAGCATGCGTGGCATATGGCGATCATGACGGTTCTGCTTGCGGGATATGCCAATGAGAAGATCGATGTTCTTAAGACAGTGACGATGCTTTTGATCCATGATATTGTAGAAATTGATGCGGGGGATACCTATGCCTATGATGAAGGTGCGAAGAAGACGCAGAGGGAACGGGAAGTGAAGGCTGCGGACCGGATTTTCGGACTTCTTCCGGAAAAGCAGGGAAAGGAATTTCGGGCGCTCTGGAGGAATTTGAGGCACAGGAGACTGCTGAGTCGAAGTTTGCCCGGACGATGGACAATATCCAGCCGATCATGTTAATGCGGCTACAGACGGCAAAGCGTGGAGGAACACGATGTTCATATTGAACAGATCCTGAACCGTAATCGGAATACGGCAAAAGGCTCAGAAGCGATCTGGGAGTATGCGAAAGAAGAATTCTTAAGGCCGAATCTGGAAAATGGCAGGATAAAAAAATAACATAAAAAAAACAAAAATCCCCCTTTTCATTTTCGTGAATATGGGGTATCATATACTACAGAGCGCAAAATATAGTGGAGAAACTTAAAAGTGACACTATATTTTGTGGAGCGATGGAACAAAGTTAGGAGAAAGTTGGGATGGATTTGGAAGTAAAGACGAGAGTAATCAAAAGAAACGGTGAGGAAGTAGACTTCCGGCTGGAGAAGATTGTGAATGCGATCAAAAAAGCGAATGAAGAGGTTGAGAACATCCACAGATGAATGACTTTCAGATCATTGCAATTGCGGAGAAGATTGCACAGCAGGCAGAGGAATTTACGCATGCAGTGAATGTGGAGGACATCCAGGATATGGTTGAGACCGGCATTATGGAGATGCGTGGTTATGAGGTTGCCCAGAAGTATGTCCGCTATCGCTATAAGAGAGAATTAACCAGAAAGTCGAATACAACGGATAACGGAATTCTTGCATTGATCGATCATATGAACGAGGAAGTAAAGCAGGAGAACTCCAATAAGAATCCTGTGATCAACTCTACACAGAGAGATTACATGGCAGGAGAGGTCAGCAAGGACCTTACCAAGAGAGTCCTTCTTCCGGAGGAAATCGTCCGTGCACACGAAGAAGGAATCATTCATTTTCATGATATGGACTATTTTGCGCAGAAAGAGCACAACTGTGATCTGATCAACCTGGAGGATATGCTCCAGAACGGAACTGTCATCAGCGAGACGATGATCGAGAAACCACATAGTTTCTTTACCGCGTGTAATGTGACCACACAGATCGTTGCACAGGTTGCAAGTAACCAGTATGGCGGACAGTCATTTACTCTGTCACATCTTGCACCATTCGTAGATGTAAGCGTCAGAAGCTCCGCAAGAGTGTCATTGAAGAAAGAATAGAATCCGGAGAGGTTCTGGATGATGCGATCATCGACAAGATCACAGAGAGAAGACTTCGTACCGAAGTACAGAGCGGAATCCAGACGATCCAGTATCAGCTGATCACACTGATGACCTGTAACGGACAGGCACCTTTCGTAACGGTGTTTATGTATCTGGATGAGGTCCCGGAAGGAAGAACCAGGGATGACCTTGCGATGATCATCGAAGAAGTGATGAAGCAGCGTATGCAGGGTGTTAAGAATGAAAGGGTGTATGGATCACACCGGCGTTTCCGAAGCTGATCTATGTACTGGATGAAGATAATATTACCGAGGATTCCAAATACTGGTATCTGACTGAGCTGGCTGCAAAATGTACGGCAAAGCGTATGGTGCCGGATTATATTTCTGCAAAGATCATGAAAGAACTGAAAAACGGAGATGTTTATCCGTGCATGGGGTGCCGCTCATTCCTTACCGTAGAAGATTCCCAGAGAAATGCAGACGGAAGTCATAAGTTCTATGGACGTTTCAATCAGGGGGTTGTAACGATCAACCTGGTTGACGTGGCATGTTCAGCAGAGGGCAATATGGAACGTTTCTGGGAAATCCTGGATGAGAGACTGGAGCTTTGTCACAGAGCACTCCGGTGCAGACATGAACGCCTTCTCGGAACCGTTTCAGATGTTGCACCGATCCTGTGGCAGAACGGGGCACTTGCCCGTCTGAAAAAGGGTGAGACGATTGACAAGCTGTTATTTGACGGATATTCCACCATTTCTCTTGGTTATGCAGGACTTTATGAGATGTGTATGCGGATGCTTGGCAAATCCCATACAGATCCGGAGGCGAAGCATTTGCACTGGCAGTTATGCAGCGCCTGAATGATAAATGTAAAGAATGGAAAGAAGCAGAAAATATCAGCTATTCCGTATACGGCACACCGATGGAATCTACCACATACAAGTTTGCAAAATGTCTGCAGAAGCGTTTCGGAATCATTCCGGGCGTTACAGATAAGAACTATATTACCAACAGTTATCATGTACATGTTACCGAAAAAATTGATGCGTTCAGCAAATTGAAATTTGAATCGGAATTTCAGAAGCTTTCACCGGGTGGGGCGATCAGCTATATCGAGGTACCGAATATGCAGACCAATATTCCGGCGGTACTTTCCGTATTACAGTACATTTATGAGAATATCATGTATGCAGAGCTGAATACCAAAAGTGATTTCTGTGAAGTCTGCGGCTATGACGGAGAGATTAAGATCATCGAGGATGAGACCGGAAAGCTGGTATGGGAATGCCCGAACTGTGCAACCGGATCAGGATAAGCTCTTTGTAGCGAGAAGAACTTGCGGATATATCGGAACCCAGTTCTGGAATCAGGGAAGGACCCAGGAGATTAAGGACAGGGTACTGCATCTGTAAGGATGGAAATGTTTTAAAAAAAATAGTGAGAAGATATAATAAAGGACACGGTTTTCGCTTGGCGAAGCCGTGTCCTTTATTATAAATTATTTAAAATTAATTGGATAAACATCTTTTATCAAACCATCCTGGTCATAAGAAAAATAGATTTTTTCGACCATTTCTTCTTTATTGATCTTAAAAGTCACAAGAACTGTTTCAGAATCATCTGTTTTGGAATCAAGTGAAATATCTTTTACCGTTATTTTGGTATTATTAACAGCTGCCTCTGACAGATAGGTCTGACCATAGGTTGAAACAAAATATTCTAATCGGTCGCTCTCAAAATATTTTCCTACAAGCTTGTTCCAGTTCTCAAGAATTTTCTCAGAATTGGCGAAAGCATCATCAGAATTTGTATCAGTATTTTCACCGATTACGGTAGAAGCATCCGGAGAGTATAATTCTTCATTTGGCGCGGAAAACATTGCATTGATTACTGCTTCGGCTTCCGGACTTACGGCTGATTCAGATGCTTTTTTGCCTGAGCAGCCAGTAAGCAGAATAAACAAAAGTAACAGAATAAAATAAATTTTTGGCGCTGTTTTTTTCGTCATGAGAATCCCTCCTTTGCTTGTGGGGGCAGTTAAAATAGTTTTCTTACCATTGGATTGATCTGCCTTTCACATTTTGGGTGTTTATAAGTATAGTATAATGGAGCTGGCTGTAAAACGCAAATATTATTTTTGCAAAAAAGCAGTTGCTTGGACGACTGTATGCGGACAAATCGTAGCAGCACTTATCACAGCATTTGGAGGAGTCAAAAGACCGCCGGAGCGGTTGGAATCGTGCTTTACCGGAGGACAATAGTAGTTGATTTTCGGGTGCGATTTGCTATAATTGATAAGAAGAGTAAGAATGGACAGCAGAGTAGTACTGCTATAATGAGAAAAAGGGAAGTATAAAGATATGAATTACGGAACAATCAAAAATTACGATATCGCAAATGGAACCGGCGTCAGGGTCAGTCTTTTCGTATCCGGATGCCGGCATCATTGCAAAGGATGTTTCAATTCCGAAACCTGGGATTTCAATTACGGCAATCCATACACAAAAGAAGTAGAAGCAGAGATCCTCGAAGCACT
>ENA-OQAS01001693-OQAS01001693.1-human-gut-metagenome-genome-assembly--contig:-NODE-1693-length-10033-cov-5.272562_pt1 | contig 10033 bp, 18 predicted proteins | sample MGYA00242733_ERZ504523 | MGnify/ENA primary metagenome ERZ504523 (study PRJEB26092, sample SAMD00036239) | human gut metagenome | host: Homo sapiens | study: EMG produced TPA metagenomics assembly of...
GACAGGCTGTTCGGGAATATCAATGTCATAATCAACCTGTTTATCCTCAAAAATCGGTATCCAGTCAATCAGGATATTTCTTGTCAGCTCTGCGGCTCAACGCTCTGGATTTCTAAAGCAAACTCGTCAGAATTTAACTTGAACCAGTCAAAGAGTACATCAATATATTCTTTCAGATCATGGGCTTTTCGTCGGGCGGTTTCAATATAATCATCCCGGTCTCTTCCTGTGACCAGTCCTTTGTGTGCAGCGTCAAGATACCCAATCAGAGTAGTAAGGGGCGTTCGCACATCATGGGAAAGGCTCGTCATAAGCTGGCGGTTGGTTTCCTCTGTCTGCCGTACAGTTGAAAGTCTGCTTTCATAGGCCACAACGATCTCATTGATTTCATAGGCAATAGGTGCTGTCAGTTCATTTGTTGCAGACAAAATACGCCGATTGCCATTTCCATTTTTCACATCAACCAGTGCATCGGTCATTTCTGCAATTTGCTTTTTTACACGCCGGACAAGAAAGATGGAGGTCAACACAGCCACAACAGCAATCACAATGGACAAGAAAACGATGATTTCCATGCTGCTACACCTCCTTGTTAAACCGGTAGCCAATCCCTTTGACCGTTTGTATATACTTTGGGCTTGAAGGATTGACTTCTAATTTTTTACGAAGCCGACTGATGATCGCCATAATGTTGCTGTCGTCATAGAAATATTCTTCACCCCATACTTCCTCATAAATCTGCTGTTTGGTCAAAATTTTTCCTTGATGCTTTGCACAGTACAGGAGCAGATCAAATTCCTTTGGCGGAAGTTCAAAAGTGCCGTTTGCCGTCGTAACAGAACGATTTTCAAGGTCAATCTGCAATCCGTCAAAATCCAGTTTTTGCACAGCTCCGGCTTGCTGATTAAAGCGAGTGTAGCGGCGAATGAGAGAAACAATTCGGGCAATCAGTTCGTCCATATCAAACGGTTTTGTCAGATAATCGTCCGCCCCAGCCCGTAATCCCCGCACTTTAGAAATGCTGTCATTTTTGGATGTAAACATCAAAATCGGCAGGCTGTTCTCTTTGCGGATTTCTTCCAGCGTTTCAAAACCATCCATACCGGGCATCATCACATCCAGCACCACAAGCTGATACTCCTGGTCTTTTAATTTCTGCAAGCCCTCTTTTCCGGTATTACAAAAATCAGCTTCTATATGTTCCGATTGTACGCTGCGTTTAATCAAAGCGCACAGTTCTCTGTCATCATCTATAATCAAAATTTTATTCATGGCGCAGTTCCTTTCCTTGTTTTGTCCGACCATCAATCGGCTTCTCCGCAGTTTTTGGGAGAAGCCAAACACCAGCCATTTTCACAGCGCCGGGGATACGCCCTCCGGCGCAATAATAATTTACCCTACGAGGTGTTACGCCCCATTTCTCGGCGGCCTCTTTCAATGTCATATAGTCCATTTCGCACCTCCATAGGATATATTATAGTTCTCTTTCTCGAACAATGCAAGAAACGAAATATGAATTATAAACTTCAACTAACCTGCATATAGCAACATTCCACGGGCAAAGTATGAATTATACAATGTAACCGGGTGATGTTATATGGCGAAAGTTGAAGATTGTCCCGGTTTTGAAACCTTCGGCGCAGATGTCAAAGCCGCACGAGAGGCAAAGCGTCTGGCACGAAAAACATTGGCAGAAATGGTTGGGATTGAATGGCGGTATCTTGCCAACATTGAGAATCAAGGTGCGATTCCGAGCCTGCCTGTGATGATCCAGTTGATTAAGATCTGCGGACTTCCTGTGGAACGGTATTTTAACCCGGAGATCATGCGGGAAGAAAGCGAACAGCGGCAACGGGTCAGCCACAAGCTGAAGCTTTGCCTGAAGAATACCTGCCGATTATCGAAGGTGCCATAGACGGGGCGCTCAAAATGGAACACACTGCGAAGCAGAAGGAGGACGCATAATCGCGGCCTCCTTCTGGCGTTTCTATATCAAGTTTCCCGGCACTTTTCCCAAAGTTCCCGGCACCTCTGCTGGATTTCTCCGGTTTCTGTCACAGTCAGCTCGCGGTCATTTCCGGTAATCTTATCTTCCAGAAAGTTGGCGTATGTACCAACAAAGCGTTCCGTAAATCCTCCGGAGTTTTCTGTATTTCGGCGCTGTACCAGTCATTCCGGTGAGGTTCCCATGCCATCAATGTATAACCGTGGCTGGTCTGCACCACCTCATACAGAGGATCATCATCCAGATATGCCTGAAACACTTTCAAAACCTTTTCAAAGGTCAGCATTTCCCGCACCTCCCATTCAGCTGCAAATCAGTTCCCTGATTAAAATTTCCTCAATCTGTGCCGTTAATGTGTTCATCAGCCCCACCCAACGCATAGGATCACAGGCTTTCAGTTCCTCCGTGACACCCGCAGCCTCCATCATGTGAGGTAACATGGTGTCCATACGCTCCTGCGCTGTCCGGTCAATCTCTAACAGGTGTGGATACAACTTCTCGCTCATCAGCAGTTGGTTGTAGAGAATAGGACGATGTTCCTTCAGGTAGGATTTTCGCATCCTGCCGTACTTGCCGATAGAAGTTTCCGGCTGTTCAGAAAGTTTTAGGTTGGGTATATCATAATCTCCACAACGAATGTAAGTCAACTTATTCATATTCATGCTCCTTTGCTCCGTGATGGTTAAACCGCTGCGCTGGCTGCTATGCTGCCTTTACGCGGTTCTTCTTTAGGCAGCTGGCTAACAGTAGAATAAACGCCTTTTTTCATGTCCTCAGCGGATCAGGGATTTCTTAGCGTCCATTTCCGCTTTTTTCTTCGCCTTGATTTTGTCCTCATATCGTTTTTGTGCGCCGCTGGCTTTCCGCTTCAAATAGTTCTGATGAAGCCTGTCCTTGCGTTCTTCTTTTTTCCGCAGTTCTTCCTGTTCCTCCGGGGTTAAAGGAACCGGCTGTAAGGATGGTGGGATATAGCGTCCTAAAAAATTGAAGTAGATTTCAATTTCCTGCGTGGTGTCCTGACTGCCTTTTCGGGCGCGTTCATGGACAAGGATTTTCTCTACAAACTCGTTGAGCATGGTGTTGGTCAGCGTGTCAAAATTTTCGTACTTATCAATCAGGGCTATAAATTTCTCTGCTGATTTCTGGCTCTGTTCGTAACCGGTAACAGCCTTATCCAGCTCCGCAATTTCAATCTCAAGTGCGTCCTGCTCTTTGGCATACTGTGCATCAAGCGCCCTATATCGTGCATCCGGCAGTTTGCCGAGGGCGTTGTCCTCATAGATTTTGCAAATCAGTTTTTCCAGTTCTCCGGCTCTCTTTTGAGCAGCGGCCAGACGCCTGCGATTTTTCGATATATCGGCACTCTGTTGGGCAACCTGCGTTTCCTGAACGGTGTGAATAAATTCCGTCCGGTCATTTCTGGAATATTCAGCGATAGCCCGGAGCGTGTCAGAAACCAATGTCAGAACAGCACTCTCATTGATACGGTGTTGTGTAGGGCATAGTGTCCCACACGGAACTTTGGTATAATTGGAACAGGTATATTGAGAAATCCGCTTGCCATTGTTGGTGCGGTGGACATACATCTTGCCGCCGCAATCGGCACAATAGAGTAAGCCTGTGAGGGGAGCTGCTTCGCCCCAGCCGTTTGGATAGCGCCGTACATTGTTGCGGATTTTCTGCACCAAATCAAAGGTCTGCTGGTCAATAATGGCTTCATGGGTATTTTCAAAGATTGTCCACTCGTCCTCAGAAACATAGTGGCTTTTCTTGTCCTTAAAGTGCTTGCGGGTCTGAAATTGATGGTGTGCCTAAATACTCTCGCTTTTTCAAAATGTTCACGATGGTAGATGATCCCCATCCATAGGGGTCTTTGACCGGCTTTGAACGGTTCACACCCTCGTTGAAGCGGGCAAGGTGTACGACGGGAATTTCAATCCGATCTGCGGATAATTTGCAGGCAATCTGATAAGGCCCATATCCCTCCAGCGTGAGGGAGAAGATACGGCGTACCACTTCGGCGGCTTCCTCATCTACCAGCCAATGCTCCCGTTTTTCGTCCCATAAGTAGCCGTAAATCACAGTGCCGGTCAGGTGCTTGCCGCTCATACCTTTTGACTTAAACACAGAACGGATTTTCCTGCTGGTATCACGGGCGTAAAATTCATTCATGATGTTGCGGAATGGGGTAAAATCGTCATCGCCTTTCAGACTGTCCACACCGTCGTTGATGGCGATCAGACGAACACCGCGTTGCCGCAAAACCTCCATGACCTGACCGACCTTCAGATAGTCGCGCCCCAACCGGCTCATGTCCTTGATGACGATTGCCTCTACACGCCCTGCCTCCACTTCCTCCATCATCGCCAAAAATCCGGGGCGGTCAAAACGGGTGCCTGAGATACCATCATCGGTAAAGTGCGTAGGGTTTGGCAGCCCATTCCGGCGGGCAAAATCCTCTAACATCTGTTTTTGGTTGGATATGGAATTGCTCTCGCCCTGTAACTCGTCGTCCCGGCTCAGGCGCTCGTACAGTGGGGTAATTTTTTCATTTCTCATGGCTGTACCTCCTGAAACAAAAATGCTCTAAGTGATTGCTTCACTAACCATGACACAATCATGATTAAGAAGTCACTTAGAGCATATATCACCGGCAGCCAGTTTGTAAAGTTTGTACTGCCGCCCGGCAAAGCTGTTGGGCTTCTTTTTTGCCAGTTCCTCAAACAGCAGATCCACCGGATTTTGGTATTCCTCATCGTCCTCCAGCACCTGCATGGTGTTCAGCATTTCCAGCAAGGTTGCGAAGTTTTGCTCCTCCACCGGGGCTTCATAATGCAGATAGGCGATAAGCGCAGTCAGCAAAAGACGTTCACTTTTTTCCCAGAAAGGTCCCCGCCGCTGCCTTCTCCCTTCGTGTTGGTCATCAGGGTCGTGACCAGTTTCAGAATGTCCTTCTCGCTGTGGACATAGGCAAAGGGGTTGTAGTGCATCGACTTTTTGAAGTTTATGGTGTTCAGGATCTTGACCTTGTAGCCGTTCTTCAACATTACGTTTCCACATTCTAGCAAGATCGTACTTTTGGGATCGGTGACTACATAGGAACTGTGGCATTGAAGCAGGTTCGGTTTCAGCCAAAACCGGGTCTTGCCGCTGCCGGAGCCGCCCACCACCAGCACATTTTTGTTCCGGGCATTCTTGGGGTCAGGCGGACGGTTGGACATCATCAGGCGCTCTGTTTTGGTCAGAATGATATTGTCCTCAAACTTCGGAGCCATGAACGGCTCAATGTCCTTGGGGGTGCCCCACCGGGCAGAGCCATACTCCATGCCGTGGCGGTACTTCTTGGCGTTTTTACCACGCAAATAAACCGCCAGCCGCAGCCCTGCGCCGCAGCACAAGCCCACCAGCAGATCCAGCGGATGCAAGCTGGGCAGCGGGTTCGCAAATGCCAGCGGGATAGTGCCCATCATGGACATGATCTTATCGCCCAGTTCTTTGCCCTCCGCAAGCCGCCACGCTTCGCCGAAGTTCGTTGCCGCCAGTCCCAGCAAAATATAGGGCAGATACAGCGCCAGCAGCTTTGTCAGCTTTTTCGTGGTCACAGTCCACGCTCCTGTTCCTTGTGCCGGACTTTGCCGGGGAGTTCTGCCACTGCCTGCACCAGCTCATGCAGTTTTGCCAGCACAGAGGGGCGTTTGTCCTTGTTGAGCAGGGATGCCGAATATTCCTTGAAAGCCGAATGGAAGGCTTCTGCGTCCGGGGCTTTGAAAAAGACCAGATACCGGGGCGGCACCTCGGAGGTGTCCTTGCGGATGGCGTAGTCGATGCCGTACTTTTTAGCATAACGTTCCAGCCCGCGGATGCCGGTCTTGCTAATCTCCACGCTGGACACACCATGGTTTTGCCGCAACAGGGTGCGGACACTTTGTTTGCCTTGAGATGCCTTGGACTGATACAGCCGAAACGCCGCCTTTACTGCCCGCAGGACGGTCCGGGCAGACAGCTTTGTGGTGGAGATCATAATGTTGAATGATTTCTGTTCGATTTCTTCCTGCACTGCCATCACCTCCCGTGCAGCAGGGTGATTTTAGCGGTCATGCTCTGCCGGGGGCTTAGTGTGGGGCTTTTCTGTGGGAGGTTCATCGGGCATCGGCAGCACCAGCAGACGGTTGCCCAGTTTCAGAAAGGCTTCCGGCTGATGAAAAAGCTGCTCGTACTTCCGCGCCATCTCCGGGGTCAGGGATGCGAAATCCTCCTCACCCAGCCCCACCACGAGAAAAGTCCCGGCAACGGCATCATACATTTCTCCGTTTTCATCCCGAAGGGCACGGTTCAGGGGCAGTCCCATGAGCTTGCCGTCATCGTTATAGACGATGGCAACCGGATCTTCAAAAGGGTAGCTTGCGCCGATGGAGCCGCCCACAGCCTGCTGCAAGGCTTGCAGGTCGTTATCGATTTCGACCTGTTGCGGATGCTGTCCCGGTGCAATTTTCAGCACGGACAGGGTGTTTTCATTCTGTTCCATTATCATTCTCCTTAAAGATTGTGCTCTCCTGCCCGGCATGGGCGGCGTTCAGCAGAGCCGCCACGAAGAATCCGAAAATAGCACCCGCTTCAAAAAATGCGAATCCGATAAAAAAGTTCAGCATGGCACACTCAGTCGATGCAGATGCAGGGCAACTTCTGGTCGTCTGCCATCAGGGTGATGCTGTGGCTTGCCAGATACTTCTGGAACAGGTAGACCTCATCAATGGTCAGCGAGATGACCTCGCCGTCCATGTTGGTGCGGACCAGAATCACCGGGCCGGTCAGGTAGTGCTTGCCGTCCATCTTCAGCACCTGCGCCGGATTGTAGCAGAGCAGCAGTGAGGTATCAGGGAGGTTCAGGCAAGCATCATCCTCCTCAAAGCAAGGCAGGATGCCGGGAGCCTCATCCAGCGTGATGACGGTCAGCTCCATATCCGGGGCAATGGCTGCGAGGTAGACCTCGCCGCCCCGGTTTGCCGCCAGTGCAGCGCAGATACGCACGTCAATAGTGATTTTCTCGGAGCGGATGGTACAGGTAGCGTTGTTTTTCATAGGCGTTTCTCCTTTTGTTTGCAAAAGAAAAAGACCCCATCGGGTCTTTCGTTACGGTATAAGTCAGCGTTCATTCTGCCGCTGTTGTTTGCGCTGCCACTGTTCCAGCAGCTTGATGATGGTGTCCTCCATCTGTTTCGGGGTGTAGCTGCGCGGGAAATACTTCCGCAGGGTGTCGTTTTTGATGACCACTTTGTCCAGTTCGTCCTTTTTTTCTTCTCCCATGACAGCAAAGGCAACATCATACGAGAAGTGCCCTTCCTGTGCCAGCTTTTTGAGCCGTTGCGCTTGGGAAAGGGATGGAGCATTCTGGGTGTCTTGCATCGCTTCTAAAAAATCCCGCTGTTGGCTTTCGTCCAGATAGGACAACTCCACAGCGGGATTAAAAGCAATTTTCTTTTCGTCTACCATATCCAGCAGTTCCGGGATGAGGTTGGTCAGGCGGATAAAACGCTGGACTTGCTTATAACTTTCGCCTGTTCCTTCAGCAACAATCTCTGTACTGCGTTTCCCGAAATAATCTGGGACAACTTGTCCCACATTTTTGGGTCGTCCAACAGTTCGCTCGATTGCTTCCAGCTTCATCTTGTAAGCGAAAGCCCGTTCGCTGGGCAAGATGTTCTCACGTTGGAGATTGCTGTCCACCATGAGCAAAACAGCGGCGTCATCATCCATTTGACGGACAATAACCGGCAGGGTGTCCAGCCCGGCAAGCTGTGCAGCGTGCTGACGGCGGTGCCCGGAGATGATCTCGTAGCCACCTTCCGGGCGTGGGCGGGCAATCAGCGGAGACAGCACGCCGTACTGCTCCACGCTTTCCACCGTGCGCTGCATGGACTCATCATCCAAAACCTTAAAAGGATGATTCTTGAAAGGAAACAGTTCTCCGATGGGAATCTGCTGAACCTGTTCCCGTTGTTGTTCCTGTCGGGATTCTTCCGTGGAGAAAATGTCATCTGCCCCTTTCAGCGACACGTTTAAGCTGTTTTTCGGCATTCGCCATCACCTCCTCGGTCAGAGATTTATAGGCTTCTGCACCTTGCCTTTGGGGTCGTGCTGGAAAATGCTTTTGCCCACGGCACTGATTTCCGCAGCACGGACAGACCGGGGAATGGTCTGGTCAAACACCTTGATCTTGCTGCCGTAAGCACCCCGAATCAGGTTGTCGATCTGCTGCCCGTAGTTGGTGCGGCTGTCGGTCATGGTGAGCAGGATGCCCTCGATTTTCAGCTTCGGGTTGATCTGCCGCCGGACTTCTGCACCGTCTGCAAAAGCTGTTCCAAGCCTTTTGCAGACAGATACTGCGCCTGCACAGGAATCAGGGTGGTGTCTGCTGCTGCCAGTGCGTTCACGGTCAGCATCCCAAGGGAAGGAGTGCAGTCCAGCAGAATGAAATCGTATTCATGCTTTGCACCTTCCAACACCTGTTTCAGCATCTTTTCCCGGTTCATGCAGTTAACGAGAGACACTTCCATCCCTGCCAGTTCGATGTTGGCTGGAATCAGGTCAACGCCCTCCGCATGGTGCAGGATACCTTCGCCGGGCGGAATACTTTGGTCGTTCATGGCTTTCTGCATCAGGGTGGAAAGGGTTGTGGGCAATTCATCGGGCTGCTGCCAGCCCATGCTGATGGTCAAGCTGCCCTGCGGGTCAGCGTCCACCAACAGGACCTTCTTGCCCTCCATCGCCAGACCGATGCCCAGATTTTCACAGGTCGTGGTCTTACCGGTGCCGCCTTTCTGGTTGACGATGGCAATCGTGGTTGCTTTCTTTGAAATATTCATCACCTCCGCATCGCTAAGTCGTGGTTGGTTTGGTTCTGGTAGGAAAGCTGCATCGTGGTGGGTGCGTTGTACAGAGAAGCGAGCAGGTATTGTTTCATGTTTCGGATCGGGCTGCTGTTCTCTGCAAGGCACTTCAGCACAAAACGGATATGGTCGGCGTTCAGCTTCATAAACCGGCTGCGTACCACCTCGGCGGGTTTGTCGTCTCCGGCGATGTGCAACAGCTTGCGGTTGGTGGCGCAGGTATCCACCAGCAAATCTACGATTTGGTAGATGATATCCTCATCATCGGCAGAGCCGGAGCAGAAGGTCTACCTCCAAAGACTGCGAAAAATATTCTTCCAGTTGGGTGCGTTTACTCATCCCATCCGATTCTTCGGAATAGAAAGGATCAGTCTCACTCATTTCAGTATCATTCTCTTTAGTCTTATTACATCGTGATTTTGAAGGGTCTTGACTTGCGTTTTTGAAGCCTCCAGAATCGTGAAAATCACGATTCTGGAATATTGATTTTGACGATTCTGCCGAAAAGTTCTTCACATACACCAAACTTGGCTTTCCGAGACCTCTGCGTTTTCGTTCAATCAGACCAAACTTTTCGAGTTCCCGGAGCAGCTTGGTCGCTTTGTTGTCTGCGCAACACAACGCCCTCTTGACATCCTCTATCGTGAAGATAATGAACACCCGGTTCTGCTCGTCCAGCCAGCCGTTTTTCACGGACAGGCTCATGCGGTCCAGCAGGATACCGTACAGGGTCTTGGCATCGGTTGACAGGCTCTGGAACCGTGGCTCCTGAAACAGAGCCTTTGGAATGCGGTAGAAGGAGAACAGCTCTCCGGCTTGTCCGTAGAAGTAGTCAAGTGTCATGTGGCTTTTTCAACGTTTTGCACCAGCTTGTGTTCAAAAAATCGACCGCCTTTCGTTTGAAAATAAAAAGCGCACTCTTTTCTTATTGAAAAGTGGTGCGCTATGTAATATAATGACTGTATAATTTAGCTATCCAAAAGATAGTCGATGAGATATTCTTTCGGAATCATGAAAGATCGTCCGACTTTCAGGCAGCGAATTCTATGTTGATGGATTCTTCTGATGATGGCAGTCTGGCTTTTGAAACCGAGTAAGTTGTTGCTTCTTCGACAGACAGCACATCAGGATAGTTCACAAA
>ENA-OQAS01001695-OQAS01001695.1-human-gut-metagenome-genome-assembly--contig:-NODE-1695-length-10010-cov-5.935242_pt1 | contig 10010 bp, 12 predicted proteins | sample MGYA00242733_ERZ504523 | MGnify/ENA primary metagenome ERZ504523 (study PRJEB26092, sample SAMD00036239) | human gut metagenome | host: Homo sapiens | study: EMG produced TPA metagenomics assembly of...
GTTACCTTGTTATAAGTGGCAAAGCCGACCCCTGCACCGTTTTCCCGGAGATGCAGATAGCGTTCATCGTTGATAAGGTAGACCGCTTCTTTTATCTGCTCCATCAGCACCCACCTTCAAATTCCAGAGAAAACTTGCTGCGGCCATCAGCTTCACAGGACAGCAGCACGGTGGCGTTGTAGGTCTTGCCCTTGGCGCTCTTGCAGTCCTTCAGGCGGACCCGACCATCCCGCAGTAGCTTGTCCGCCACATGAGCGTCCAGCCGCTTGCCCAGACGCTTGAAGAACGCATTGTCCTTCCACAGGACAAAACGGCACTCCCGGTTCTCGCAGAACCAGCCTTTTCACGTTCCACAACAGATTTGCCACAGTTCGGGCAGATACCAATCACTTTATTTTTCATAAGCGCACTCGCTCCTTTCACGGCCTCGGTGGTGTTTACCAGCGAGGAGATCATATCGTTGATTTCAGTCATAAATGTCTCTGGCTCCATCTCGCCGCGCTCCACGCACAGCAGTTTTGTTTCCCAGTCAGCAGTCATGTCGGCGGACTGGATTTCTTCGGGCATCACAGTGATGAGGGCTTTGCCTTTGTCGGTGGGCAGCAGCACCTTGGTTTTCTTGGTGCCCTTGCGCTCCAGAAAGCCTTTCTGCACCAGCTTTTCAATAGTTGCGGCACGGGTGGCCGGGGTGCCGATGCCCTGACGTTCCACATCCTCCGGCATACTGTCTGCACCCGCTGCCTGCATAGCGGACAGGAGCGTATCTTCCGTGTAGGATTTCGGCGGGGACGTTTGACCTTCCTTCAGTTCGGCATCAGCAACGCTGCACTGGCTCTGCTCTTGCGCATCGGGCAGAACAACTGCTTCCTTTTGCTTGCCCAGAAGTTCCCCCAGCATTTTTCGTTCCATGACTTCCATCCGTCGGACAGCACCACCTTGCCTTTTGCGGAAAACTCTTCCCCGGCGCAGATGGTGGTGAGCGTAGTTTCTGCATAGCGGTGCGGTTCACCCACAGCGCAGAGCAGCCGTGCAGCAATCAGCCGCAGGACATTCCACTCCCCGGCAGGGAGGGCGGCAAGGTCTGCGTTTGCCATGCTTTTCGTAGGCAGCAGCGCATGGTGGTCGGTGACTTTGCTGCCATTGATGACCTGCTGCACATGGATGGGAAACGGTTCCTCCACGGCAAGCGCCCTGCCCGTGTCTGTCACCAGCCCCGGCAGGATGCCGCCATATCCTCCGTCAAAAAGCGGCTGTCCGTGCGGGGGTAGGTGATGAGCCGTTTTTCGTAAAGGCTTTGGGCATAATCCAAGGTCTGCTGTGCCGTAAATCCCAACAGACGGTTTGCATCCCGCTGCAATGCAGTAAGGTCATAGAGCTGCGGCGGGCCTTCGGACTTTTCCTTGCGTTCCATCTCCTGCACCGTGACACGCCCCTCCTTTCGGCATTTGGAAAGCAGCAGTTCGGCATCCGCTTTCTGTGCAAACCGTTTACTGGATGCCGTGCAACCGCTGGTCAGTTCCAAATCTACCGTGTAGAATTTCTCTGGCACAAAGGCGGCGATGGCGGCTTCCCGCACTACCGTCATGGCAAGCACTGGGGTCATAACACGCCCCACCGCAAAAGGCTGGTTGTACAGACACGAAAAAAGCCGGGAGCAGTTGATGCCGACCATCCAGTCGGCACGCTCCCGGCAGAGTGCTGCGTTGTACAGCGCATCGTATTCAGTTGACGGTTTCAGGTGGGCAAAGCCCTCCCGGATTGCAGATTCCTCCATGCTGGACAGCCACAGACGAGAAAAAGGCTTTTTGCAGCCCGCTTGCTGGTACACCAAGCGGAAGATCAGTTCTCCTTCCCGGCCAGAATCTGTAGGATAGTTCTCGGAGGTGACTTTTCTGACTTTGTTACTCGATGGCATCCAATGGGCCGATAAAGCGGTAGAAAATCTGGATTTTCTGGACGTATTCGCCATCGACCTTTTCCGCTCTGGATACCAGAATCTTGTCAATCAGCTGATGCAGAATCTTATAGTTCAGTTCGGTGATACCAGCGTACTTGCTGACTTCATCAATAAAATCCTGAATCTTGTCCAGCTGATCGTGTTCAGCACGGCCTTCCCGCTCGTACTGCTCAATCTTCTCGGTCAGTTCAGCCTGTTCTTTGTCGTAGCGATCTGCAAGCATTTGAAAACGTTTCTCCGGGAGAAGTCCCTTTGATACGTCCTCATAAGTTTTGCATACAGGTCTTCGATTTCTGCGATTCGTGCTTTACACTGCTTCAAATCCCGTTTGTGCTGCGCCCGGTCAGAGGACACCCGGAGGTGCATCTGATTTGCAATCTTCTTCACAAGGGCTTCCCGATTGCTCACAGCGGCCTTTGCGTGTGCCTGAATGTCCGCAAGGACAGCTTCATGCAGAACACGGGCTTCCAAGTTGTGAGAGTCACAGGCTTTCGCACCATATTTCCGATAAGTGCTGCAACAATAAAAGGTCTGATCCAGAACACTGTTACGTTTGCGCCTGTGCTCAACCTTGACTAACATCGTTCTGCCGCAGTCTGCACAGCGGACGATGCCTTTGAAGATATTGTCGTAGTCGGTCTTATCGCACATAAAACTACTGGAACGGCTGTAAAGGATTCGCTGCACGTTCTCCCAACGGTCTTGTGGGATGATTGCTTCATGTGTATTCGGAACGATAGCACGTTCTTCAAAAGGAATATAACGCCGCTTTTTGGATTTCATGGACACGGTGGCTTGGCTTCATAGATGATGTGTCCGGCGTAGACCGGGCTGTGCAGAACCTGACTGATATAGGCACTGTCCCAATCATACATCTTTTCATCATCAATAAAGCGGCCAAACATCTCTTTCTTGTAGTAACACGGCTTCAAGACTTTTTCATCGTGGAGCCGCTTGGCGATGCGGTGAAGCCCCAGCCCTTCCTCTGCCATTGAATAGATATACTCAACAACGGGGGCGGTGTTCGGGTCGATCACAAGGTGATTGTGGTCGGCAGGGTCTTTCTGGTAGCCAAACGGTGCGCCGCTGGAGATATACTTCCGCTTTTCTTGCGTGTCCGAAGGGCACTCTTGATTTTTCGGGAAGTGTCTTTGGCGTACATTTCATTGATGATGTTTCGGAACGGGGCAATATCCATCTGAGATTGCTCGTTGGAATCATAACCATCGTTGATTGCAATATAGCGGACACCGTGTTCAGGAAAGAAGATTTCCATATACGTTCCGGTTTCGATGTGGTTGCGTCCAAGTCGGGACTGGTCTTTGGTAATGACTGTTGCCACCTTTCCTTCCCGGATATCATCCAGAAGTTCCTGAAAGGCAGGGCGGTCAGAGTTCGTACCGCTGTAACCATCATCAACATAGTACTGGCAATTCCCGAAACCGTTGCGTGTGGCATACTCCATAAGCATCGCCTTTTGAGTGCGGATGCTCAGGCTTTCGCTGTTTGAACCGTCATCTTTTGACAGCCGGCAGTATAAAGCAGTTACTTTTTTGTCCTTTTCCATGTGTACCTCCATAATGAAAAGAGACCTCATCAATCACATTGTAGCGGATGCTGCGTGATGATGCAAGCCCTTTTCCGCAGTAAAACGTCCAATTAGCCAGCGGCGAGATACGATTCGGCAGTTTTACGAATTTCTTCTTCCGCAAGCCGCTGAAAAAGCGTATTCATCGGCACATTGCCGATATAATGGCGTTCCACGATCAGGCGCACGGACTTCGGACTTCTCGGCGCACGTTTGCGTGTGGTGGGCTTCTTCTCAGATTTTTCTTTGTTCAAGGGCAGACCTCCTCATTCATGTGGTGCAAATACGGAAAGGAATGGATGGATTCTATTCGTTTTTCTCTTTTTGTTTTATTACGTTGGTTAGGTGAAAGTTTTCTTTGATACAGTCTTAAAGGCTGCTATACTGCATAGGAAAAATATCTTTTGCGGATGCCATTAAGAATCTGCATCACAGAATCGTGATTTTGGCGGTTCTTGAATCGTGAAAAACGCAGAACTATTCAACATTTGGAATTTTCACAAAGATGTGATTGGGCGAAGAAAACCGCGTTCGTCTGCGCTCAATCAATCCCGCAGCGTCCAATTCCTTAAGCGCACTGGAAACACTGACAGTGCTGCGCCCTAGCTGCTCAGCCAAAGAGCAAATCGTAAAAATGACAAACACGAAACCACGTTCATCTATCCAGAGATTTTTCTGCGAGAGCGTGGCACGGTCGAGCAGCAGCACATAAGTCATTTTTGCAGTCTGGCTCAGGTCAAGTTCCAAAAGGAAGCGTGGGTATGGGAGAAACGGCGGCAGCAGAGTTTGCGTGGTAAGATATTCTGAAATGTTGATCACCTCCAGCTGAAGCAGAAATCAGGAACAAAGAGTATGTAACGAGAATTGGTGGGTTCCAATTCTCCAGTCGCAGAAAAGCACGAAACAAGTGCTCAACTGCGTTAATAAGTTAAGGTCTCCCATATTGGTCCTCGACTTCCCTAGGAGTGGGGAATCGTCCGGCGGCGGGCTTGCACCGCACCATTGGCATTTCAGCCACCCCGTCTTCGTTATGACCGGGCTGCGAGTTACAGAAGTACCTTTTGTGAAGTACCGGACGATTGAACTATTCACTTGTCAAGGAACATATGAAGATTTCTGGACTTTGACGGACGAAAAACATCCTTCTACTTGGTAGCCGATGAAAAAGGCCATTTCGTAGCATTGCAAGCAATTTTGTAAACAAAACGTCATAATAGTCCGAGAATGGTCTTGAAAAAGATGCCCTACACTTGGTAGGCATCGAGAACGCCTGTTTCGTAGCATTGGTGAGAAACTTGTAATTGAATTGTAATTCTTGAGACCAAATCTCCGCTTTTGAAAAAATCCTCTCAATAGATAGGCAACGAAAACAGCCCAAAGACAACCATCTTTTTGAAAATTAACAAAAAGGTCACAAATGACCGGCTTTCAAAGAGGCGCTTCTACTATTAACAGAAAAAGTGGCCTAAAATGGGGGGTGTTGGAGAAAATTTCTGCCTTAAAAGTACGCCTCTACTCACTAGCCAGCGAGAATAGCCAAAAGTCGGCAAAAAAACAAATGAATTATGTACTTCTGCCACTGATTGCAACGGCATATCGGTGACAGAAAGATCGTTTAGAGCGATTCTTCGCGGTTTGGGGTGGTGGAAATCGTTTTGTAGTTAGACTTTTTCTGCTGAAGCTGCTCCAGCTTTTTCAGCACCGATTCCTTCTCCGGGGTCTTACCGCCCGGTGCGGAAAGCTGCTGCTTATTCAGCACCATGTCGATATACTTTCGCACATTTTTTCAGTGCGGAGATATCCGGCTGCAAGGTTTCCAGTTGGGTGCGCAGCTCTGCACTGCTCGATTGCAGCGCAGAAAATCGGCATCCAATGCCGAAAAATCCACCGCTGTGCTGCCGTTCAGCTTCATCAGGGTGCGGACGGCTTTATTGAATGCGTCCAGCTCGTCCTTGTGCTGGGCAGCGTAAGCGTCCTTGGTCAACTTGAAGTTCTTCTTGATAAAGGTGTCGTGGATGGGCTTCAGCTTGGCATGGGCGGCGGCAGCGTCCTTGATCTGGCGATTGCCCGCATACGGTTTTCGTTCTGCTTCAACTGCTTGCGGAGAGGGGCGGCGGTCTGGTTCAGGTTAGAAATTGCAGTGTCCAAATCCTCGATGGTGTTCAGGGAATGGGCTTTCATATAGTCCACCGCCTGTTTGACTTCCTCAAGTCCCGGACAGTGCATTTCAGTTTTGCCTTGCCAGACCAATCGCTGCGCTGCTCATTGCGGAGATTGAAGTAGTCCACCAGCAGGTCGGACAGCGTGGGTTCTTTCGCCTTTTCCAGAGCGTCCAGAAGAAGCTGCTTCTTTTCAGTCAGGTCTGCGATCCAGCGTTGCAGCCCACGGATGGCACTGCGGATGGACTGCATCAGGCTGTTGGCGGCTCGAATGTCTCGGTTCAGGTTGCCGAGAAAAGTTTCCACGCCGCGCTTTTCCATCTGGTGCACAGCAGGGCCGAGATGCACGGTCGGTATCTGCTGGATGCCCTGCCGCTCAAAGGAGCGCAGGTCAACACGTTCTGGTCTGCCAGCAGCTTCCAGATAGCGGTTGATGATGGTCTCCCAGCTATGCCGCCAGACCTCGGCGTACTTCTGGTCGTTCCAGTCCACGGTGTTTTCCTTATGGCACTTCCAGTTGCCGGAGGGGAGCCGGATGCGCTCGCCGTTCTCGTCAAGGTCGTACACCTTTCTAGCTTTCGGGAGCCACTTGCCGTGTTCATCCATTGCCCGGATGGTCAGCAGAATGTGGGCGTGTGGGTTCCCATCTCCCTTGTCGTGAATGGCAAAGTCGGCAATCATGCCCTTGGCAACAAACTGCTCCTGACAAAATTCTTTTATCATGGACAGATACTGCTCCTGCGGCACCTCCACCGGAAACGCCAGCACGATGCGGCGGGCAAGCTGGGAGTTCCACTGGTTTTCCACGGCTTCCACGGCGTTCCAGAGGGTGGCACGGTCTGCATATCCGGGCGGCGCATGGGACGGCAACATGACCTCGGCATGGACAAGCTCTTTCTTCTTGTTGTAGAATTTGGTTTTCTGGTCATACTCGCTGAACAGCCGTTCGCCGCTCTGGTAAGCGGCCCCGGCAACGGCGGACTGCCCTTGGCTACGCTTGACGATGGTAATTTTGAAATGCGGACACGGAATAGGCATCACCTCCAAACAAAAAGACCGCCCAGCAAGATTGCTCTTGTGAACGGTCTGGAATCGTATTCGGTTGTGCTCGCCGCCTTAGACCGGAGTGCCGTGCGCTTCGGTCTTAGGCGGGAACCGCAAAAGGATAGCTGCAAAGCAGCGCAAGGAAAATGCAGTTTTCCTTGGGGATGGAATCGGGCTGGCGCACAAACGCCAGCTTCGATTTCATCGAGCCGTCTGCAAGACCGCAATTTCACCGGAACGGTGTATAATTGCGCCTTTATTCTAAAGGGTTCGGAACGCTGCGGCTCTCGTGCAGGTCGTGAATCATCTTTGCAAGAGCCAGCGCAACTTCTGGTTGACGGAATGCAATTTCAGCAGCTCCATCACCTGATCGTTGGTGAGATCTTCTGGTGCAATCAGAAAACTTCCAGCATTCCGGCACGGGTACACAGACGATGCACACGGGCTTTTCGGGTCAACTCCGGTATCTGATGTTCCAGAATTTTCTCACGGTGCTTGTAGTAGCGAAGCTGCTGCTCCGCTTTGGCTTTCTCGCTGCGGAGGTAGGCAAGGTCAGTTTTGGGTTGAGTCATGGCATCACGCTCCTTTACAATATTAGTGGTATTCGACATTTTTATTGGTTCGTGGTACACTACACACAATCAATGTAGATAGAGGTGATTGCGTTGCTTGCGTTATATCTAAGTGTGCTTGATGATCGAAGCTTTGAAGAAGAGTTTACCGAGGTATACAATACATACAAACGGCTGGTTTACCATACCGCTTACAAAATCATGGATGATTCGTATTTGGCAGAGGACGTGCTACAAGAGGTGATTTTGTACGTTGCAAAAAATTTTTCTAAAATTCATCGAGAAAACTGTCACGAACTCGCTGCCTATCTCGTTAGTTGTAGTAGAAGCCGTGCGTATGATCAGCTTCGCAAGCGGCGCGAAGAATCGCTGGAAGAAATCCCAGATATTGAGGATAATGCGCCAGTGCCAGATGATGCAATAATCAGTGTTGACAATATCGAGAGGTTGACAGAACTGATTGGACAAATGAAACCGAAATATCGTGACCCATTACGCCTTTTGGCAATGGGATATACAAATCGTGAGATTGCGAAATCGCTGGGATTAACGGACGAAGTGGTACGAACACGGCTCTTTCGAGGGAGAAAACTATTATGGAAGGAGTTGAGTAACCATGAGTGAGCAGACAAACATTTCATTTGAAGCGGCCTTGATGATTGCACTTCGTGCAGATGCACAAAAGGAACTGGATACACTGCCAACACCAGAACAACTTGAAGAACTTACCCGGATACTTCTCAATGGGATGAACGAATGGCAGTGGCATTACGGAGGAAAAAACACCGTCCGATGTTGAAACGGGTGTTGGTTGCAGCCTTGACGCTGGTGGTGCTGACCCTTGGCGCACTTGCGTCAGCGCAGACTTCCGCAAGGCAGTCTACACGATGATTCAAAGTTTCTGCCCATTGAGATGCAGTTGACTTATCAGGTGATGGCGAACCGCTGGAACGATTGCCGGATGGATACAGCGATCATTATGTGCCGGACGGCTTTGAAATGGACAATGCGCAGAAATTTGAACGAGCAGAAAACTTTTTACATGTTTACTCGTCAAAAGAAGCAGAAGAAAGCTACACTGTCCGTTGCTCAATTATCCACCGGGGCAGCAGTCCCTATTTGATAATGAGCATACAGTGTACGAAACCGTAAAGGTCGGAGAAGCAGATGGTGTACTTGGAACCAGTACGGATGAACATGGAAAGAATGTTTATACTCTAAGTTGGGAACATCGGGGGATTACACATACCGTTATGGGAAACATTCCATACGATGAGATTATGAAAATTGCAAAAGGCATCCGATAAGAAAGCCGGGCACTTGTGAGAGTTCACAAATGTCCGGTTTTCTTTTTGTCTGAACTTACAAAGATGGAAAATTTGAAAAAATTTCTCCTGAAAATTGAAACGAAGCGGATGCGAATTACGTTGATTATACAAAGGCTCTTGATAGGAGCGAAAAAACGGAGGTGTATGTCTATGTCGAAAAAGCGTTTGTTGTCCATTGTTATTTCAGCGGTGATTCTCTTGAGTTTTGCTTGCACCGCAATGGCCGTTGAAAGTCTGAGCGGTATGTAGGCGATAGTACGGTCAACGGATCTATTTACCAAACATACTATCAAGTTGATGCCCAGACACGAACTGGAGTAAAGAAAATCAGCGTTTCAGGCGTTCTCTATGAAAAGGGAACAATTGGAACATGGCAAAAAGTAAGCAGCTGCTCAAACAGCAGCACGACCTCAACCTGCGTGGGGAGCGGTAACTTTAACACTAAGCCTGGAAAATCTTACAGGCTGGAGTATTCTGCAACCTTTAGCTATTCCGATGGGCGGAGTGAAACCATTACTGGAAGTACCAGTAGATAAGTGAAGCTTGTTATATATTTCAGCAAGTTAGAAAGGTGTGAGGTAATTATAAAGGCGAGATCAACGCACGTTATCCGATACCTAGCTATAGTCGCACTGTGCTTGCTTTTGGGCTTTATGCTTGGAAGAAAAAGCAAATATGAAAAACGAGATTATTTGAAACAATTCAAAATTGGAAAAGCAACATACTCTGAATCGTTGATATATGAGGCTTATGGCGGATTGCAAAATGATGGGATAATGTTAGCGGTATACTACGATGTGGATGCAACCAAGATTGTTCATCAACTCGATTCATGGGAGAAAATTAATGATTCCCCAACTATATCTTCTATATTAAAAAATGTGTCGTCATATTTTGGATTGGATTTTAAGATTCCTGAAATTGCAAGTGGAAATTTTTTTCTTTATGATAATAGTCAACATAAGGAACTATGCTCGGAAGCCGAAATGAATACATTGCTTTTACATTCTGAAGATGTGAATTTTAGTCTCGTTGTCTGGGACGATGAGAAGCACACAATTTATATAGTAGAGTACAGAATTTAAGGAGGTTCGTTATGAAGAGGTTCGTATCATTAGTTCTTTCGGTGTGTTTTTTGTTTTCGATAAATACTGTGTCTTATGCTGCTAATACAAGCAGCCGTAAAGCTAGCAATCCTGTTATTCAAAGCATGAATGATAAGTATCATGTTGATTTTTCGGGAATGTCGATAGATGAATTAAATAAGTTATCGATAAGATGAAAGATGAAGATCAAACACGCGCATCTGGAAATTTGTTAAATAATACACAGCTTGCATGGTTGGCAGCTGCGCAAATTGCA
>ENA-OQAS01001696-OQAS01001696.1-human-gut-metagenome-genome-assembly--contig:-NODE-1696-length-10010-cov-1.969341_pt1 | contig 10010 bp, 13 predicted proteins | sample MGYA00242733_ERZ504523 | MGnify/ENA primary metagenome ERZ504523 (study PRJEB26092, sample SAMD00036239) | human gut metagenome | host: Homo sapiens | study: EMG produced TPA metagenomics assembly of...
ATCGCTTGCGTGTTCGCGGCGTGTTCAAACGAGGATGATCCTATCCCTAGCGTGGATCCGACACCTACACCGGAAGCAGGCACCGCTGATCTTACGATTGTGGTGAAAAACTTAACAAAGAGCACACAGACAAAAGCCGGCGAGGATGAGAACGCCAAGGAAGGCGAAGCTAAGATTTACAATTTATTTGTAGCCCTTTATAATGAAGACGGAACATTCTTACAAGTTAGTGATCTTACAGCTAATGAGGATGAAGAGGTTACTGATTCAAACAATGAGATTCAGTTTAAGGGATTAAAGGCTGGTGCTTCTTATCGTGCTTTGGCTTTCGCGAATGTTCCAAAGGATGCTCTTACCGCAACCGCTAACTCTTTTGAGTTGACATCTGCTTACTATGTCTTTTCCGGAGAAGGAGCGAATGGGTTACCTATGAGTAGTGGTATTAGCCCTAAATTCACTCTTGCCGAAGGTGAAAATTATTATGGTTACTCAAACACTACAGGAGGACACAGTATTGAATCTGGAAAACCTTTAGGATTAATTAGAAATGTGGCTCGTGTGGAATTGAGTGCCCTTGATTTGGATATGACTAAAGTCAAGGTTGATGGTAGTCAAAAATACAAATCAGGAACGATTAAGTTTGTGCCTAAGGATGTTTTTGTATTACATGGTCGTACAAAAGCTAAGGTGCAGACCAAAGCCAAAGTAATACAGAGTGGTTCAATCTGCCAGATAAGGTTTGGGGTAATATTGCCACTACTTATGAAACTGCTGATGGAGATGATTATTATTCCGGGACTAACTCTAGTAACTCATTCGGCCGTTTTGCTGGAACTGTCGATGCTGCTAATTATATAAAGGCATTGAGTATAGCAGAAACAACATATACTCAGAATTGGGATGGTACTGCTATTACCGGAAGTAAAGCAATTACTCTTGCTAATTCTTTATATTTTTATGTGTTGCCTAATGATCAGACAAAAGCGGCCAGAGAACAAGAAGATCCGGAAGAAGAAGGCCCGGCTTCCGTCTTGGATAAAACAACTTTGGCATCCGAATTGGTAATCAGTGGTGAAGTTTATATAAAAGCTATAATGAACGATAACACATCTTGGACATTCGGCGAAGAGAGTACTCCTGTATTGCGCTATTGGCCGATAAAGATTGGGATCGATGGATTAGATAGTGAAGACACATATTATGGTCAGGTACATAGAAACGTGGTTTATAACATTTCTGCTACTATCGCAGGTAATGGTTATGCAGATCCTACTCTTCCTAAGGGGGATCCTACAGCTGACTTGTTTGTAAAGACAATGGTTATGAACTGGGGTACAGCCACTCAAGCTCCTGTTATCGAATAATACTTATTCTTTGAATAATAATCAAAAGGCATTCTCTATCAACAGGGAATGCCTTTTGTTATATATATCAATGTCCGTTGGCTGAATTAGAAAGTTAAAAGATTTATGTTTAAGAAGTTGTTCTCCCCGGACACGCACCAGACATCGTTCTATGTGTAAATAATCTAAATCATCTACCATATCTACCATTATTTATGTAATCTTTTGATTGTAAATAATTTATCTTATGGTGGTAGATAGTGAACATCTACCACTACAACTTCGATCTACCATCATTAGGTTACCGGAAAGATTAGCACGAACAATTACTACTAACGATAAATAATGTATAACATTCTGTATTTCAATAAATAATAGTTTTTGCATAGAAAAACAAAAGTTTTGCTATAGAGAAACTTTTGTTTCTTCAGTATGAAATAAAAGTTTCTTCAGTATGAAACCACTAACTTCACCTATTGAAACTCTTATTGGCTTTAATCCCTTTGTCTGTCTCTTATGAAATCGTCAAATACTAAATATACGAGTCCGCAAGCTTGAGAAGTGATTTTTTTGCGTTTCCCATTAAAACATGGTAGATGCAGAATGAAAATTGTAGATGTTATTCCATCTGCAACCACTATATAACATATTTATTTACAATAAGTATGAGGTTGAATTGTAGATATTGTAGATGTTCTCATGAAATAATATTCCGGCTCTTAGGTTCAAGACATATGGGATCGCTATCATAAGGAAAGGATAGTAAATTTTGTAGTCTCCGAATCAATTTATAACCAGAATTATATATGCAAAAAAGGCACTCCCGGTAAAAGGAATGCCTTTTGGTTGTTATTCAGAAAATAGATATTATTCGACAACTGAAGATTGATTTGCGTTGCCCCAATCAAGAACCTTTGTCTTAACAAACAACTCAACAAGTCTGTTGGAGGAACAGTAGGATCATCATATCCTCTACCGGCTAAAGTTGCGTCAATACTGTAAATTATATTACGATGGATCTTTCCATCCTTTAAATACTCAGCCGTAGCTGCTGCCATTTCATTCGTCGCAGCAATTTTAATAGGCCAATATGCTGTTTTCTCCGCATAGTTGTATACTGCATCACTTCCGCTCTTTTTAGCATTTTCGAGCTTATAAGTACCTTTAACTACAATTTCAGTTGCAAGATCCTCTGGTTTGAAATTTTCAGCACCATTCATTTCACGAGCAGCCTTAACTTGGGGATTTTCGAACACATAGAATTTAGGGGCGATTGTGATAGTCGCAGACACACCATCTTCAGTTGCGATATTCTGTACCAATGCGGTGGCTGGTAAACTGGCCTTGTATCCTTCAATAATAGAACCTCTCATATTCGTAAACATAGCGTCATCATTCACGAAATCTCCTCTATAACCTGAAGCATAATCTGTAGCATTAGCAGCATAAGTTGCGGACACATTACCCCATACGGTATTGCTAACGACATTCCACCAGCTATTGCCATTACCCATATCTGCTGCATTGGACTTCGTCCGCCCATGCATGATGAATACACATTCTGGTACAATCGTCGCAATTCCTTCAACGTATACATCTTTTGCAGCTCTAGTCATGTCTAAGCTAAGTCCCGTAAAATCAATGCGCGCTACATTTCTTATCAAGTACAAGGGATCTGCTACAAGAATATGTTCACCTTCTCCCGCTGTTTTAGTATATCCATAATAGTTTTTACCTGCTTGTAAAGTGAATGGATCAGACAAACCACTACTCATTGGTAAATAGTTTTCTGCGAATCCGGCAGCTGGCATCGTATATACAGGAGATACAAAGTTGTCAATTGTTGTACCAGCCAGTGAGATTTCAGGCATATTAGCAAATGCGATAGCACGTAATTGCGCACCTTCTGTCAGTCCGGCAAATTGAACCTCATCATTATCCGCAGCAGCATCCTCATTGGCAATATCAGAGGTTGAAGCGACAACGCTCCAGTTTCAGCATCATAAAGAGCAACTGTTAAGTTTGTAATTTTAGCTTCATTTTCAGTCTGTGTCCCCTCCGCTGCAGCTTTAGTCAAACTTCTAGCCACATTTTTCACAGAAATAGTCAGTGTTGCGTTATTTTCCCCTGTTTGCGGTTGATCCGGTCCTACGATAGGATCATCCTCGTTTGAACACGCCGCAAACGCGCAAGCGATCATTGTCCCGAATAATAAATTTCTAAGTTCTATTGGGGAATGGTTATAGGGGGTTGTTCTTTAGTTGATTAGGCTTTTGTTGTGTGAAGGGAAGTAACAACTCAGTAGTATTAATTACCCTCAACGTTACTTCTTTAATCGAGGTTTTTATTACATTTGCCGTATGATCTCCCGTCAGGGCGAGACTCCGCTGGAAAAAACAATTTATGTATTGAAGAATATGAAATCTATTTGATATGTCCCCATTTAAAGAAAAAGAGGCATACTTCCGACGCTTGCTCGACGTAGCGAATGTGAATGCCTTGTCCCCCAAGGAGCGTGCGACGTACGATGAGAATCTGAATATCTACCGTGACTGGAAGGCCACGATGGAGTACGCCGTGGAGGAGGCGGAAACAAAAGGTAAAGCAGAAGGTGAGCGTTTGGCTACCCTACGCAACGCTCGTAACATGAAGAAAGCCGGTGTCGATCTTTCATTAATCACCGAATGCACGGGGCTTTCGTTGGAAATAATACAAAGTCTCTGATCTGATAAGCCAGTTGCGGACTGAAACTATAGCGGATGACACGGATCTTGGGAGAAGTATCTTTCTTGATCCGTGCCATACGAATCTGAAGTAATATCCGTCTCATGCGTCTAATACGCCATTAAACCGGTCTATTGCCTGTCTTTTACTAGCATCGATGATTTTCGCGTATACTTGTGTGGAGATGATGTTCTTGTGTCCTAGTAATTTACATACTGTATACAAGTCAATGCCAAGAGCTAGTGAAAGAGTGGCGAAGTATGGCGGCTTACGTAAGTAATATTTAGAAATGCAATAAAAAACAGAATGACGATAATTAAACGTAAAAACGTTTATAATTAAGCATTTTGCGAGAATTGCAGAACAGACAGACCTGCAAAAGAAAACAAAATATTGCGACGTTCAGTTACCAGACTGTTAGCCGCCTGTTTCGGAAACGACGGCAGGTAACCGAATTTTTACCGATAAGAACAAAGCGGATTTGTATTCACTGTTTCTCAATGTTTTGCATGCCAAAGGACGCTTTTCAAAGGAGTATTTTTACAACCTAAAAAAGAGCGTTATGAAAGTGGAAAAATTCAAGGTGCTGCTCTACCTGAAAAAGAGCGAGCCGGACAAGACCGGCAAGGCCCCGATCATGGGACGGATCACCCTCAACCGCACGATGGTGCAGTTCAGCTGCAAGCTCTCCTGTACCCCCGGGCTATGGAACGCGCGTGAGAGCCGATTGAATGGCAAGAGCGGGAAGCGGTGGAGACCAATGAAAGATAGAGAGGCTGCTGCTTGCCGTACACTCGGCCTTCAATTCCCTCATGGAAAGGAAAAAGGATTTCGATGCCGCCGCGGTCAGGGACATTGTTCCAGGGTAACGCGGGCATGCAGATGACCCTGCTCAAACTTCTCGACCGGCACAACGAGGAGATGAAGACCCGTGTCGGCGTGGACCGTGCACCGACGACAATGTCGACCTACGTGTACACCCGGCGCACCCTTGCCGAATTCATCAAAACGGAATTCAAGGTCTCGGACCTCGCCTTCGGACAGCTCAACGAGCAGTTCATCCGTGACTATCAGGATTTCTGCCTGGAAAAGAAGAAACTGGCAATGGAGACGGTGCGCCATTACCTGTCCATCCTGAAAAAGATCTGCCGCATCGCCTACAAGGAGGGCACTCGGAGAAATACCATTTCTGCCACTTCAAGCTGCCCAAGCAGAAGGAGACAACACCGAAAGCACTCAGCCGTGAGAATTTCGAGAAGCTGCGTGATCTGGAGATACCGGAAAAACGCAGGTCACATGTCATCACCCGAGACCTCTTCCTCTTCGCCTGTTACACCGGCACCGCCTATGCCGATGCGGTAAGCATCACCCGGGAGAACCTCTTCACGGATGACGAGGGCAGCCTCTGGCTGAAATACCGGCGAAAGAAGACTGACTACCTCGGACGCGTCAAGCTGCTGCCGGAAGCACTCGCGTTGATCGGGAAGTATCGTGACGATACCCGCATCACCCTCTTCCCGCCGCAGGACTACCATACGCTCAGGGCCAACATGAAATCCCTGCGCCTGATGGCGGGGCTGAGCCAGGACCTTGTCTACCACATGGAAGGCATTCTTTCGCCTCATTGGTCACGCTCGAGGAGGGAGTGCCGATCGAGACCATCAGCAAAATGCTGGGACACTCCAACATAAAGACCACCCAGATATATGCCCGTGTAACCCCGAAGCGACTGTTCGAGGACATGGACAGGTTCGTCGAGGCAACCTGCGATTTGAAACTTATTCTTTAATCCTTAAACAATTATTATCATGCGCAGTACATTCAAGCTTTTATTCTACATCAACCGTAACAAGATAAAATCGGACGGCACGACCGCCGTCCTCTGCCGGATCAGCATCGACGGAAAGAAATCGGCTGTCACGACAGGCATCTATTGCAAACCCGGAGACTGGGACAGCAAGAAGTGGGAAATCAAAACAGCCAGGGAGAACAACCGCCTTGCCGCCTTCCGCAACCGGCTGGAAGAGGCGTACGGGAACCTGCTGAGGAACCAGGGAGTGGTCACGGCCGAGCTGCTCAAGACCACCGTATCCGGTGCCAATTCCGTGCCGGAATACCTCCTGCAGGCCGGAGAGGTGGAACGCGAACGGCTTAGGGTCCGCTCCAAGGAGATCAATTCCACCTCCACCTACCGCCAGTCGAAGACACGCAGCTTAACCTCAGGCAGTTCATCGAATCCCGCGGGATGAAGGACATCGCCTTTTCGGACATCACCGAAGAGTTCGCCGAATCGTTCAAGGTCTTTCTCAAGAAGGAGCTGGGACACAGGAACGGACACGTGAACCACTGCCTGTGCTGGCTCAACCGGCTCATCTACATCGCCGTGGACCGGGAAGTATTGCGTGCCAACCCGATAGAGGACGTGGCATACGAGAGGAAAGAAGCACCTAAACTAAGGCATATCAGCCGCAGTGAACTGAAGCGGATGATGGAAACCCCGCTGCCCGACCCGATGATGGAGCTGGCGCGCAGGACGTTCATCTTCTCCTCGCTGACCGGTCTGGCCTACGCGGATACGAGGGCTCTCCATCCCCGTCACATCGGAACGACCTCGGAAGGAAGAAGGTATATCCGCATCCGCCGCGGTCAAAACATTTAATAAAGCCACGTTAACACCAGTAAAAGCCGTTACATCTTCAATTAGTAATGTAAGATTTTTGCCTTGACGTTTAATTTCTTTTCTTATCTCAACAAAGACCTGCTCAAGTCTCCTGGTTCCAGTCCAGCACAAGTCTGAATAACTCTATTTACTAAGTATTCATATAGTCTGACAAGCGCTCTGGCATCTCATCATCTGCAAGAATAGCATCTGCCATTTTCTTAGCATTTTTTGCAGCTCCATTTGCAATCATATCATCACAAAAATTAACATCAACTTCAAAATCTCTCGTTTCAAATAATGCCATTACATCGCGACTATCCCCAGTTTCATTTTCTGCAACTTTTTGATATATACGATCAATGGCTCCTTCTTCTTTCATAAGATTTAACTGAAACTGCTCATATTGTAAAAGTTCTATTAATCTCTTTTTTTCGTTATTACTTAATATTTCATCATTTTCATCATTCCTTATTTCTACAATAAAGTTCTGATATATCATATCCTTAAGCTTCTTGTTATCTATTGTAGATGTAGCTCGAACTAATCTATCATACACTGCCTTATTTGGGATATTAGCAACTTCCCGGAAAGTTCCAATAATTGTTTAATTGTTCCTTTCAAACTGTTATCACTTCTTCGTACAAAAAGTACAACTTCATTTTCAAGTGCCGCCTGATCTAATCTTGCAGCGAACCATCTAATTAGATGTGACTTTCCGGCACCACTAGAACCTATAACAATAACAAATTGATGATTATTCTCTGAATTCAATACGTATTTATTAAATACTTGTTCTTCAGACATAATCTTATCCGACTTACTATCCCATTTTTTCTTATATGGATATTCTGCACCGGAACATGTGTAGCCAAAAATCTGCCTGCGTACTCGTAACTGTATCAATACGAATTACTTCACCAATTCTACTTTTAGCAATTTCCGAGTTCATATGTTACCTCCTAATTGTTACGTGAGTTACCGTTGACTTTATTGAATGTAATTCAGCCTCATATAAAAACCAAGCATCTCCACTATCTAGCTTATGTGATAATTGAATAATACCCTCATCATGCAAAGCCCGTAATCCACTCGACATTGCAAGGTTTATTTTTTTATTACTATCAAGATCCGCTAATCCTATTTCTGTATATGGTTTAATTGCTGATATAAAATCTGAAAAAGTGTATTCTTCACCCTTTTTCATTTTAATTACTACAAGTACAGCTTTTAAATACTGATACATATTGGGTAGCAGAAGCATATCATGCAAGTTTCCTAACCCCAGATATGTAGCCCAAAATCTCCAGGCTCGCATATCATCCTCATATACCGGAAATCCTATCATTTTTGACATATGTTCAACTAAGGCAGCTTCAGATACACCCTTATATCTAAATACTTGCTCATTCATTGAAATATATTCTTGTGACACTTTAAAAAACAATCCATCAGAAATTGCATCAATATTACATATAATATATTCTCTCATCGAATCATAGGAATACACATATTTTGATTCAACTGCTAATGATATATTCCCTTCCTTTATAGATATAAGTCCTAATTGTTTAGCTGCATCTCTAACCGTTCCAAAATACTTTGTTGTACCTCCCAATCCAGACGGTTCGAGTAACTCTCTTAAATCACTTTCTAGCATTGATCTACTCTTCACAGCTTGACAAAGTGAGTAAACTCTTTCTGGTATTGCAGATGTTTTCATTCTATCTTCAAACATATCATTACATCCTTCTATCAAGTATTCTTCTAACACAGGTCCATCAATTACTGATGATACAGATTTACTCACTTCTTTACAGAAAACATCTTCTTTAAACACATGTAGTAAACGAATCACACCAGATGCTAAAGTCTTGCGTAATCGCCTAAGCTTTTTATAAATATCTTGATCTGTATTACCATATAAAACAATTGCATCACCTGCAAAATAATAATAGTCGCCATGTTCTGCCAATCGTATAAACTCATTCATCCCAAATAAATTAACGTCGGTCCATTCCGAAATACTGTTCAATAAATTAAAATAGCTACTTTGATCATCATCATTTATAATTACATTTGAAAATCCTCTATTAATTACACGACCAATCAATTCCGTATTATCACTATCAGCAAACAATACTGCCTCATGTGAACCTGCAAATATTGTTTAAATTCAATAGAAAATCTTCTTATTGGTGCAGGTACCTTTTTCACTAATTCAAATCTATTCGGATCTGCTTCAACAATATTTTATGATTTACCACACCCTGCACAGTATTCTGAAACCATACTATAAGTGCTATTAAAGAACATTTCGGACCAGCACATTCTTTTTCCCTGCTTGACAGCACGACTCATGGTTTTAAAATCTCTTTCGTTCTTAGTCCACTCTTTTATTCGAATACCTTCTATTAATGCTTTTGTCTCATCTGTAATCTGTAATAATCTTTTATCCAAAATAGATATTCTTATAAAATACACTTGTGTTTGAGGTACAACTACCATATCCAGAATTTTAATCATATTGTACCTTCTCAAAAGAAGAATTACATATATATTCCATTTTTGGTCAACTGTGCTTGCATCTTCAGCATAATCTACACTGTTATAATTAGGTTTAACAGACGTGTCTAACGTATAATAATCAATTCCTCTTGTAGAGGTATGGCTATTTAGCATACTGTCCCATCTTCCTAAAATCTTATCACTTCCCAACACTTTGTCAGTCATCACAAATGCTGATTCTAGATCTTCTTCTGGGTATACACACATTACACTCAAACAAGGAAGACCATCCCTTCCTCCTCTTCCTAATTCCTGATAATATGCATTTGGATTATCAGGTACATATAAATGCAAAACAGTCCTCACATCACTTTTGTCTACTCCAACACCAAATGCAGATGTAGCTACCATAATATCGAATTTATTTTCTGCCCACTCATCTATAATTCTGGAACGATCGTCTGGTTTTGTTTTACCTGTAAATGTCTCCACATTAGAAATACCAATATCAGCTGCTATTTCTTTAATATTTTCTGCTTGGTCTGGTCTCATAACATAGACTATCATTGGTCGTGGCAGGCATCTTAATAATTCCCTTGTTTTCTCATTTTTATCCCGAAATGATGTAGCCGTAACTAATTCAAACCGAGGTTCTCTTCTTAATGCGTCACATCTTATTTCAATCCACTTGTCTCCAGATACAAACATACTTTTTAAAATATTCACTGTATTCTTTTCATATGTTGCAGAAAGTAAAACTGTTTTTAACTTAGAAT
>ENA-OQAS01001697-OQAS01001697.1-human-gut-metagenome-genome-assembly--contig:-NODE-1697-length-10005-cov-2.083114_pt1 | contig 10005 bp, 16 predicted proteins | sample MGYA00242733_ERZ504523 | MGnify/ENA primary metagenome ERZ504523 (study PRJEB26092, sample SAMD00036239) | human gut metagenome | host: Homo sapiens | study: EMG produced TPA metagenomics assembly of...
GGCAGGAAGCATCATTCCGTTCAGTTCCGAGATAGTGATGGTAGCACTGGTCAAGGTCGGTCTGAGCCGGCACTGTGCGTACTCTCCGCCACCTTGGGAAATACGCTGGGAGGCATGACGTGCTACTACATGGGACGTCTGGGACGTATAGACTGGATTGAGAAATATTTCAAGGTAAAAAGGGAAAAGATAGAACGGATGCAGCATTTCCTCCAAGGGAAAGGGGCACTGATGCTTTCTTCGCCTTTCTGCCTTTTGTGGGAGAGGCCATAGCCATTGCACTGGGCTTCATGCGCAGTAATCTGATGCTGACCACCACGTCCATGTTTGCAGGGAAACTGGTGCGCTACATAGCTATGCTGTGGGCACTGCAAGGAGCCATTTCGATGATGAATTATTGACATGTAGTGAGTCTGAGCAATAGATGTATAGACACAACGCGTGGATGTATAGATGCAACGTGCTGGATGTATAAATGCAGCACGCTGGATATATAGGCGCAACAACACGCTGAATCACAGAGAATTAAACTAAATAAAAACATTCAACAAAAGCAGAAGTGATGCAACGAATCATAGAGAAGACGGAAGACGGAAGTGCGACACTGTTTGTACCGGAACTGAACGAACATTATCATTCGGTAAAGGGGGCACGTACAGAGTCACAGCACATCTTCATCGACATGGGACTGAAAGCATCCGCTACTGCCCGCCCGCATATCCTTGAAATCGGTTTCGGCACCGGACTGAATGCCCTGCTTACACTGGAAACTGCCGAAAAGGAAAAGAGACCTGTGCACTATATCGGTATTGAACTCTATCCGCTTGCATGGCCGGAGGTGGATGCGCTAAAATATAGCGACAATCCTCTGTTCGAGGAACTGCATCGGGCTGCGTGGAAGAAGAAGTTGCCATAACTCCTTATTTCACACTGAGAAAAGTGCAGGCAGATGTCGAAACAATAAACATTGACAGTTTGTTAATGATTAATAAATCTCCGTTTGATGTTGTCTACTTCGATGCCTTTGCACCCGAAAAGCAACCGGGAATGTGGGAGGAAAAAGTCTTCCGGAATATCCATGCCACCATGAGCACTGATGGCGTGCTGACCACCTACTGCGCCAAAGGAGTAGTACGTCGCATGCTGCAAGCCATAGGATTCAAGGTAGAGCGTCTCCCAGGTCCCCCCGGAGGGAAACGGGAGATACTGAGGGGAAGGAAAGAGGAAGTGATAATGGATAAGGAATAGTTGATAATGAATAGTTGATGCCCCCTGCCACAGCGCAGCCAAATTGTAAATTGTAAATAGTAAATTGTAAATGAAAAAGTTTTGTTTTTTACTCCTCATAGCCACCTTGCTCTTCTCGTGCAAGCAAGGAGGCCAACAGAACAAGAAGAATGACGATAAACCCGTGATTACCGTCACCATCGAGCCGCTGCGGTATTTCACCGAAGCCATTGCCGGCGACCGCTTTACGGTAGTCAGCATGGTGCCCAAGGGCACAAGTCCGGAAACCTATGACCCTACGCCTCAACAGCTCGTAGAGCTTGCACGCAGTAAGGCTTACTTCCGTATCGGCTATATCGGTTTCGAGCAGACTTGGACTGACAAGCTAACAGACAACGCTCCTCACCTGCAATTCTTCGATATGTCGCAAGGTGTGGATCTGATTTATGACAACACGCATGTTCATCATCACGCAGCCAACGAAAAAGAGCACCAACACGCCATCGGTGTGGAGCCCCATATATGGAACTCGGCCGTCAACGCCAAATCATCGCAGGCAATATCTTAAGTGCCTTACGTAATATCGACAAAGGCAACGAAGATTTTTATCTGGAACGCTATAATACTCTTTGCCGGAAGATAGAACATACCGACAGCTCATACGGCAAACGCTGGCGACCCCCGGCGCAGACCATGCTTTATGATTTACCACCCGGCACTCTCTTATTTCGCCCGCGACTACGGATTGCATCAGATTCCCATCGAAGCCGGTGGCAAAGAACCGTCTCCTGCACATCTGAAAGCCTTGATTGATACCTGCAGCAGCGAAAATGTACATGTCATCTTCGTACAGCCGGAATTTGACCGCCGCAATGCCGAACTCATCGCCCAACAAACCGGAACCCGGGTTGTTGACATCAATCCCTTATCTTACGATTGGGAAACGGAAATGCTGAATATAGCCCAAGCGCTGAACCCAATGAAGAACCAAGAATGAAGCAATGAAACCTATTATTGAAATCAAAAACCTCAATGCCGGATACGACGGCCGTACAGTACTTCGCGATGTAAACCTCACCGTTTACGACCGGGATTTTCTGGGTATCATCGGTCCGAACGGAGGTGGCAAGACCACTCTTATCAAATGTATTTTAGGATTGCTCAAACCGCTTTCCGGTGAAATATCTTTCACCTCTTCCCGCACGGCAGGCAACTTACAGCTCACCATGGGCTATCTGCTCAATACAACAGTATAGACCGCAAGTTTCCTATCACCGTCGAAGAGGTGATTCTGTCAGGGCTCAGCAGCAAGAAGTCACTTATTTCGCGTTTTACAAAAGAACATAAAGAAAAGGCACATCAAGTCATTGTACGCATGGGACTGGAAGGACTGGAAGAACGGGCTATCGGTGCATTGAGCGGCGGACAGCTTCAACGCGCCTTGCTGGGACGTGCCATTATTTCGGATCCCGAAGTGGTAATCCTCGACGAACCCAGTACCTATATTGATAAACGGTTTGAAGCACGCCTATACCAATTGTTGGCAGAAATCAACAAAGATTGCGCCATCATACTCGTCAGCCACGACATAGGCACAGTATTGCAGCAGGTGAAATCCATTGCCTGTGTCAACGAAACACTGGACTACCACCGATACCGGCATTACCGGCGAATGGCTGGAACGCAATTTCAACTGCCCCATAGAACTGCTGGACATGGAACATTGCCGCACCGGGTATTGGGGGAACATCATCATTAACGGTTACTACTCCATGATTGATTTTGCCCTATTTCCTCTCTGACTGTATTTCTCTCATATTGGATACGAAAGCCAGTAATGATATTCTCCCTTAACAGTTTAGCTTTCTCAGCGGTCTTGCATAGTTTACACCCGACAAATATTTAGCGGCAGAAAGTCCGGGAGTCTCAGACAAAAGACGGGGCGTTTTCTTCAAAAGACCGGGAGTTTTGCACGAAAAGTCCGGGAGTTTTACCCCGAAAGTCCCGGTCTTTTGCGCGGAAAGCTCAGGAGTTTTGAGCAGCCTCTCCCTTTTTCTATAAAATTCCCCCTATATCTCTAAACCAATCCTAATAATCCGCCTTATTGTCACTTATTTAGAACTGAAATCATTATCTTTGCGCCCATATATGCCGAAATTAAAATAAAACCATAACGAATTCATCCGAATGAAACAGTACAAAACCGTAAACAACCTGATTGGTTGGATTACCTTTATCATTGCAGCAACGGTTTATTGCATGACTATTGAGCCGACTGCAAGTTTTTGGGACTGCCCGGAGTTCATTACCACCGGCTATAAGCTGGAAGTAGGACACCCGCCCGGTGCACCGTTCTTTATGTTAGTAGCCAATCTGTTTTCTCAGTTTGCTTCCGATGCCTCTACCGTTGCCAAGATGGTGAACTACATGAGTGCACTGATGAGCGGCGCTTGTATCCTGTTCTTATTCTGGAGCATCACTCACCTGGTACGCAAACTGGTTATTACCGATGAAAACAACATCACCAAAGGACAACTGATTACTGTCATGGGCAGCGGTCTGGTGGGTGCATTGGCATACACATTCAGTGATACGTTCTGGTTCAGCGCCGTAGAGGGTGAGGTGTATGCATTCTCCTCCCTGTTCACGGCAGTAGTGTTCTGGCTGATATTGAAATGGGAAGATGTGGCAGACGAGCCGCATTCCGACCGCTGGCTGATTCTTATCGCCTATCTCACCGGATTGAGTATCGGTGTTCACTTACTGAACCTGCTCTGTCTTCGGCTATCGTGCTGGTATACTACTATAAGAAAGTGCCCAATGCCAACGCAAAAGGTTCGCTGTTAGCACTTCTCGCATCTATGGTGCTGGTAGCGGTTGTGCTGTACGGTATCGTTCCGGGCATCGTAAAAGTGGGCGGCTGGTTCGAGCTATTCTTTGTCAACACGCTCGGCATGTCTTTCAACAGCGGTGTCATCGTATATATCATCTTGCTGGCGGCTTGCCTCATCTGGGGTGTATACGAAAGCTACAATGAAAAGAGCAAGTCGCGTATGGCACTCTCGTTCATACTGACCATAGCCATGCTGGGTATTCCTTTCTATGGTCATGGCGGCAGTTCCGTCGTTATCGGCATTATCGTTATCGCGTTGCTGTGGCTCTATCTCAAACCGGGCACACAGGAGAAGATTAAGGAGAGATACCGCGTATCGGCACGCACACTGAACACATCACTGCTGTGTACCATGATGATTGTTATCGGATATTCATCCTACGCGCTTATCGTAATCCGCTCCACCGCCAATACGCCGATGGACCAGAATTCTCCGGAAGATATCTTCACATTGGGCGAATACCTGGGACGCGAACAGTACGGTACACGCCCGCTGTTCTACGGTCCGGCTTACTCCTCACAGGTAGCCCTGGATGTAAAAGACGGATATTGCGAACCGCGCATCTCCTACAACGGAACCAAATACATCCGTAAGGAAAAGGCCACTGACGACGAGAAAGACAGCTACATCGAAATCCCCGGACGCATCGAATACGAGTATGCGCAGAATATGCTCTTCCCCCGTATGTACAGCAGCGCTCATGCCAACCAATATAAGGCATGGCAGGACATCAAGGGATATGACGTACCCTACGACAAATGCGGCGAAATGATTATGGTGACTATGCTACGCAGTGGGAAACATCAAGTCTTCTTCTCTACCAGCTCAACTGGATGTACTGGCGCTATTTCATGTGGAACTTCGCCGGACGCCAGAACGACTTGCAGGGTAGCGGAGAAATCGAACACGGCAACTGGATTACCGGCATCAAGTTTATCGACAATATGCTGGTAGGCAATCAGGACTTGCTGCCGAAAGAGCTGAAAGAGAACAAAGGACATAACGTATTCTACTGCCTGCCGTTGCTGCTCGGCATCATCGGTCTGTTGTGGCAAGCCTATCGCGGACAGAAGGGTATCCAGCAGTTCTGGGTAGTGTTCTTCCTCTTCTTCATGACCGGTATAGCGATTGTGCTCTACCTGAACCAGACACCGAGCCAGCCGCGCGAACGCGACTACGCATACGCAGGTTCGTTCTATGCTTTCGCCATCTGGATTGGTATGGGCGTGGCAGGCATTATCCGCCTGTTGCAGCATTATGCCAAGATGAAGGAACTTCCCGCCGCCGCTATCGTTTCAGTGGCCTGCCTTTTCGTTCCCATACAGATGGCAAGCCAGACGTGGGACGACCACGACCGCAGCAACCGTTATGTGGCACGCGATTTCGGGCAGAACTACCTGATGTCATTGCAGGAAACGGGTAATCCGATTATATACACCAACGGCGATAACGATACCTTCCCCCTGTGTACAACCAAGAAACGGAAGCTTCCGCACCGACGCCCGTACCTGCAACCTCAGCTACCTGCAGACCGACTGGTACATCGACCAGATGAAGCGTCCCGCCTACGACTCTCCCTCCCTGCCTATCACGTGGGACCGTATGGAGTATGTAGAAGGTACCAACGAATATGTTCCGGTACGTCCCGAATACAAGAAGAGCATCGATGCCCTGTATGCCGAAGCAGAGAAACAAGCCCTGAGCGGCAACACCGAAGCACTGGTAAACGTGAAGAAAGAATTCGGCGAGAATCCTTACGAACTCAAGAACATACTGAAATACTGGATACGCAGCAAGAACGAGGACCTGAAAGTAATTCCTACCGACAGCATCGTGATGAAAGTGGATAAGGAAGCCGTACGCCGCAGCGGAATGATGATACCGGGCGATTCCATCCCCGACTACATGCACATCTCGCTGAAAGGTAAACGCGCCCTCTACAAGAGTGAGCTGATGATGCTCGAAATGCTGGCGGAAGCCAATTGGGAGCGTCCTATCTACATCGCAGTCAGCGTAGGGCCGGAGAACCAACTGAACATGGGCAACCACTTCATTCAGGAGGGTCTCACCTACCGTTTCACTCCGTTCGATACCGATAAGCTGGGTGTGAAAATAGACAGCGAAAAGATGTACGACAACCTGATGCACAAGTTCAAGTTCGGCGGCATCGACAAACCGGGCATCTACATTGATGAGAATGCCATGCGCATGTGCCACTCGCATCGCCGTATCTTCTCCCAACTTGCACAGCAGTTGATACGCGAAGGCAAGAAGGATAAGGCTAAAGCCGCACTGGACTATGCCGAGAAGATGATTCCCGCCTTCAACGTGCCATACGACTGGCAGAACGGCGCCGTACAGATGGCCGAAGCATACTACCAGTTGGGCGATTCTACCAAAGCCAACGACATGATGAAAGCCCTTGCCGACAAAGCCGTGGAATACCTCACCTGGTATCTGAGCATGGACGACAACCGCTTCTCCATCTCTACCCGTGAATTTGAATATCACTGGGCAGTGCTCGATGCTGAAGTGAAGATTCTGAGGAAATACAATTCCAAACTGGCGGAAATCTACGCTCCGAAGGTAGAAGAGTTGTACAACTTGTATGCGGAAAGATACGAAAGATTACAAAAATGGAAAAAAATAATGCCGGTACACGGTAGCGAATGAGCGGATTACCGCAGGTACATCCTGCCGGTAAACCTGCCCATTCGCCACCGGATGCCCGGCATCAGTCAATAACCGTTAACCACCGATTAACCGTGTTTATAGAACAGCCACCCGAGTTTGTTCGTAAGTTATATCCCAGCGCCGTATGGCGAATGGACCCGGACGAGAGAGCCGTCTATCTGACTTTCGATGACGGGCCTATCCCCGAAGTTACTCCGTGGGTACTCGACTTGCTTGACAAATACGACATAAAAGCCACCTTCTTTATGGTAGGTGACAATATCCGTAAGCACCCTGATGAATTCCAAATGGTTGTGGAGCGGGGACACCGCATCGGTAACCATACCTTTAACCATCTCAGGGGATTTGAATACAACTTCAAAGACTATCTGCCAATGCGGAGAAAGCCAATGAAGTGATGAAAACGGATTTATTCCGCCCCCCGCACGGACACATGGGATGGACACAGTATATGATACTGAAACGTCGCTATAAGATAATAATGTGGGACTTGGTAACGCGCGATTATAGTAAGAAACTCCGCGGGCCTCAGGTGCTTGCCAACGTTATGAAATATGCGCGCAATGGCTCTATCATTACATTTCACGATTCCTTAAGTCCTGGAACAACGGCAACCTGCAATATGCACTGCCACGGGCAATAGAATTTCTGAAAGAAGAGGGATACGAGTTCAGACTGTTATAGAATTATAGAGTTATAAAGTTGAGAGTTGAAAGTTTTCATGCAGCACAATTGCGCAGCCTGACTTTCAACTCTCAATGTTTTTAGTTTACTTTTACCGTCAGCGGATTACGCACTTTTTGGGCGAAATCAGCCATATACCGGTTCCAGGCATCAGCAGTCTTGATATCTGCCTTATCCCATGCAAATCCCCAATAATATACATATTCCGAACCCGGTTCGTAGTCGCTTACAGCAAGTACATGACCGTCGGCATTGTTACGTTCTTTCTTTTCCTTTTCAGAGAAAAGTACGGTTTTCGCATCTTTGACAACAGCGGGAACCGCAGCACCCATAAAGATTTTACCGTTATCGGGACCGGTCGTAGGGTCTACATAAGTAATGTAACCGTTAGCAGCATCGGCAACAACAGCTCCATCGGTTCATGCAATACGATGCCTGCAACGATAGGCAATGTTTCTTTCAGATTGCTGTACGACACGGCAGTCTTGTTCAAATGCGAGCCGGCATCAAGTGTAATCAGACGCGTTTCTACCACGGTCGAATCACCCTTTACAGTCAGCGGAGTAAACTCCAGCTTCACCGTAAAACGTAGCGGGCCGTTATCCAGAATCTCCTGGTTCTTATAGCACCACGGATAGATAATGCTGTCGTTTACCATCAGTGCGGCTACACCGGCTCCCAATGTAGGACCTACTGCATAACAGTCCATCCCGTAACCGTGTCGATGTGGTAAGAACGGCTCGCGGCTTAACTCGGCAGCAGCCTTCGGATCGGTCTTTTCAGTTCGGCAATCTTGGCAAGCGTTTCCTTGTCCAGTTCTTTGGCGTACATGGCCTCCAGTATCGGTTCGGTAGTGTTATACTTCGTAAACAGGTCATAACCGAAACCACGCTCTCCTTTAGCCTGCAAAGCAGGACCGTAAGCGCGGAAAGCCACCAAATCATTCTCCCAAGCCATATCATCCATACGTTCGGGATAGCATCTGCGCAGGCCTTACATCAAAAGCCTCAGGCGTACCGGTTTGTATGGTGTACGTAGCGGTGCCGCCAGCAGCTATCGCAGCCGGGAATATAACCTTGCGTCGTACGTAATCTGATAAGGCACTTGCTGCCCGTCGGCATTCAATACTACAATCTGTGCCGTGTCCGCCAAGCCCAGGCGGTCTGTAACAGTTTCCATAGACACCTCTACCATTTCATTGGAGCGCTCCATGGCCAACGGATTGGTTACCGTAACGGTCACGTCCTGCTGTCGTTGCAAGCGAAGCAAAACAAGGCCGTCATACCTAATAAAAGAAGTTTCTTCATAGTGAATAAATAATGTGATAAAGTGGTAATGTAACAGGATGGTAATGCGATAATGCAGCAGGTGATGAAGCAACCTTATTATAAAAAATAAGGCGGTAAAGCAATATCCTCTATCACTTACCGCCTCACTACCTTATTACCTGTTATTTCGGTTGTTTTCCGATGTAAGCCAAGATACCGCCGTCAACGTACAGAATATGTCCGTTCACTGCGTTGGAAGCCTCAGATGCCAAGAACACAGCAGGACCTGTGAGTTCTTGCGGATCCAACCAACGACCGGCCGGAGTCTTAGCGCAAATGAATGAATCGAACGGGTGACGGCTGCCGTCAGCTTGTTTTCACGCAACGGAGCAGTCTGCGGAGTAGCGATGTAACCCGGGCCGATACCATTACATTGGATGTTGTATTCACCGTATTCGGAGCAGATGTTACGAGTCAGCATCTTCAAACCACCCTTAGCGGCAGCGTATGCAGATACAGTCTCACGACCCAGTTCGGACATCATGGAGCAGATGTTGATGATCTTACCGTGACCCTTCTTCATCATTGCAGGCAGAACAGCCTTAGAAACGATGAACGGAGCATTCAGGTCGATGTCGATAACGCGACGGAAATCGGCAGCTTCCATTTCGTGCATAGGGATACGGCGGATGATACCTGCGTTGTTAACCAGAATATCAACAGAGCCACTTCTTTTTCGATAGTAGCCACCATAGCCTGAACAGCCGGTTCGTCAGTTACGTCGCATACATAACCATGTGCCTTGATACCCTTTTCGGCATAAGCAGCCATACCTTTGTCTACCAGTTCCTGGTTGATGTCGTTGAAACAGATTTTCGCACCTTGTTCTGCAAAAGCCGAAGCAATGGCAAAACCGATACCGTAAGAAGCACCTGTTACGAGGGCTACTTTACCTTCCAGAGAAAAATTCAAATACTGATTCATGATGTTTATTTATTTTAGGTTGAAAAAATAGTGTTATTTCAAATCGGTAATCAAGGAGAAATCCTGGTCGCCGTAATCCAGATTCTCGCCGCCATCCCCATATAAAGGTATAATTGTGCGTACGCGGCGAGAGTGGATAGACCATTCGGGAGAAAGAACAGCCTGGTCGCCCTTCATCCACACATGGCGGGTTTCGTCCACCTCGCCCATAAGTGGCAGAATAGCATGGTCTTCCGGAATCTCAAAGTAGAAAT
>ENA-OQAS01001698-OQAS01001698.1-human-gut-metagenome-genome-assembly--contig:-NODE-1698-length-10002-cov-1.543696_pt1 | contig 10002 bp, 11 predicted proteins | sample MGYA00242733_ERZ504523 | MGnify/ENA primary metagenome ERZ504523 (study PRJEB26092, sample SAMD00036239) | human gut metagenome | host: Homo sapiens | study: EMG produced TPA metagenomics assembly of...
TAAATGAGGCAGACGATATTCACGGCGTATTACTCTTCCGTCCTCTGCCGCGTCATTTAGATGAAAATAAGATCATCAACGCGCTCGCCGTAGAAAAAGACATTGATGGCATCACTGACCGATCCATGGCCTCTGTTTTCCTTGGAAAACAAACCGGTTTTGCACCGTGTACACCGAGTGCCTGCATGAAGATTTTAGATCACTATGGCATCGACTGCTCCGGCAAAAAAGCTGTCGTGATCGGCAGAAGTCCCGTCGTTGGAAAACCAGCCGCCATGATGCTGCTTCAGAAAAATGCAACCGTAACTATCTGTCACACGAAAACTACAGATATGCCATCCGTTGTAAAAGAAGCTGATATTGTGATCGTTGCCGCCGGAAGAGCAGGTGTCATTGGCGCAGACTATCTGCGCGCCGGTCAGACTGTCATCGATGTCGGCATCAACGTAAACGAGGAAGGCAAGCTCTGTGGTGACGTCAACTTCGCCGACGCAGAACCTGTTGTGGATGCGATCACTCCTGTTCCAGGAGGTGTCGGAAGCGTCACAACCTCCGTACTGGTTGAGCACGTTGTGGATGCCGCCACTGCTTAAGGCTGGATTAGACATCTTATAATTGTACTGCACCAGTACATCATTTTCTAAATAGCAATAGGTCACTGCACTAGAAAAAGTCTCAACGCAGGCATAGCTTTCTACGTTGAGACTTTAAATCTATCTCCAATCACAACTTACAGTCCTTTTTATAGCCTAACAGAACGTCATACTCATCTATGATATAATAATAACCTTTTTGATCTACAAACCAGTAGTATCCAACTCTACGATCATCTGACCGAGTTTCTGCTCTTTTAACAGATAACACATATAGATTGGAAGATATGTCACAGTTCCTTCTGTTTCTACATTTCCAACGGAAAAAACATAGGCTTTCTCAAGATGATAATCCGGTATGTTCATAAAATTATCCAAAGCTTTGTGTGATTTATATGCCTTACCAGACTTAACTTCAATCGGAACAACTTTTGCATTCATTTCTATCACAAAATCCATTTCACCAATATTTTTCTTTTTACAGAAATATGGTGTAAAACCATTCGCCGTTAATTGCTGTGCGACAGCATTTTCAAAGTGTGCTCCGTTGTTCACTTCTCCGTTTTTATTAATTAATTCCATTTTTGTTTCTGCCGGATATGCACTTGTCAACAATCCAATGTCGCTCGAAAAAAGTCTGAATATATTACTGCTCTTGCTTGCTAAAAGTGGAATAACTGGTGCCTCAATATTATAAACCGGCAACGCCACACCTGCATCTTTTAACCACAAAAACTATTTTCGTATCTGTCAAATTTCAGTTCTTTATCCAACATCGTAAATACAAACTTTTTATTCTGCTTATTTAGTTCAGCAGGAATAATGTCATATATGGACTTTAACTTAAGCTTTCTGTCCTCAATCTCATATTGGGAAAAATCCTCTTTATAAAGCGTTGTTATATCACGTTGTACTTTGTCAACCTCTCGAATATCTTTTGTTTCTATATAAGTTTTTACAGCATCTGGCATTCCTCCAACAATAAGATAAACAAAAAACATAGACAAAAGCTTCTGATGTACAAATTCGTCCACAGGACTGGCGTTTTTAAATTTTTCATTTAGCATATCTAATGTAGTTACTGAGACATTATTCGCCATCATAAATTCTTCGAAATCCATAGGTACATCTTTAAAACAGTCAGGTATCCAACCGGAGCCGAAGCGATACCTTTCAGTTCTACCCCTAATAAGATCCGCTCATTACATACTTAAAACTTCCCTCATCTACAAGAAATTTTATTTTAGTTACTATTTCCGGGCATTTCTGAATCTCATCAAAAAAAAACAACCGTTTCATGCGATTTGCAATCTTCTGGCATGATCATTTTAATTTAATCAAAAATCTTCCGCACTCATCTCTGCATTTAAGTAGGAAACCATATCCGGCTGATCAATAAAATTCACTTCAAACTTAGTATATCCGCTCTTTTCAATTTCATCTCTTATGAGCCATGTTTTTCCTATCTGTCTTGCTCCTGTCACTAATAATGCCTTATTTGAATTTTTAATCCATTCGCCAATTGCAATTGAATCTTTCTGTACATAAATTCATACCTCCAATTACACAATACACTATCTGCCCCCGTTTTTTCAATCATTATCATTACAATTTGCCCCGTTTTTTAAATTTAATATAATTATATTTTGCCCCGTTTTTAACATTGCTATTCACCAAGTCTGCCCCGTTCATCAAAAAATCCGCAGGTGCGCTCTCACATCCTGCGGATTTTTCATCTCAAAATAATTATTTTACAGTAGAAACGATCAGACTCATCTTCCCTGCATCTCAACTTTCCATAACCATTCGGCAGGATAAAATGATCTCCCTTCTTCACCGGGCTGCTGCCCACGATTCCATCTCCCTCTAAAACGGATACCAGAAGGAACGGATACTTCTGCTCAAATTCCATCTTTCCATTTACATCTGCCTTAAAGATCGTATAGTATTTGCAGGAATACAGCTCATTCAACTGATTTTCCGGCAGATTCAATGCGGATTTTACACTGTCATCCACAGATTTTGCCGGAACTGTGATAACATCAATACTCTTTTCTACATGCAATTCTCTCGGCTTCCCATTTGAAAGACGGTCATAGTCATAAACACGATAAGTAATATCACTGTTCTGCTGTGTCTCTAAGATTAAAAGTCCACCCTTGATCGCATGAACTGTTCCCGGATCGATCTGGATAAAATCACCTTTTTTCACCGGAATCTCACGGATAAACTCTTTCCATTTTCCCTGATGGATCATATCGGAAAGTTCTTCTTTCGTCTTTGCATTATGACCGATCACAAGTGTTGCCCCTTCCGGCGCATCCATGATATACCAGCACTCTGTCTTTCCAAAAGAACCGTTTTCATGTACTTTCGCATAATCATCATCTGGATGTACCTGAATACTAAGATCATCCCTTGCATCAATGATCTTCGTGAGAAGCGGGAAACGGTCACAGTCGTAATTGCCGAACACTTCCGGATGTTCTTTCCATACAGCAGATAACTTCATGCCGGAAAATGCGCCGCTTCGAAGGTTCCGTCTCCGTTTGGATGTGCGGAGATGCCCCAGCACTCGCCGATGTCATCACCCTCTACCGGATAGCCGAACTCCTCTCTTAACTTTGTACCGCCCCAGATATTGTGCGTACATACCGGGTCTAAAAATAAAATATCTTTATTTGCCTGATTCATACTAAGTATTCCTCCATTCGTTTCTATTACTTTCTGATACCAGAATGCCGAATCCTTTACAATGCGCTGCTGCGTTGTAAAGTCTACATAAATGATACCAAAACGCTGTTTGTATCCATCGGACCACTCAAAATTATCAAGAAATGTCCACAGGAAATATCCCCTTACATCTGCACCTTCATCGCTTGCACGCTGCATGGCTCCGATATAGGAATCCAGAAACGTGATACGGTTTGGATCATGCACCCTGCCATCTGCGCTGATATTATCATGACAGGACATGCCGTTTTCCGTGATGTAAAGCGGCAATGGATAACGCTCTGTCAGAAATTTTATACCATAATAAAAAGCTTCCGGCGTTACCGGCCAGTCTGCTCCTGTCTTAGGAAATCCCGGTTCACGGTCCACAAATTCCGGTTCACCGTTCTCTCCTGCACGGACATAGTAACCATTGTATATATTCTGTCCCATAAAATCAAGCGGCTGATGGATCAGCTTCATATCTTCTTCCGTGATCTCTGGCAGATACTGCGCAAATTTCTCCAATCCTTCTTTCGGATAATGCCCTAAAAATACAGGATCCGAAAACCATGCTACATTCCAGGTCCAGTTATCCATCGGATATAGAAACCAAAATATACTTTTTTCGCAGCTTCAATGTCCTCCGGTTTATCCGTATAAGGATAAGCGACACCTCCGGTCGGTGCGTATCCGACTTTGATATCCCGGACTGCATATTTACGCAGATTGATAACAGCCTGGCCATGTGCTTCATCAGATTGTGTGCGATCTGGAAGTATCTTTGATTGACATTTTTACTCCCGGTGCATGTACACCGCTTAAATGTCCAAGTCCAACCACACACTGCGGTTCATTGATCGTGATAAAGTATTCACAAATATCGGAAAAACGCTCTGCAACTACCTTCGCATACTCACCAAACCAGTCTGCCACTTCCGGGTTCAGCCAGCCACCCTTTTCATAAAGAGCCTGCGGAAACTCCCAGTGAAACATGGTAATATATGGCGTAATCCCATTTTCTTTCATACATGTGATCATATCACGGTACATCCGGATCGCTTTTTCATTGACACGACCGGTTCCTTCCGGCAGAATACGTGCCCAGTTTAATGAAAAACGATATGCCTTGATGCCAAGATTTTTCATCAGCGCATAATCTTCCTTATAATGATGCATATGATCGCAGGTCGTATAAGCATTCTGATTTTCGAAAATCCTGCCTGCCTCCGTAAATGCATCCCAGACTGTTTTTCCTCTTCCATCGTTTGCATCGGTTCCTTCTACCTGATAGGAACTGCTCGCAACACCCCAAACAAAATCATCCCGAAACATTCTTCTTTTCCTTTCCCAGTGAATTATTTTCAGAGGAACCAATGACAGACACCAGATAAAATGGCACTGCATCATTCTCGTGTGTCTCTGTCAGACGCACCTCCACTTTATGTACTTTATTTTCGCCATGTTCTAAGATGGTGTCAAGTTCTAATTTATCACCCAGGTCTCATCAAAGTTCGCATCCAGACGGACTGCATGTTCTGCATCGCCGTCCACAATGATCTCTGCAACCGGTGCCGGAAGTTTTACGGATTTTCTGTACTGTACTGAAATATTGCAGCCCTCAACATCAAGTGTGATGGAATCACCTTTCTTTGAAGCTGTCCATCCGTGTTTGAAACAGTCGGTAATATCTCTCTGTGCGGACGTATCTGCGACAAATCCATGGCAGACTACGTTTTCGTCGCTGTTCTGATGACGGATGGATTTCTCATAAGTATTTTTTGTGAGAGGTGTCGGATAATCCGGTTCGCTCTGTTCCGTTGCATCTTCTGTTTTTACTTTATCTAAAAAGTATGTAATCACCGATGCGACAAGTGCATGTCCGGCATCATTCGGATGCAGGTCATCCGGTGTGATCTCACGGTTTTCGATGCGCCCGGCGACAACTTCCGGGTAGATCGTACTCTGCATGCTGACAGCCGGAAGATTATAATATCTTGCAATGCGTCCGTGCATCAGCTGCGCATTGGCACCGTTATTGTAAAATACGTTGTGCACTAAAAGAACTGCCGGTTTTGTCTTACTGGTATATACTTTTCGCACCAGTCCCTCATATGTCTCCATAAAGTGCTCCGTGCTGTCATCGTTGACGGAAAACTCGATGATGACAAAATCCGGCTCTTTGGAAAGCAGATCAGCTTCTGCGCGCGCCACACCAAACTGTGAGGTTGTTCCGCCGATTCCTGCATTGATGTAAGTAAAATCAGCCTGTGGAAATGTCTTTTTCCACCACTCATAGACATGGTATGCGTAACAGAGTTCCGGTTTGGAAGAAAGGCTTCCCTGAGTGATCGAGCCGCCTAAAAATGCAATATTTAAAGCTTCGCCTGCTTTGGCGCAGTCCATGACTTTTTTCAGGCGGTATAAGCAGCCGCGATTGGCAATGCCGTTTTCGTATTTAATTTGATATTCCATTTGATGTTCTCTCCTTTTTTGCTGTTTCCGGTGCGAAACTAAGATTCCCAGACTGCATCCCCTAATGAGTTGATATACGCCGCAAGCTCATCCGACATCTGCTCTGCTTCCGGGATGCGGATGTGTCCCGGCGTGCCGGAGCCATTTTTTGTGTAGAGAAAATGATGGACTCTCTCACTGCCAATGCGTGTGCAGACTTCGTCGATGGAGCGGTCCCAGCTTTTATCATGCAGAGGATCGTGGTTGCTAAAATGATCTGCGCCTTCGGTATAAAGCTGCATCAGTTTTTCGATGAATGCCTGATAATGTTTTCTCCAGTTTTTGGATTTTTCACTGTCATAATCTTCTGCCATATAGTCTACCGGGTGATTGTCGTTTTGTCCGATCGCAACAACGACAACATGCGGAACATATTTGGAGAAATCCCACTGTTTGGTTGGCCCAAGATCCGGGTGGTACTCGATCTTGTCATAGCAGGACTCGACACCTTTATAGTGCGGTGCTGCAAACCAGCCGGTATCATCTAAAAGTGAGATTCCACCCTGTGAAGTGTCGTGGATCTGCGCATTTAATTTCCGCGCCGTCATCCACGCATAGGAATACCAGCTGTTCGAATATTCCCCATCATGCTCAGGATCTGGTTTTCCAACATACTCCACAGCTTCTGAAACTTCTCCACAGGAAACACTGTCCCCGAAAAATTCCATTTTCCGTTTGGTTTTCCGGCAAAGGCAGCACTTTAGCCCCATCATCAATCTCAAATCCATAGAACGTAAAAGTATGACAGGATCCATACGCTTAAATAACAGCAGTTCATGTGTTCCCTCTGAAAGTCCCTCCGCCAAAGTATAAGTCTTTTTCTCTTCATCAGACGACAAGGTAAAACGCTTCTGTTCCCCGTCTATAAAATATCCCAGTTCATTCGTCCAGCAGGAACGATGGTTTGCGATCACTGCCTTTAAGGATGTTCCGGCAAATTTCATTCCAATTGAGCTGCACGCATAGACAAGAACCGGTGCAAGCCTGTCATCAAAATCAATTCTTCCGCTGTAAGATAACATCTCATTATCTGGTTTAATTATCATGTTCTGAGTTCCCCTCCAAAAATTAAATATGTAAGCAGACTGCCCGCTCCGCGGACATTCCATTATGATAAAATGCACGTTCTGCGGACACTCCATCACACGTTTCATGAATTACGCAACAAGGCTGCCGCAATTTTCATTGCATCTGGCAGCCTGTGTTATGAATTAATTTTATGCTATTAAGGATGAATAGCAGCAATTTTAGCGTCTTCCGATCTCGGTATCTTCCGGTGTTACGACACTGTTTTCCTTGATATAATCAATGATATCATCAAGTTCTGTGAATGCAAGACCAACATAACTGTCTGCAGCACCGTAGTAGATTGCGATCTTTCCTGATTCAGAATCATGGATCGTTGCGCATGGGAAACATACATTCGGAACAAATCCGCGCTCCTCATACCATTCTTCCGGTGTGAGTAAGAATGTCTCACAACGATATTTTACGATAGATGGATTGTCAATGTCTAAGATTGCTCCACCGATGGAATATACATAACCGTTACAGGTTCCGCTTACTCCGTGGTAGAATAACAGCCATCCTTCGGATGTTTCGATCGGGGCAGCACCTCCACCGATCTTTAAGGATTCCCACCACTCAGAGCCTTTGCCCATCACATGTCTGTGTTTTCCCCAGTAAGTAAGATCCGGCTCTCGCTCACGAAAATATCACCGAACGGTGTATGTCCGCTGTCGGACGGACGGGATAATAACATGAAGTTTCCGTTGATCTTTCTTGGGAACAGCACTGCATTTCTGTTGAATGGAAGGAACGGATTCTCAATTCTTGTGAATGTCTTGAAATCTGTTGTCTTTGCCATACCGATTGCTGCGCCGTAGAAATCCTGACACCAGATGATGTAATAGGTATCTTCTACTTTTACAAGACGCGGATCATATGCATAACGCGGCATAAACGGTTTGCCTTCCTCGTCTACGAAATTGATCTTGTTTTCATCAAAATTCCAGTGGATCGCATCTTTGCTTCTTCCAAGGTAAATGTAAGGAATACCGTTAGTCTGCTCTCCACGGAATACACCGATGAATCCATCTTCATACGGCATAACGGCACTGTTGAAAATTCTTGCAACACCTTTTACCGGGTTACGTCCGATGATCGGGTTCTCATTGTATCTCCATACCGGTGCTCCTGTTAAGTTTTCCGGTCTTTCCTGCCATGTACATTTGGTACCGGCTGGCTGATCATTTTATATTTACTCATTTTCTTCCTCCATTTCTGCGTTTCTTTCGTCCACGCATCTATAATTTACTTTTCGATCTTCATTTTCTGCACTTATGCAAAACTTTGTATGCAGTCATCTGATTTTCTGCATTTATTTCTTATTTGTTTTCTTTTGCAAGAAACTCTAAATTCTTCTCGATCAGTCCGCATCTCTGTGCCACACACTCAACGCTTCTGCCCGGATCCTGCGGTGTATTAAATACATAATCTACCAGTTTATCCACAGTAGTTGTCGCTACATGCATTCTCGTATCCGAAGATGCATAGTAGATAAATACTTCGTTATTCTCATTTACGATCGCACCGTTGGTAAATACAACATTACTTACGTCACCGACACGCTCTTCACCTCTCGGTCCAATTAAAAGTCCGGACGGCTCTGCGATCACTTTTGACGGATCGTTTAAATCTGTTGCAAATGCATAGATAACATAACGGAGTCCTGCTGCGGTGTTGCGGACACCATGTGCAATGTGGATCCAGCCTTTGTCTGTCTTGATCGGAGTTGCACCGGCACCGTTCTTTGCCTCTGTGATTGTGTGGTATTTACGAAGACTTGTCATTTTCTCCTCGTCGATCACTGCATGTGTGATATCTTCGCAAAGTCCAAATCCGATTCCTCCGCCTGATCCGGTTTCAATAAAGTCATCCATCGGTCTTGTGTAGAATGCATATTTTCCATCTACAAATTCCGGATGAAGTACCACGTTTCTCTGCTGCGGAGAATTTAAAGTAACAAGATTTGGCAGTCTCTCCCAGTTCTTTAAATCTTTAGTACGAACGATTCCTGCTGCAGCTACGGCTGCGGAAAGATCGTTTACGGTTGTATCTTTTGACTCAGAACAAAATACACCATAGATGTAACCATCTTCATGTTTGGTCAGACGCATATCATAGACATTGGTCTCTTCCGAACAGGTATCCGGTAACAGGATCGGATAATCCCAGAAACGGAAACCATCGATTCCGTTATCACTCTCAGCAACACCAAAGAAAGATTTTCTATCGTTTCCTTCGATTCTCGCAACCAGATAATATTTTCCGTTCAGTTCGATCGCGCCGGAATTCATCACTGCGTTGATTCCAAGACGCTCCATGAAATATGGATTTGTCTCCGGGTTTAAGTCATATCTCCAGGTCAGAGGAATATGCTCTCTTGTCAATACCGGATATTCATAACGGTCATAAACACCATTGTAAAATCCGATTTTACATTTTTGCGGGAAAGCAGTTTTTCCTGCTTTTCTTTTTCTACATAATATCTCTCATGTAACATTCGTCGAATCTCCATTCTTTTTCTAAAAATAAATGAATCTGTTTTATGCTCCGATTCTGCGGATGACTTCTATACACATTCTTCCATTATGATACGGACATTTCCACGGCTCTACGATCGGTCTGTCTAAATCGGACTTCCATCCTCATTGACTTCCCAGAACCACTCAGAACCATTTCTCTTATCAACCACATAGGTTTTGATGAACTCCCACTCTGCCAGTGCAGCATCGCAATATTCAGAATGTCCTGTGTTTCTTTCATAACCATTTAAGAAACCAACAACGGTTTCTGCCTGCACCCACCAGACGCGGTGTGCATTGACCACTCCGCGGTCACATTCATTTGCAAGAGAATGACCATCAAATGCCACCTGATAAATTCTTGAGGTCAGTGTCTTTGTGATCGGTGTCATTTTCTCACGGTAATGTTCATTGTTTAATACATCGACACCGCGATCCATCAGCCATGCTGTCTCAATGTCATGACCATAAGAATGAAGGTCTAAGATTGTGTTATAGTCTGCATCAAAAAATACTTCCTGACGCTGTTTTGCCGGATTGTATACCTTATCTGCAAAGGTATCCATGATCCACATCAGTCTCTTTCCAACCTTTTC
>ENA-OQAS01001699-OQAS01001699.1-human-gut-metagenome-genome-assembly--contig:-NODE-1699-length-10001-cov-2.246709_pt1 | contig 10001 bp, 11 predicted proteins | sample MGYA00242733_ERZ504523 | MGnify/ENA primary metagenome ERZ504523 (study PRJEB26092, sample SAMD00036239) | human gut metagenome | host: Homo sapiens | study: EMG produced TPA metagenomics assembly of...
GGCCAGATTCAGGCAGATACGCGCTCTGAATGATCCGGTACTGGCTGGAATCAACATTTTTTGCCATGACTGCAAATGCATTTGATGAGGACAGAAAAAAGCACTGGAATGCGGTATGGATGGATTCTTAACCAAACCAATTGTTATTGAGGAATTGATCAGTACATTACAGAAAAAACTGGATTAGTTAAGAAAAAATAAAGTGATGCTAAGAAAACGTACGGTGATAATTGGCAGAATAATGCGGGTGAGGCAGATCATATTGATCCGTTAGCTAATTTTGTTAAATGTCATAAGCGTAATCCATTTATATCAAAAGAAGATTTAAAAGATATAGGAAATAGAGATGATAATATTCAGATATTTTCAATTATATGCGTTATTGTGTTAAAAATATATCGGCCTATATTGCAAAATATACAATAAATTGTACAAAACTACTAAAAATATTTGAAATAATTATATAAAAATAGCAATTGTACCCAATAAATTAATGTGATACAATCAAGGAAACTAAAACAGAAGAAATAGTTTCTTGATTTTTGTTTTATAAGCGTCACTGATACACAACATTAAAAGGAGCATTATGAATAATAAAGAGAAGATTTTACAGGCAACGATACAGGCATTTAATCAAAAAGGCCTTAAATTTACAATGGACGATATTGCATCTATTCTTGCAATGAGTAAGAAGACAATATATACAATTTTTAAAGATAAGAACACTCTGTTTATGGAGATGGTAGATTATCTGTTTGACACGATTAAAGAGAGCGAATCAGAGATAATTGAAGATAATACATTATCAACAATTGAGAAGATAAGACGTATTCTTGGAGTTATGCCTGAGAGTTATAAAGATATTGATTTAAGACAATTATATATGTTAAAGGACAAATTCCCGGAGATATACAGACACGTTGAAGAACGTCTGGAGAATGGATGGGAGACAACGATTAAGCTTTTGGAACAGGGGATTGAGGAAGAAGTGATAAGACCGGTTAATGTATTGATGTTTAAGATGATGATGGAGGCATCAATAGAACAATTTTTCCAAAGAGACATTCTTATAAGGGCAGGAATGACATATACACAGGGACTTGATGAGATTGTGGGAATATTATTAGATGGCGTGGCAGTTAAGGAAAGTCATTGAAAATAAAAAGGAGGAATATATAATGCAGGACAAATCAAAGGTTATATTTAACAATGAAATTGATAGAAAGGCATATAGAAAAGCTATTAATTCCAAAAAAAAATACGCAAGAAAATATGGTGATGACAGCAATGCCGACTATAAGGTGACAATAAAGAAGAACAAATACATAGGTGATATGCTTGGCGTGTATGATGTGAGGGTTGCAGATAAGCCTGCAAGCGTATCTAACGGTAATAAAGAAGAATTTGATACTGATAAAGGTATTATAGTTGGCAATATAAGAATGGGTTTTGGACATTACAGAATATCAATGGCGATTGCTTCAGCAGCTAATGCACTTGGATATGTTCCTTACTGGATGGATCTTAATTCTTACGATAATACAACCTGTACTAAAGTTATAAGGGCACAGAACGACCTGTATTCGCTTGGTTCAAGGTTATCACAAAAGAGCAGGCTGTTTAACAGACTGGTGTGGGAACCAATGAATTACGAGGGTTTCAGGAAGCTTTCCTATAACGCTTCAGACCAGAAGAATGCAGAGCTTATGGCACCTGTATATAAGAATGTTCCTAAGAATATTCCGGTTATTGCAACTCATGTATGGCCGGCACAGGCGGCAGTACACGCAGGTATGAAAAATGTTGTTAATGCAATACCGGATAACTGGCCAATGGCATTGCATTTGTCAGAAGGAAGTATTCATACAGTCCAGACTCATTATGCTTATCAGGGTTACAGGATACTTAATGGAATGTCCGGCATTAAGGTGTTAAATGAAATGCCAGCAGATAGTCTTGTATACACAGGACATTATATCGACCACGAGCTTGTAACTAATATTGAGGCTGACTGCAATGCAAGAATAGCAAGAAAACAGAACGGAAAGCCTATGAGATTTCTGCTTACAATTGGTGGTGCAGGTGCACAGAAAGAGATATTTGCCCATATAATTAAATACCTTATTCCTTATATTAAGAAGAATAAGGCAGTGTTATACGTTAATGTTGGTGATTATAAAAATGTATGGGACGAACTTATAAGAGATATCCCACAGATGAGAGAACTGGCAACTGAGCATTTTGACAACTGGAAAGATACGAAGCATTTGCCACGAAGCATTATCAGCCAGCCAGATAAACAATTCTGATGTAGTGACAGAATAACAATAGAGATGATAATTCTAAGAATATTACAGCAGATAATTCAAGTGAAGACACATCTGATAATATAACAGGTATCCACGGCTTTTATCATAAGAATATATTTGAGGCAGTGTATTGTACTAACCTTTTGATGAGAAGTGCAGATGTGCTTGTTACCAAACCAAGTGAATTAGCATTCTATCCAGTGCCAAAGTTATTTATAAAGCGAGTTGGCGGACACGAACAGTGGGGTGCAGTCCATTCAGTAGAGATAGGTGACGGAACACTTGAGTGCAGGGATATACCTCATACTTTACAGATGATAAAGCTGTTTATGGAAGATGATACATACATTATAGATATGTGTAAGAACATAAAGAAGAATAAACAGATGGGTATATATAATGGTGCATATGAGGCTGTCAAATTAGCAGTGAATATGAAGAAATCAGACATTTAATACGGCGTGCAGTAATCAGACACTTAAAAAATATGAAGAAATCGGACATATAGAAAGAAAAGAGGTAGCGTATGGGGCTTAATAAGAAAGAAATGGCATCTTATGGCATAGGTGCAGTTGGCAAAGATATGGTTTATATGTTTTGTGCAAGTTATATTCTGTATTATTATCAGGATATACTTGGGGTTAGTGCGATAGCATGGGGATTATACTTCTTGCGGCACGAGTATTTGACGCATTTAACGACCCTATAATGGGTGTAGTTGTTGCAAAGACAAGAACCAGATGGGGAAAGTTCAGACCATGGCTGTTTATTGGAACATTGCTTAATGCTGTTGTATTGTTTCTGATGTTTTCTGCACCACCAACACTTGATGGCGGCGGACTTGTTGCTTATGCCGCAGTAACTTACGTTTTGTGGGGCGTTACTTACACAATGATGGATATTCCTTATTGGTCAATGATACCAGCATTTACAGAGGGCGGCAAGGAAAGAGAGAATATGTCAACTATGGCACGTTCCTGTGCAGGTGTAGGTTCAGCACTTGTTACAATTATTACAATGCAGTGTGTATATATGCTTGGAAAGGGCAATGAATATGCAGGTTTTAAATGGTTTGCACTTATAATATCAATACTGTTCTTTGCTGCAATACTTATTACCTGCCTTAATATTAGGGAAAAATCAATAGTTGATGTTGAAACAGTATCAGTAAAGCAGATGTTCAAGGCACTTTTCCAGAATGATCAGGCTGTTACAGTAGTTATAACAATTGTTCTTATTAATACATCTGTGTACATAACTTCTACCTTGTCATATATTTCTTTAAATATGATTTTGGCGGTGCAGACTGGTACAACGGCTATACACTATTTAATACATTTGGTGGTGCAATACAGATATTATCAATGATGGTATTGTTTCCGCTTCTTAGAAAGTTTTTGAACACAATAAAGATATTTTATGTAGCTTTGTTATGGCTATTGCTGGTTATATAGTTTTATTTATTCTTATATTCACATCAATGTCGAGTGTGTTTATTTTATTTATTCCAGCATTTTTCATATTTGCAGCAAATGGAATGTTATTAGTCTTAACGACTATATTTCTGGCGAATACGGTTGACTATGGCGAATTTAAGAATAAGCGAAGAGATGAGAGCGTTATATTTTCAATGCAGACATTTGTTGTAAAGCTTGCTTCAGGTATAGCCGCATTAGTTGTGTCAATATGCCTTTCAGTATGCAGGTTAAGCAGTAATACAGATGTGGTGACAGATGCTGTGGCTGGTGGTTCGGTAGTAGGACTTAGAATGACAATGACAGTAATTCCGGTAATAGGTCTGCTTATTGCAGTATTTTACTTCCACAGAAAGTACATTTTAACAGAGCAGAAAATGGAAGAGATATCGGAAAGAATTAAGGAGAGCCATTAATGATAACGATTAATAATAATATGTATGTGCTTGATACTGACAATACATCTTATGCGTTTGCCGTGCTTGGAAGCGGGCAGTTGGAGCATTTGTATTATGGAAGAAAGTTACACGCCAATGAGGCTGTGATGACAGAGAAGCATACATTTATTCCGGGTAATACTAATGTATACAATAAAGATTATTCGTCTTATTCGCTGGAAGATGTGTGCCTTGAAATGTCATCATTGGGAAAAGGCGATATAAGAGAGCTTTTATCGAAGTCACATATCCTAATGGAAGCAGTACAACGGATATGGTGTTTGACAGGGCAGAGATTATACAGGGCAAGGAAGAATACGATACGCTTCCGGGTCTTATGATGATAATGGAGAGGTTGAACAGCTCGTCATCTATCTTAAGGACAGGAATTATAATCTCACATTGGAGCTTCATTATTATGTATATGAAAAATGTGACATTATAACAAGAAGTGCCAAGCTTGTTAATTCAGGAAATGGAGCGTAGTTGAAAGATTAATGAGTATGCAGCTTGATTTAAACGAGAGTGATTATGAATTGTCTTTTTTTAATGGTGCGTGGGCAAGGGAGATGAATAGAAGCAGAATACCCATTCGTGCCGGTAAGTATGTAAATGAGTCGGTCACAGGAACATCATCAAACAGAGCTAATCCTTTTTTTATGATAGGAAGAAGTTCAACGACAGAAGATTATGGCGAATGTTATGGATTTAATCTTATATACAGCGGCAATCATTATGAAGCGGCACAGGTTAATTCATATGGTAAATTAAGGCTTGTATCGGGAATTAATCCAGCTACATTTTCTTATATTATTGAAGCAGGAAAATGCTTTGAAGCTCCAGAGGCGGTGCTCACTTATTCATATAAGGGCTATAACAAGATGAGCCATAATATGCACGAATTTGTAAGAAAGCATATTGTGCGTGGAAGCTGGCGCGACAAGGAAAGACCAGTTCTTATTAATAGCTGGGAAGCGGCATATTTTAATATTAATGAAAGAAAGCTTGTGAAGCTTGCAAAGGCGGCTAAGGATACAGGTGTTGAACTGTTTGTTATGGATGATGGCTGGTTTGGCGAGAGAAATGACGACACAAGTTCATTAGGCGACTGGACACCGAATAGCAGAAAGCTTCCAAATGGAATAGCTGGCATTGCGGATAAGATAAAAGAATCCGGGCTTAAATTTGGAATATGGGTTGAGCCTGAGATGGTGAGTGTGAACAGCAGATTATATGAGGCACACCCTGAATGGGTAATTGAAATACCAGATGTAGAACATTCAGAGGGACGGAACCAGAGAATTCTTGATTTAACCAATAAAGCGGTTCAGGATTATATAATTGAGAAGATGAGTGAGGTGTTCTCATCAGCAGATATATCTTATGTAAAATGGGATATGAACAGAATATTCAGCGATTATTATTCTAAAAATCTGCCACCTGACAGGCAGAAGGAAGTATCGCATAGATATGTGTGCGGCTTGTACAGATGTATGAAGGAACTTACTAATAGATTTCCTGATATATTATTTGAGGGCTGTGCGGCAGGCGGCAACAGATTTGATCTGGGAATATTATGCTATTTTCCGCAGATATGGGCAAGTGATAACACAGATGCGCTTTGCAGGGCACAGATTCAGTATAATTACAGCTACGGTTATCCATTATCGTGTATTTCAGCCCATGTATCGGCAAGTCCTAATCATCAGACATTAAGAAATATGCCGTTAGAGAGCAGATTTGCAGTTGCGGCATTTGGGCTTCTTGGCTATGAATGTAATATGTGTGATATGAATAAAGAGGAATTAAATGCTGTGAAATGTCAGATTGAACTGTACAAGAAGTTAAGAAATGTATTCTTTACTGGTACATTTTACAGAACAGAAAGCTTTGAAGAAGAAAATGCAGGTAATGCCAGTGTATTAAATAATGGTAAAGGCAACAGGGCAGAATGGACAGTAGTATCAACGGATAAGAAGAAAGCTGTCGGATTAATTATGCAAAAACACGTTATACCTAACACACAGTATGCCTGTTACAGGGCTAAAGGTCTTGATGAAGCTAAGAAATACCATTTTTACAACAGAAAGCTTCAATATGACATTAAAGAATTCGGTGAGCTTGTTAATATGGTATCGCCAATACATATTAAGCAGGGTTCTATGTTACAGGATATACTATCGAAGCTTAAGAAAATGGATGGTGAAACAGAAGATTACATAGCTTATGGAGATACACTTATGTATTCGGGTGTCAGGTTAAAGCAGGCATTCAGTGCAACAGGCTACAATGAGAATGTCCGATTTTTTCAAGATTTTGCAGCAAGATTATACTTTATGGAAGAGGTAGAAGATGATAAGCAGTGACATAATTAGTTCGGGCGGTATTGATAATATATTAAAGGATCTATATATTGATGAAAGCCAGCTTGAATACCAGAGGAAAAGATATATTAATGCTCTGAACCGCTTCACACAATTATATGGTGAAGGAGATGTGTTTATATTCAGTGCACCGGGAAGAAGTGAGATTGGCGGTAACCACACAGACCACCAGAATGGAAAAGTTCTTGCAGCTTCTGTTAATCTGGATATTATCGCAGTGGTAAGACCAGTGAATTCCAAGGAGAGTGTGTCAGAGGAAGGCAGTTTATCTGGCATAGTGGTGTTAATGCCGGAATTATAAGAATTGTGTCGGACGATTATCCAATGCTAGAAGTGTCATTATCAGATACGGATATTAATAAGGATGAATACTCAACACTAAGGCACTTGTTAAAGGTGTGATTGCCGGCTTTAAGAAAAAAGGTTTCAAGACAGGAGCATTTGATGCGTTTATAACAAGTGATGTGCCTATGGGAGCAGGACTTTCATCATCTGCGGCATTTGAAACACTTATAGGAACAATACAGTCACATATATATAATGCTGGAAAATATCAGCAGAAGATATTGCAGTTATCGGACAGATGGCAGAGAATGAGTATTTTGGCAAGCCTTGTGGACTTATGGATCAGATGGCATGTTCGGTTGGCAATATGGTCTATATTGATTTTAATAATAAGGAAAATCCAGTTGTTAATAAGCTTGATGTGGATATTAAAAAATTCGGATACAGCCTGTGCATAACTGACACTAAAGGTTCACATAAGGATTTGACAGATGATTATGCAGATATCCGCCGTGAGATGAATGCAGTTGCAAGTTACTTCGGACAGGAGGTTCTTCGTGGCATTACATTAAAGGATATACTTGATAATTTTAAAGAGCTACAGGAGAAGTTCGGTGACAGGAGCATACTAAGAGCAGTTCATTTTATAGAGGAAAATGAGAGAGTAGAAAATGAAGTAAATGCTCTTATATCTGGAAATATTGATGAATTCTTAAGGCTGGTATCAAAGTCTGGTGATTCATCTTACAAATATCTTCAAAATATATATTCAACCAAAGATACTGCCAATCAGGGCGTTTCACTTGGACTTATGATGAGTGAAATATTCTTAGGTGATAATGGTGAATGCAGAGTTCACGGAGGTGGCTTCGCAGGTACAATACTTGCAATTGTCAAGGATACTGCTATAGATGAATACAGAAGAAATATGGATAAAATATTTGGTGATGGTGCAAGTATGATATTACAAATCAGACATTGCGGAGGTGTCAGAATAATATGAGAAATTTAGAAGATATGAAGAAATCAGACAATATAATGAGTAGTGATGCCAAGAAGGTACGGAAAATATTCCAGATATAGACAAGGTTATATCAGAGCTTGTCAATTATGCTTCAGAGAATGACTGATAGAAGCTGATGATAAGATATTTATAGTAAACAGGTTGCTGGATATTTTTGAAAAAAACGGACTTGCAGAAGATAGTGAGATAATTAAGAATTCAGGTGTGCAGGAGCTGAATAACACAAGACCAATAGCAGATATCCTGTCGGACTGCCTTAAAATAGCAGTTGATAATGGACTTATAGAAGATACGCAGCTTAACAGGGATTTGTTTGATACAAAGGTAATGGGTGCTGTCACACCAATGCCTTCAGTTGTAAGAAAGCATTTTAAGGAGCTTTATAATAATAATCCAAAGCTTGCGACAGACTATTTCTATGAACTTAATAAAGCCTGCAATTATATAAGGTGTGACAGGATTGAGAAAGACCAGAAATGGAAGTACAATTCAGAATATGGAATTATAGATATAACGATTAATCTGTCAAAGCCAGAGAAAGACCCTAAGGATATAATAAAACAAGGAAAGTTTGCAGCAAGCGGATATCCTAAATGCCTTTTGTGTAAGGAAAATGAGGGATATGCGGGAAATCTATCACATCCTGCAAGGCAGAATCTAAGAGTTATACCGCTTGAATTAAGTGGTGAGAAATACTATATGCAATATTCACCCTATGTATATTATAACGAGCATTGCATAGTGTTTAATGATAAGCATATTCCTATGAAGATTAATAAAAGCACATTTAAAAAGCTTATTGAATTCACAGATATGTTTCCGCATTATACATTAGGTTCTAATGCGGATTTACCAATTGTAGGAGGTTCTATATTAAGTCACGACCATTTTCAGGGCGGTGCTTATGAATTTCCTATGGCAAGAGCAGAATATGTGTATACATTCAAGCTGGATAGATTCAGTGATGTTAATGCAGGAATTCTTAACTGGCCTATGTCAGTAATAAGGCTTAGCAGTAATAATAAAGACAGCCTTGTTAATGCCTGTGATTATATATTAGATAAATGGAAGAATTACACTGATGAAAAAGCATTTATATATTGCAATACAGATGGTGAACAGCATAATACGATAACTCCGATATGCAGGCAGAAAGGTGATAATTATGAGATGGATCTGGTATTAAGAAACAATATTACTACAAATGAGTGTCCATGGGGAGTGTATCATCCATCAGCAAATCTTCATCATATAAAGAAAGAGAATATTGGTCTTATTGAGGTTATGGGAATGGCTATACTTCCAGCAAGACTTGATAAGGAAATGGGCATTTTAAAAAAACGCTCTGTTAAATAATGAAGATGTCCGCTTAATCAGCGAAATTGAAAAGCACGCACAATGGGTTGATAGCTGGAAAGACAATTATAATATAACTAAAGATAATATTGATGAGATAATCAGATTGGAAATTGGCAAGGTATTTGTGCAGGTGCTTGAATGTGCCGGTGTATACAAGACAGACGATAATGGAAGAGAGGCATTTGTAAGATTATAAAATATTGTCAATAATATTTACTTCTTTGATTGATTAATGTAATGGGTAGATTTTAAAAATTCTGAATCAGAATTCATAGATAGTAAATTTATATTTTAATGATTTTATAAAAGTGGTGGTCAATAATAACTCGACCACCACAGATAATCAAAATTAACATAAGTTACCAGACAAATTCTAAAATGTTATGAATTATTCTTGATAGCATTAACAGCTTCTTCTTTAGAAAGTTTATAGTTTTTCATAAGCTTATAAATTGTATCTTCATCGGAAAGATTAACTTCTTTACATAATTTAATAAAAACTTTAATGCCATTGGAGCGTTCCTTGATTTTGCCCTCTGCAAGTCCTAACTGTCGTCCTTCTTCTTTGACTACTTCAAGATGACCTTCCTCATCATACTCATAAATACTCACAGTAATCACTTCCTCCCTGTGATTTCTAAAAATTCCCACAATACATTCTCAGCGATACATTCATCTACAGCCTCTGTAACAGCAGTGCGGATATCAATTTTTTCAATATCGGTCTT
>ENA-OQAS01001700-OQAS01001700.1-human-gut-metagenome-genome-assembly--contig:-NODE-1700-length-10000-cov-1.715284_pt1 | contig 10000 bp, 11 predicted proteins | sample MGYA00242733_ERZ504523 | MGnify/ENA primary metagenome ERZ504523 (study PRJEB26092, sample SAMD00036239) | human gut metagenome | host: Homo sapiens | study: EMG produced TPA metagenomics assembly of...
TGATATAGTCCATACCACCGTGTCCGGCCTCAGCAGCTTGAGACTCTAAGGAAGCCCACAATTTATGATCATATTTCTTGAACCATTCATCGGAATCATCCCAACGATGAGGCTTAGACTTTCCTTGTACATATACATGATCGCCATCGTTCATCCATAAACCCTCAGTTCCCTGAACACGGAAACCTAATGAATAAGGGCGAGGAGAATTGGTATCATGGGTTACGATAATCGTTTGTCCATTAGAACACTTAATCATAGAAGTCACGATATCTCCCAAATTGAAGTTGACCTTCGCCAACGGATGATTCTCACCCCCATTATCCACGATAAACTTATGCAATCCACGAGATTGAGTAGCCATAGCGGATAAAGAAAGGAAACGGTTACCACGATTGATATCCATACAATGAGCTATCGGTCCGATACCGTGAGTCGGATAGATATCGCCATTACGATGTACGGAATGTTCGTACGCCATTGAGCCTCGGCGAAAGCCGTCGGACCCATACGAAGATCACCACTGCCCGGTACATAGTTGTAATGAGTTCCATCGTTGAATTTCACCTCACGCAAGTCATGCTCATAACCACAACCACCATGCAAGATCTCGCCGAACAAACCTTGGCGGACCATATTCAACGCAGCCATACAGTCACGACGATAACATACGTTCTCCATGATATTCAAATGGCTTCCGGTTGCTTCCGAAACATTTACCAAATCCCAGCACTCCTCTAACGTGTTAGCCGCAGAAACCTCCACGCCTACATAAGGAACACCAGCCTTCATAGCGGCGACAGACATCGGTACGTGCCATTCCCAAGGACTTGCGATGATCACGCAATCAAACTCCTCGTTGTTCAACATATTCTCAAATTCACGTTCACCCCCTTTGTAAACTTTCGGAGCAGGGACATTAAATTTAGCGATATGTTTCAAGGTACTATCGATCGGGCCTGTTGGATATCGCAAATCGCTACGATCTTATTACCGGGGATCGCCAATACATTATTAATATGCTCATGGCATCTAGAACCCGTTCCGATGAAACCGAAACGTAATTTACCATCATCTTTACCGGCTGTTTTTTTCTTTTGGGGTTCAGCGGCAGTTGTTGTAGCTCCGGCGTTTCCAGCCATTGCCAAGCCTGCGGCACCAATACCAGCGGCAGATACTTTCTTAAGGAATGAACGACGAGTGTTTTCCATATATTTTATAAATTAGTTTGTGTTTTGAGGATAACAAAATTAAAAAATATTTTTTCAATCAAAACGTTATTGAGTATTTTGAAAAAATAAAGAGTCCAAGACTAAAAGTTCGTTATCTTTCCGGTTTCCCTTTTTAGCCTCTCGAAGGTCATCATCATCTGTCGAAGTCTTTTAGGTTCTTTTTCCGCCAAATTAACTTGCTGACCGATGTCTTCCTTTACATTATATAATTGATAACAGTTACTATTTCCGGCAAAGGCAGCCTCCTCCGCGTCACCATAGGTATCCGGATACGGCGGGATCATGACCCAATCACCATCACGTAGCGCATAATTGAAATAACCTTCCAAGACAAGTTCCTTTCGCCCATTACCACCTTTTCCTAGAAAGACAGGCAAAGTGTTTTGGCTATCTACCTTATCAGAATAGGTCTGTCCGATCAACGCCGACAGCGAGGCTAACAAATCCATCTGGCAAACCAAGGCATCCGACACAGCGCCCGGCTTAACTTCCGCAGGCCAACGAAGCATGAACGGGATACAGGTCCCACCATCATACAAGCTCGTCTTTCCTCCACGAAGCGGTCCGGCCATCTTATGATCCCCTACCAATTCCACGGCTTGATCTTGATAACCGTCATCCAGAACCGGTCCGTTATCGCTAGTGAAAACAACTAACGTATTTTCCGTTAGCCCCAACTTATCCATTTCCTTCAAGAATTCGGTCACGCACCAATCCGCTTCCAAGATAACATCTCCACGAGGTCCCATCCCCGACTTACCCGCGAATCTCTCGTTCGGAACACGAGGTACATGCGGTTGATGCAAGCCATAGTACAGGAAGAAAGGTTTATCCTTATTCTCTTTCATAAAACCTTTCGCCTTCTCAAGGAACAACTCTGCCATATCCTCATCTTTCCATTGGGCGGTCTTGCTCCTTTCTGGAAACCAATTCGAGGTACACCGTTTACGATAGCGCCGGCATGCCCGACACTCGGGAGCATTCTCAGTAATTCAGGATTATCCTTCCCAGTCGGTTCCCCGGGGAATTCTCCTTATAACTGACATAGAGAGGATCGTTCGGATCGAGGTTTACACCTCTCCCATTCTCGATAAAGATACAGGAACCGGTCATTAGTAGCAGCTTGGATAAAAGAATAGTCGTAACCGATCTCTTTCGCTCCGGGATAAACCAGCTGGTTCCAGTCTACCACCCCGTCACCTAATCCTAGATGCCATTTGCCGACCGAGCCGGTGACATAGCCCGCTTGCTTCATCACCTTCGGCAAGGTAACCTGTTGAGTATTGATAATCAGAGCCGCATTGCCGGGAAGTATTTTGGCATCCCTATTTGTCCAAGGATATAATCCGGTAAGCAAGGAATACCGGCTGGGGGTAGAAGTAGCCGCCGTACAATAACCTTGCGTAAAGCGTATGCCTTCATTTGCGATACGATCCATTCCCGGAGTCTGTATGCGATGAGCCCCGTAACAGCTTAGATCACCATACCCGAGATCATCGGCCACGATGATCACCACGTTAGGTTGCCGGGGAGCTGATTGAGCTATTAAAGTTGTTGGCAAGGAAAACCCTGCCAACACACTCATTATACAATACTTATTCATCGCTTATTACGGATTCTGAGTTAATGTACCCGGATAAGCGTTAATCTCAGACTGCGGAATATACTGGATAGCCAACGGCTGGTAGCAGGATATTCAGGCACGCCGTCATGGAATCCCGGGTAATGACGTTTCATCGTATCGCCTACACGATATACATCAAAACCACGGTCAGCCTCATAAGCTAATTCCAACTGACGTTCTTTCATGATAAGCTCATGAGCGTTTGTCGCATCCAAAGATTTATATCCGGCGTTAGGTAAGGAACGGGTACGAACGGTATTCAAATCGGCTAATGCTTTTGTATAGTTTCCTAATTTAGCGCTAGCCTCGGCGCGAATCAGGTATAACTCACCTAAGCGAGAGATAACCGGTGAATAAAGGTGGGGATAACCTTCTTGCTTAGAGCATTTATAACTATAGAATTTCGGATTACCTTGGCTTTCTAACATCAGGTAATCATAATCACCGACATAAGTTTTTCCCTTATAACTAATAGAATAACGTTTATTATCCACATCTACGGGAGTTAATGTGTACTCTTCATCATCCACGGTAGCGATTAACTTACCACCTACTTCCTTTGTCTCACCCTGACGATATACATAACCGGAAATCTTTCCGTCCGTATACAAGTTAGCGACGAAACGGAAAGCCGGAATTTGATCTCCCGCATCATTCTTCTTATATTGTGGATGGATAAAAGCCTCGCGGGCATCCGTATTTTTACCTGTCTCATGCAGCAAATCCATGTATTTAGCGCTAGCGTATACCTCACCCCAGCCTTGACCATCAATCTCCGCATACATACTACCTAACGGGCTACCCCAATCATCCCAATCCGAAGCAATGAATTTCACGGCAAAAATAGTCTCCGTTTGAGAAGCCGCATCCGGAGCAAGCTCATTATATGTCATAAACGTCGAACGACTCAATAAGGAGAATTGATTACTCTCGATTACCTCATTCGCATAATTATAAGATAATTGAGCGTATTCCTTATTCGGATTCTCAAAAGTACCACTCATATACATATAAACCTTGGCCAACAAGGCTTGAGCCGCATACTTTGAGGCATAGGCGGGCGACTTAAAATCAGACATCAACTCTTCTGCCTTTTTCAAGTCAGACAGAACTTGCTCATACGTATCTTTCACGGAAGAACGATCCGGAAGATCCAGGTTATCCATATCCTCAGGCATACCATTCACAATAGGTACACCCAGATTCTTCTCCGGTTCTTGATAATAAGGACGGCCAAACACACGACACAGATAAAAATACATCATGCCACGCATATAATAGGCCTCACCCAACTTTTGGTTCAACTCTGGAGATTCATTCTCATTGATCATCTTCATTAAAGAACTTGTCTGCGAGATGATATTATAAGCACTGTTCCAAACCGTAGAAAGCCCACCATTATTAACGGTATGCTGATAAGTAAAGTAAGTACCGAATGGATTTGTGGTCGGCTTATCCTTGCAAACGTTATCCCCGGGGAACTCTCCACAATAGTGTAAATGCTCAGATGCAGTTTTCAATTTAGCGTAGCAACCGTTTAATAAGACATCAACCGCAGCATCCTTATCTTCCATGATCTTGTCCTCCGTATACTTATCATAAGGCATACGTTCGATATCACAGCTTGTTATAAATGTGGCCGCTGCCGCAAGAGCCACTATAGCTATTTTTTTCATTCTTATTCCTTTAATTAAAATGTAACATTTAAACCAAACATAAATTTACGGGCTTGTGGGTACGGAGAAATGGCCACACCAACCGAACCAGCCTTGTATTGGCTTCCTACCTCAGCAGGAAGTTCCGGATCCACTCCAGAGAAACCCGAAAGAACAAACAAGTTCTCACCCGAGAAAGAAAGACGGACATTGTCTACATATTGGATCTTCCAAGGTAACGTATAGCCTAATGTCAAGCTACGCAAACGTAAATAGCTCGCATCCTCCAAGTAACGGGAAGATCCCTTGCTGGATTGGCTCTTATTACCATATTCAGCTTTTGGATGGGTAGCGATATCGCCCGGTTTTTCCCAGCGATTCCAATCATCCCTTAAATTCATTTGATTATAGTTTACATAAGCACCATCACTATCATACATAGAACGGTCATAATTGTAAATCTCACCTCCTACCGAATAACCGAAGACTGCGGATAAATCGATATTCTTCCAAGATAGATTGTAGAGAAACCACCGTAAGAAGTCAGGGCTTAATTTTCCTAATATAGTCTGGTGCTTGGAAGCCTCGCTATAATCAGAAGTTGTTATGCGTTCTCCTTTCTCATTTGTTGTATACCACAACGGAGCTCCTGTTTGCGGATCTACGCCAGCCCATTCAGTTCCATACCAAGTATCCACATCCTGACCCGGAGTCAAGATCTTATCCATATAGATGTAATAGCTTGTTCCTGCGTTGGCAGTAATAATCTCGCTCTTACCACCATACAATTCTGTGATCTTATTACGGTTCAAGCCCAAGTTAGCGGCAACGCTCCAATTCCAATCACCACCTTTCAAGATGTCCACACCTAATGAAACCTCGAAACCATTATTCTTAACAGAACCAACGTTACGATAGATACCCGTGATACCTGTCACACCGGGCAGAGGCACTTTATAAAGCAAATCGGTTGTTTTCTTATTGTAATAATCCAAATTAATAGTCAGACGATCGAACAAGATAGCGTCGATACCTACACCCGCCGTATAGGTTTTCTCCCATGTCAAGTTCTTATTTTCTTTTTGAGCAATTACCGCACCCGGATCACCGTTGTATCCCGTAGACATAGCATACAAAGTATACTGCGAATACAGCTCAGTAGGACGATTACCTACAGAACCATAGCTAGCGCGCAACTTCAATTGCTGTACCCAATCCTTTGCCTTGAAAAAATTCCTCCTGATGGATATTCCAACCACCACTAACAGAGAAGAAATTACCATATTTAGCATCCTCACCAAAGTTTGAGGCACCATCTCGGCGGAAAGAGAAAGACAATAAATAACGATTGTCATACGCATAATTGGCATTGAACAAATAGGATTGTACAGCCCATTCCTCTTGCGATCCTTTTATTGTCTTAGGAGTTGTCGCTACATCTGCCACGGAGAAACCCGGAGCGAAACTAGCCGCTGTCTGATCCTTGATTTCCCGGGTATAAGAGTTCCACTCATAAGCCAATATCGCATTGATGGAATGTTTATCGAACACCTTATTAAAACGAAGCAATTGGTTGCTATATACCCGATAAGAAGTTGTGGTCTTATCTTGCAACAATCCATTGTCGCCTCTCCTGCCTTAGAGCGAGGATCGTTATAGCCTTTGAAAAGAATGTTATTATATTTATAGCTATTCACGGACGCAAAAGTCAACCAATCGGTAAACTTGATATCGAAGTCAAAGTTTCCCATAAACTCATAGGAAGTTTTCTTCTCATAATTCCATTGCAGGTCATACAAGTAATTTGTAGCATCGCTATTCACCCAATCGGTCGGCCTGTATTGCTGGATCAAGTCGCCATTCTCGTCATACGGGGAGTCCCAAGGGAAATTAACGTACATGATAGCGCCTAGATCTTGCTGCTGGTCCATCACGTCGCTACGGGTAGCCCATACTTTAGGTTTGATAGTCAACCAATCCGTCGCTTGGTAATCCACATTGAAACGCAAGTTATAACGCTTGTAGTCATATCCTTTCACGGCACCATCTCATTATAGTAACCAACGGATGTATACGTCTTGATCTTCTCTGAGCCACCGGAAACAGATACGTTATAGTCTTGAGCGAAGCCCAGATGCGTACCCTCTTTCCACCAGTCGAAGTTACGGTTGCGCAAATCCTCCGTAAAATAACTCGGAAGGGCGTCTTGATTAGCGAAAGATTTATAATAATCATATAATTCCTCGCCGTTCATCATATTCATGTTTCCACGGTGCAACTGGTTCACACCCATCTTTACGGAAGCGTTGATCGTAGCTTTTCCGATCTTACCTTTCTTCGTAGTCACCACGATAACACCGTTCGCTCCTTGAGAACCATAGATAGCGGTTGAAGCGGCATCCTTCAAGATAGACATGGATTCGATATCAGCCGGGTTCAAGCTACCCGCATCCGTACCGACGATTACGCCATCCACGATCCAAAGAGGTCCGTGCTACCGTTTACCGTAGACTTACCACGGATCACCACCTTACCGGCAGCGCCCGGCTGACCACCACCCGAAGTAACCTGCACGCCCGGAGCCTTACCAGACAATAAGTTCTCGACCGTAGGGCTAGTGGCATCCAACAATTTCTCGTTGCTCACCACCTGCATGGCACCCGTCAAGCTTTCCTTTTTTTGCACGCCGTAACCAACAACAACCACCTCCTCAAGGTTCTGAGTGTCTTCCTTGATACGGATAGTCATCGGAGCACTAGTCGCTTTAACCTCATGGTTCACATAACCGATGTAAGAAACGACCAAAGTAGCTCCGGCCGGAGCTTCCAAACTAAACTTTCCATCGAAATCGGTACTGGTACCGTTCGTAGTGCCTTTCACAAGCACGTTCGCGCCGATTACCGGCTCACCCGTCACCGCGTCAACAATGGTACCTGAAATCGTAATCGTCTGCTGCGCCACCATTCTCTCCGTGTTTCTCAATTCATTTGGATTAGAAGATGACTTGTAAACAACAATCCTATTGTTGTTTACAACAAAATCAGCATGCTGATTTTCAGCGCCGTCGTCAAAATCTCCTCGACCGAGCGGTTCGACATGTCGATTGAGATACGCTCATTCAGATTGATGTCATTGTTACGGATAAGGAACGTGTAATTGAATTTTTCCTCGATCAAATCGAAAAGTTCTTTTAATGTCGTACTTTCCATTTGAACAGACATCATTTGTGTCTGAAGTTCGGACGCTGAAACCGTACCGGGAATAAACGGCAGTCCCGCAAGCATACATGCGGCTACCATCATCTTACCGGTCTTCTTGAAATAGTTCATTTCCATTAAAGTTAGATTTAATAAATAATTTTCTCGTTTATACTATTTTCCACACTTACACCTTAGGATTAAGGTTTGTATTTTTGTTTTTACTTATCTTTTATAATAATCTCATCTCCCGAACGAGTCCACACATATTTATGATCCACGTCCACCTCACGAAGGATCTTATCCAACGAATAATCTTTCGTAAAGCTACCGGAGAAGATTTCCTTTCTCAAAAGATCGCTCTCGACACGAATACGCACGTTGAACTTACGTTCCAAATCCTTGGCGATACTCATGAAAGGTTGCTCGGAGAATTTCAGGCTACCGTCCATCCAAGAGAGAGCATCCTTGGCATCCACCTCACTGACTCTTACCTTATTGGTCTGCTTATTAAAGCTTAGTTTCCGGTTTGGAGTCAAGGTCACATCGCCCGCATGGGCAACCTCATCCCGCAAGCTCACGTTTACTTTTCCCGACACCAGAGTGACATCGGTCATTTCATCCATTCCGTAAGCCTTTACGTTAAATCTAGTTCCTAGAACCTTGATATCCAACTTCTTTGATTTTACGATAAAAGGCTTAAGGGAATCCCGGGTAATCTCGAAGTAAGCCTCACCATCCAATTGTACGCTACGTCCGTTCGTATTGAAATCACTGCCATATCTCAACGTGGAACCTGCGTTGACCCAAACCACGGATTGATCCGGCAAAACGACTTCGTTTGGGCTCCCATAGGAGTTGTCGTCTCAAAATAAGCCAAGGCGGCAGATTTCGGCTGATTATGTCTCGTACCTATATAATAAGAGGCAGTTCCCACCGATACCACGATCAAGACCGAGGCGGCAACTTTTCCTAAAAACCGAAAATTTAGCCAATGATTCTTTTCAGAAGGAATAGCGGGATTCGATAAGTGCCCCGAAATGTTTTGGAATCGGCTTCATATCAGAGGCAAACAAAGTACATGCGCCGTCGCCCAACAATCTGCCATCTCGGAAAGGCACTGTTTATGAGCGTCATCCGTTTCCAACCATTGTAGTAATTCATTTCGCCCCTCCTCGGATATATCTCCCATGAGGTAGCTATAAATTAAATCTTCTATGTGTTTATTCTCTATTTCCATGATATTAACAAAGGAGCCGGTTTTCAACCCGGTTTCTATTATATACACCTGTTTTAGAGATTCCGTTTAAGGAGATTCCAATTATTTTTCGAAAAAATTAAATATAAGTAAGAAAAGAGGGTAAAGATCGCCTAAAAGTTCACGCAACTTCGCCAAACCGATCTTGATCTGTACTCGTACCGTACTGGAACTGATATGATTTGTTATCGCTATTTCCTCATAGGTCTTGTTATGGTAAAGATATTGCACGAAGATATCCCGGCATTTAGCGGGCAAGGAATCCACGGCACGATAGATTTTCTCCTCGAATTCCTTATTCTCCAGATAAGCCAACGGATGGGGGTCCGCGTCGATTTGCAACTCTTGTATCGACAATAAGCTTTCTTGTACATCTGATAAAGGGACTTCTTGCTGACGTTTATCTCTTAAATAATTCAGGCAATAATTACGTACCGAGCGAATTAAATAAGCGTTTACCGGATGTATTAACGCCGAATGGTGATTCCATACATTCATAAAAACATCATTAACGATCTCACGTGCCGCCTCCGAATTATAGACATATTTAGTCGCTACGGCGCACAAGTACACGTAGAAGGTCGTATATAATTGTTCAAATGCTTTGGCATCGCCATTATTGATCCGAGATATTATGTCCTCCTTTACAATCAGCACAAACGTCAACCCTTAAGTTTCACTCACAATTGAATCACAAAAATAATGAAATATTCCAGAGATTACCTCATTTTAAAAGAAGTATAGGGTAATAGCGCCAAACAGCTCGCTAAAGCGGACTGTTTGGATACTTAGGTGACGAACCGGATGCCATACGGGTGGCATAGCTGTGCCATCCTTGTGGCACGCCCTTGCTATCCTTGTGGCACTGCTATGCCACGGCGTGGCACGACTGTGCCAATGCTATGGAAAGGACTGACACTATACGTCGTTACAATACAACAACTTAGATTACTTAGAAGAATTGGCGGCACGCTTCTTGTTACGCCAGTAACTACCGTCACGTTTGCTTCCGAACATATTACGGCGTTTCGACT
>ENA-OQAS01001702-OQAS01001702.1-human-gut-metagenome-genome-assembly--contig:-NODE-1702-length-9998-cov-1.731436_pt1 | contig 9998 bp, 17 predicted proteins | sample MGYA00242733_ERZ504523 | MGnify/ENA primary metagenome ERZ504523 (study PRJEB26092, sample SAMD00036239) | human gut metagenome | host: Homo sapiens | study: EMG produced TPA metagenomics assembly of...
TGCAATGATGATTCCTGCAAGGATACAGGTAATATTGATTCCGTTTCCGTGGAACACATCTACAATGTAATTGTTAAACAGTGCCAGGTATGCATCCGGCATTGGAGCAATCGTAAAACCGTTCAGAATGATATTAGAAAGGCCACGGAAGATCAGCATACCAGCCAGTGTTACGATAAATGGCGGGATACGTCTGTAAGCGATCCAGAATCCCTGCCATGCACCGATTGCAAGACCGGTAACAAGCATGATAAGAATAGATACCCCAACACTCATGCCTTTATTAACCATAAATGTTGCACCTACAGCGCCAGCGAAACATACAACCGAACCAACACTCAGGTCGATATTACCACCGGTTAAGATACACAGTAACATACCTGTTGCCAGGATAAATACGTAAGAGTTCTGTGAAATCAGGTTATTTACATTCTGTGGGAGAAGCATTCTTCCACCTGTTTTCCATGTGAAAACAGTGTTACAACGACCAGTACAATGACCATTGTATATTTCTTTAAAAAAGCAGATACATTTTCTTTACTCATAACTATTCTCCTTTGCTTGAACTCAAAATTCGTCCCATGATGACTTCCTGGGATGCCTCTGCTGCATCCAGTTCTCCGACGATACGTCCCTCATTCATAACGTAAATCCTGTCAGACATCCAAGTACCTCAGGTAACTCGGAAGAAATCATGATAACCGATTTTCCTGCTGCCACCAGATCATTGATAATACAGTAAATTTCATATTTTGCACCAACATCGATACCTCTGGTTGGCTCATCCAGAATCAGGACATCCGGTCCGGCGAACATCCATTTTGCAAGGAGAACCTTCTGCTGGTTACCACCACTTAAGTTTCCTACATTCTGTTCTACAGACGGACACTTTGTACGCATCTTCTGTCTATATTCCTCTGCAACCGCAATCTCTTTGTCACGGTCGATCACACCATGGGCACTGACTCCGTCAAGGTTTGCCAGAGTTGTATTTACACGGATTGGATTGCTCAGTATTAATCCGTTTCCTTTTCTGTCTTCTGTCACATATGCAATTTTGTGTTCAATTGCTTCTTTAACGGTATGCAGTTTCACCTCTTTACCGTTAATATATAATTCACCGGAAATATTTTTTCCATAGCTGCGTCCGAAAATACTCATTGCAAGCTCTGTACGTCCGGCTCCCATAAGTCCTGAAATACCAAGTACTTCTCCTTTGCGGACATACATAGACACGTTATCTACCACTTTGCGCTCTGAATATACCTGATGATGAACGGTCCAGTTCTTAACTTCCAGTGCTTTATCGCCAATTTTTACATTTTTCCTCTTCGGGAAACGGTCCGTAAGTTCACGACCAACCATTCCTTTGATAATTCTGTCTTCCGTAATTTCATCTGTTCTCTTATCCATCGTCTCGATGGTACTTCCATCACGGATAACTGTGATTTTGTCGGCTACATAAGCAACCTCATTCAGTTTATGTGTGATGATGATCATCGTCATTCCCTGTTTTTTGAACTCAAGCATCAGATCCAGCAGGGCCTTTGAATCCGATTCATTCAGTGATGAGGTCGGCTCATCAAGAATCAGTAATTTTGCATGTTTTGCAAGTGCTTTTGCAATTTCAACAAGCTGCTGCTTGCCGACACCGATATCCTTGATCAGTGTACGTGATGACTCATGAAGTCCTACTTTTGCAAGATATTCATCTGCTTCTCCATAAGTTTTACTCCAGTCAATTGAGAATTTCTTTCCCTGTTCATTACCGAGATACATATTCTCGCCAATCGTCATTTCCGGAACCAGTGCCAGTTCCTGGTGAATAATTACGATACCTTTTTCTTCACTGTCTTTAATTTTATTAAATTTACAGACCTCGCCATCGTAAATAATATCTCCCTCATAAGTACCATATGTATATACACCACTGAGTACATTCATAAGTGTTGACTTTCCCGCTCCGTTTTCACCTACAAGGGCGTGAATCTCACCTTCTTCAACTTTAAGGTTACATTGTCCAGCGCTTTACGCCCGGGAAAGTTTTGGTAATATTTTTCATTTCCAATAAAACCTTACCCAACCTGAATCCCTCCTTCTCTTTTAGCGGCACAAGCGGGATTAAAATCCCGCCTGTACTCATTTAAATATGTATCTTATTACTTAATATCTGCTTCTGTATAATATCCAGAATCAAGAAGCATCTCTTCGTAATTGTCAATTGTAACAACTGTTGGTTCGCAAAGGTAAGAAGGAATGATGCCTGTTCCGTTATCATATGACTCATTATCATTTGTCTCAGCTTCTTTGCCATCCATGATCGCATCTACCATCTTAACTGTCTGTTCAGCAAGTTTACGTGTATCTTTGAATACTGACATAGACTGTTTTCCATTTACGATGTTCTTAACATTTGGTTTGTCACAATCCTGACCTGTGATGACCGGCCATTTTCCTGTGTAGTTTGCTTCCAGAGCATTTTCAACACCAAGTGCTGTAGAATCATTTGAGCAAAGAACTACGTCAAGGTCTTTTCCGTTGTAGTTGGATGCAAGAATTGCTTCCATTCTTGACTGAGCTTTTTCTGTAGACCAGTCTGCTGTAGCAACTTCTTCTTTCTTAACCTGTCCTGACTGGACAACCAGTTTCCTGAATCGATGTACGGCTGAAGAACTTCCATTGCTCCACCATAGAAGAAGTTTACATTGTTGTCTCCCGGATCACCTGTAAAGATTTCCAGATTGTAAGGGCCATCTGTATTATCAAGGTCTAATGCATCTACGATGTATTCGCCCTGTTTCTGACCTACCAGATAGTTATCAAATGTTGCGTAATATGTAACTGCAGATGAGTTCATAATCAGACGGTCATAAGAGATAACCGGGATTCCCTGTTCTTCTGCCTGTTTTAACGGAGTTCCAAGTGATTCACCATCAATGGATCCGATTACGATTACGTCACATCCTCCAGATACCATGTTCTCAACCTGTGAAACCTGTGTAGCAACATCATTACTTGCAAACTGAAGGTCAACTTCGTATCCGGCATCCTCCAGCTGTTTCTTCATGTTCTCGCCGTCCTGATTCCATCTCTGTAAGTCTTTTGTCGGCATTGCAACACCAATCTTACCTGTTCCGGCTCTGTTCCGAAACATTCAGATATACTTCATCATGTAAATGGAATCCAAGATCAATGATCACTGAATCCATATTTTCTTTTGTCACTGCAATCGGTGGAAGTCCCCAATAAGGAACATCTTTCCCATCATCCGTTGTTTTTACACTGTTTTCTCCAATATCTTTTCCGACAATCTGCTCTCCGTTTGCCAGTTTTACCGCACACTTTGCCGCCACTTTTGCAAGCCGTTCAATCGGTTTATACACAGTCATCGCTTGTGTACCTTCCACGATTCTCTGACAGGCTTCCAGATCGCATCCTGCCCGGTCACAACCACTTTCCCTGCCATCTGCTTTTCACTGAGTGCTTTGATCGCATACCCGGCGATCGCATCATTGCCGCACATAACACCATCTACTTCCTCCAGCTCAGCCAGTGCCTCATTGACTGCCTGAAAACCGGTCTCCCGGTTTCCACGAACTAACGCTTGTCTTCTTCACAACATTCAGATTACTGTCCTTGATCATCTTTTCAAATCCTTTTGCCACATCCTGTGAATTGGCATCCGATTCCGGTCCGCAGATCATAACAATATTGCCTCCATCCGGGAGTTTCTCCAGCATAGTTTTTCCCATCTCTTCCCCAACACTCTCATTATCAACTGTGATATAAAGATCTGTTGTTGTTCCCTGGATCAGGCGGTCATAGGAAATCACCCGGATTCCCTCTGCTTTTGCTTTATCCACCTCTTCCGTCAGTCCATAAGAATCCACTGCAACGATCACGATCACGTCCATCTTCTGTGCAATAAAATCCTCAATCTGCTTTTTTTGCTTTTCCAGATTATTGTTCGCATTCTGCACATCTACCTGCGCTCCCAGTTCCTGTGCTACTGCGGTAAATACATCCCGGTCTCTGGTCCACCTTTCCAGAACCAGAGTATCGATCGCGAATCCAATCTTCAGTTGCTTTTCCTCACTTCTATCGGTCTTTGCACCCTGCGATTTTGCTGAACATCCCACAAGTAGCTGTCCTGTAAAAGCAATACACACCAAAAATACCATCCATCGTCTTATCGTTCTATTCATGTCGTCCCTCCTCACGGTATTCTGTCGGTGTCACACCTGTCCATTTTTTAAAAATACGACTGAAATAATTGGGATCTCCGTATCCGGATTCCATACAGATCTCTTTGATACTCTTCTCCGTTTCCATAAGCTGCTTTTTCGCATATTCGATCCGCAGATTGTTCACATAATCTATGTAATTGACATTCTCTGATTCTTTAAACAGCTTACTTAAATAGTAGGAACTGATTCCAAGTTCTTTTGCCGTCTCTTCCAGAGAAATTTCCCCTGAAAAATGCTCTGCTATATAAACTTTTGCTTTTTCTACTACATTAACCGTCTTCTCCTGCTGTTTCATCGATATGCGACCTGCTGCCTCTGTCATTTTATGTACAAACCATCTCTCCAGCTCTTCATACGTCTGAAAGCTCATCAGCTGATCCAGATAATTGCCCTTACATCAAAATGATAAGTCATTGCCCCCTGCTCGTAGCAGATTTTTCAGCAAACAGGACAAATTCCATTGCTTTCAGGCGAACATTGTTCGTAATCTCCGGAAACTGCTTCTCCATCCACATCACAAACTCTGTACTTCTTTTTTCTGTCAGTTCCGCATTTCCTGCGTGAACTGCATCAAAAAGACTGGATTCCATATCGTACGGATATCCCTCTTCATATACACAGCTGACCGGAAGATCCTTTGCATGGTTCACTTTTCCTACTCCCTGCCTTGCCGTATCGAGTGCTTCTCTGTAGGACTTGGAAACTTCCTCCCAGGATACAACAGACCCGATACCCGCTTTGAATTTCATCTCCATCTGCTGCTCCATTTTACGAAGCATACTGCGGATATTTTCAATCTTTACTTCCCGCTCATTATAAGATTCTTCCTTTTCCCTGCACGGGACAAGGACGATTACTTTGTTTCCCATCAGAGATCCTACAATTCCATTCATCGTCTCCTTAAGCATTTCACGGAAAATCATGCTGTGCTTTTGCAGCCGGATTCCTGCACCTACTGTGTTGGTCAGTTCTCCTTTTCGCAATTCTTCTCCGCATTCGATCACTATTGCATAGACATACTCCGTATTGATTCCAAGCAGCTCACGGTATGTAAGATTGGAGGTATCATTGCTCTCTCCAAGAAGAACACTGTACACAAAACCACTTCGATCATCGGAATCACAACCTCAAGTTTTTCTTTCACCTTCAGATCCTTACTTACTTTTTCCCTTCTGTCATTTACAAGCTTCATCGCCTTTCGCAGGGTATCCGTCAGCACGTCCTTATTGATCGGCTTTGTCAGATAAGACATAACGCCGATATCAATAGCCTTCTGTGAATATTCAAATTTATCATAGGCCGTAAGAACAATGAAAATGATATTTTTATGTTCTCTTTTAATCTCTTCCATTGCTTCGATTCCGTTGATCCCCGGCATCTGGATATCCATCAGGATAATATCCGGGCGAAATGACTCTGCAAGTTCGATCGCCATACGCCCATTTTTGCAGATTCAATTTCAAATTCATCTCCAAAGCTTTTCTGGATCATAAATCTAATTGCCTGCTGTACAATTCCTTCATCATCACAGATCAATATCCTCATCTTATGTCCTCCCTTTTCAAATAGATCAACACTTCTGTTCCTCTCTCTTCCCGCCGGCGGATCTCAATCACATGCTCCATATTATAATACCGTTTCAGACGGTTGATCACATTATCCATACCGATTCCGGCGGAATCCCGCTGGCTGTGGCTGTGTGCACTCTCTCCACGCATGATCTTTTCGATCACTTCCGGTTCAATTCCCACACCATTGTCTTCTACTTTCACGCAGACCATACCATCATCACTGTAAACAGACAGATGGATCTTTCCTTCTCCCTGCAGTTCGCGTATTCCATGATTTACCGCGTTTTCGATCAGGGGCTGCAGGATCATACTTGGCATCATTGTACCAGTCACGCGCTCATCGATCTGTTTTGTATAATGGATTTCTCCTGCAAATCGTACATTCAAAATATAAATGTAGTTGTCTACCAGTTCCAGCTCTTCCTTAAGCGTGGTATCTTTCTCCATCTTCCTTACATTATAGCGAAAAAAATCCGCCATGTTCTGTACAAACAGACAGGTATTTTCTGCACCCTCCATCATGGCAAGCTGTGCTGCTGCATTCAGACTGTTAAACAGAAAATGCGGGTTGATCTGCGCCTGCAGATATTTAAGCTGCGCTTCCTTAAGGTCATTTTCATACTCAGTTCATTCTCGATCAGCCTGCTTTCCCGCTCATAGTTCTCTTTTGTCTGCCTGATATAATCACGGATACTGTTCATCATTTTGTTGCAGCTTTCGCCACCGTACTGATCTCATCTCCGGTATCAATGATCGGAAAATCTACTCCAGTCCGCCTTTGGCGATCGTATTTGCCGCCTCCGCAAGTTTGATAAGCGGTCTTGTAATCGTTCTGGTCATCATAACGATCCATACAAGTGCTACAAGCATGGATACGATCAGAAGAAACATACTGAATCCGACAACGTAATTCAGTGTGGATCTCAAAACTGAATAATTCTGCGAGTTTTCAAGAAACACCGATGTATTCAGGCTTCGGACACAGGACTGCAGATAATCATAAAGCTTCTTCGCCTTACTGTATTCTTCGTTATAACAGCTTACATTTCTTCCCCGCTTTGCCTCGATCGCACTGGCTGTTTTTTCCAGATATGTATCCGACATATTGCGGATATTTTTTTCCATCAGAAGATTCTGGTCATTTACCGTCTCTTCATTCAGTTCACTGATCAGATTTCTGTAATCCTGCTCATATAAATAATAATTTTCCAGTTCATCCGAACTTTTTGTGTTCAGATACTGATAAAGCGATGTCTGCATTTTCTCCAGCGTTGTCGAGATATCATTTAACTGAATATTCGAATTATATACCCCGTCAATCTGCCGGATCGCCTGGCTCTGACTATACACTATATACATATTGATCGCAAATACCAATAACATGATCACTACATAGACTTCCAGCAGCCGAATCCGGATTGATTTTCTTTTTTTCATGTCTTTTTACTACTTCTATTCTGTATACTTTTTAATATTATCAGCAGTGATAAGCTCCGGGGATACTGTCAGGTATTCGCTGATATGCCGTTTCTTTAAATACTCATTCATTCCCTGTTCTGCAGTTTTCCCCCACTCGGTCGGATTGATCAGGACACTGGATTCGACGATTCCTTTCTGGATCCCCTCCAGTGTATCCTTCTGCGCATAATATCCGATAATCGATGTCTGTCCAACCTTATTGTAATCAACCACACACTGGATCGCACTACTGGTATCCACCGCACTCATACATACGATAATATCCGGATAAGAAGCATCCAGAATCTGGTCACGGATATTCTCTTCCGATTCAAACATCCCTGTATTATCGATCACCTTACTGGTCAGCTCGATCTTGGATGCAATAGAAGCTGTCGTCTCTGATATTGCCGTAAAAATAACATTCGGCGCCGCATTCCTCTCTTCTGAATTCAGAAGAACAGTGACCCGGATCTTCCGGTCTTCCTCTTCCGCCTTCTTCTGTGCAATATTATTGATCTGATTTCCATACATTTCACCAATCGCATAATCATTGCCACTTACAAATGATACCCTTTTACTGTCCGGTGCATCACTGCGATCGTGATCACCGGAATGTTCTGTTCTTCTGCCTTGTCAATCTGTACGGAAACCGCTTCTTCATCGCTCACCTGTACAATAATCCCATCTACCCTGGCTGCAATCGCCATTTCCATCAATTCTTCTGTCGAATATTCACCCGACAGTGTCTCACCAAATTCTCGATCAGGATCTGGTCTCCTTTCCCGGCATCTTTAGCTCCCTGGTATATCTTCTTCCAGAAGCTGTCTGTGGGATTCTCACTGATAATCGCAACATGATATTGATAATCCGTCCGGTCTTTTTTTCCACTCCGGCATCCTTTTTTACTTTTTCATGATATACCATCCCAATACCGATCAGGACCAGAAGTGCCACAAGAGCCACAACGCCTATTCCTATCAGTTTCTTCCAGTTTTCTTTATAACTTTTCATCTTCCGATTCCTGCTTTCTCATTTTACGGAAATCGCTTGGTCTTACTCCGTATTTTTTCCGGAATGCTTTGGCAAATGCTCTTCCGTCCGCAAATCCACTATGTTCTGCAATTTCCTCAACCATCGTATCACTGCTTATCAGTTCCCGGTAGGCATATTCCAGACGGATTCCCTGAATATATTCTTTATAGTTGATTTCTGCATATTTGCGAAACATCCGTGACAGATAGGTCGGCGAATACCCGAAGATCTGTGCCAGCCTTCCAGCGAGAGATCTTTCTGATAATTATCCTTGATATAATTCGTGATCGTAGAAAGTCGGTTCCTGTTCTTGTGATCCCGCACGATCTCCGCACTGACATCAACCTTCCTGTATTTTGTCACCATCAGATAGACCAGCATATAAAATAACTCTGTACCTTTAATTCATACCCTGTTTTCTTCTTCTGATACGTCACATACATCTTTTCAACCAGTTCAACCAGTTGTTCATCCTGTACGCGTTCGCTGTGGGTAAAACAGATAAACTGCTCATCCGTATAATACCGTTCAAATGTCTGAAGTGGCATCTGCAGTACGATCGTCTTATTCGGAAACGGTGCCGAAATCGAATGCAGCTCATTAGAATTCACAATCACAAATGATTTTTCATCTAAATGGATATCTTCTTCATTGATATAAAAATCCAGCTTTCCTTCCAGTACAACAAACATCTCGATCGACCGGTGCCAGTGCTTTTCCCTGACATAATTTCCGTCTTTTCCTTCAAATAAAAACATCCGGAATGGCAGATCTTCATTCGGCAGAACCAGTTCATGTGAAAATTCCATCTAATTCATCCCCTTCTCTGTACATTCTCTGAGCAGTTTCATAGCATCCTCATACTCTTCAGCAGAAACACCTGCACAGGTGAGTAACATCCTGTTCTTCTCCACTTCAAGAAATGTCATTCCTTTCTTTTTTGCTTTTTCTGCAATCTTTTCTGCAGCGCAGTCCTCCGCAAAGGTCAACTGTACCATAAATCCTGCAGCACCAACCTGTACATCCACATCTTTTCCTAAAATCTTTTTTGCACTGTCCGCAAGCTTTTCTGCCTTTGCCAGATGGATCTTCCTGGATTTACGGACCTGATTCGCCAGATGTCCGTCACGGATAAACTGTGTCAGTGCGATCTGCTCGGCCTTGGATGCAGTCTGATTGTAATTATTTTTTCTTTTTTCGTAAGTTTCCATCAGTTCCGGCGGCAGTATCATATAACTGATCCTGATAGACGGAAGCAGCATTTTGGAAAAATGTTCCCAGATAAATGACATTCCTTCCTCCCGAAAGTCCCTGCAGGGACGGAACCGGTTTCTGAAAATATTTGAACTCACTGTTATAGTCATCTTCAATGATCAGAAAATGCTCTTTCTCGGCGCGTCCGACCAGTTCCAGTCTTTCCTGGATCGGCATCACCCCACCAAATCTTGTCATCTGTGATGGTGACACGTAATACATTCCAATCTCTTCTTCCGCACTTCCTGCAATCCGGTAGTTATGATCTTCAAAAACCGTCATTCCCTGTACAAACTCACTGTCCCTGAAAAATACGGTTCTCTTTTTATGATTCAGTGGGCACAGAATATGCAGAAGACTCTGTATACCGGCACCGATCACGATCTGATCCGGGCTGCAGATCACACTTCTGGTCTTCTGAATATATTCAGAC
>ENA-OQAS01001703-OQAS01001703.1-human-gut-metagenome-genome-assembly--contig:-NODE-1703-length-9993-cov-1.764444_pt1 | contig 9993 bp, 14 predicted proteins | sample MGYA00242733_ERZ504523 | MGnify/ENA primary metagenome ERZ504523 (study PRJEB26092, sample SAMD00036239) | human gut metagenome | host: Homo sapiens | study: EMG produced TPA metagenomics assembly of...
GAGGCGGCATTGTGACCTTCTCGTACACACGCGGCACGGCAAGCAGCAGCGTGGGGCCGAAGGTCTCGAAGTCCTTGACCATCGTCTTCATATTGGAGCTCAAGCCAGCGAAATCGTGCCGCCAAAACTGAAGAATTCCAGGAATCGGGCGAACACATGCTCAGGGCAGGAACAGCAGCAGACGGCGGTTGGGCCATGCGCCGGCACGAGGCATGTACTGCAGCGCGGAAAGCACCAGGAAGGCGAAGTTGCGGTGGGTCAGTTCCACGCCCTTCGGGGTGCCTGTAGAGCCGGATGTGTAGACGATGGTGGCGCGGTCGTCGCCGTGGGAGGCTTCCTTGTATTCCCAGAATTCGGCGTCGGTGACGCTTTCGCCGTAGGTCTTGATGGCGTTCAGACCGCCGGCCTCGATTACGAACACGTTGCGCAGGGTGGGCACCTCATCGCGCACGGATTCGATCTTGTCACGCTGACCGTCATCTTCGGCGATGGCGAGCGTGACTTTGGAATCGTTGAAAATCCAGCTGACCTGGCTGGCGGAGTTGGTCTCGTACACCGGCACGGTGAGTGCGCCGATGGACATGATCGCCATATCCAGAGCGGTCCATTCCCAGCGGGTGCGCGAGACGATGGCGACTGAATCGCCCTTGTTGACACCAAGTCCGACCAGGCCCTTGGCCAAGTCGATGACCATGTCACGGAATACTTGGGCGCTGTACGGGTGCCAAGTGCCATCATCGCCCTTGTATTCGATCATGGCACCTTCGGGATCGCGCTTGGCGCGGTTATCGAGCAGATCGAACAGGTTGATGTCGCTGTCAATCGGCTCCTTGACGGGATTGGTGAACTGCTTGACGATACGAGTATCGTTTATGGCCTTATCAGCGATGTTTTCAGTCATACTCCCCATGTAACTCCACGGATGCTACAAAACACGCGCGAAACAACGGATTGTCCAGACCAAATGGCCCCGGCAATCCGTTATTTCGGGCAAACCAGGTAAATCTGTCGCACCGTACATTCAGCAGATTACTCGGCGGAGTTATTGGCCTTTTTCAGCTCGTCGCGAATCTCCTGCAGCGTGGCGAGAGTCTGCTCTTCAACGCTAGGCCCCTGTTCTTCAGCGTCAGCCTCATCCTGGATAGCAGTAAGATCACGAAGCTTATTAATCGGCAAAATCACGCAGAAATACACCGCCACGCCAACAAGCAGGAAGTTAATCAGCGCGTTAAGAATCGCACCAAATGAAACAGTCGAGTTGTTGAACGTGATGGTCAGCAGTCCGGAAAGATCCGGTACGCCGCCAATCATGCCGATTAATGGACTGATGAGATTGTCGACGATGGAATTGACCACAGCGGTAACGGCAGAGCCCATCACCACACCTACCGCCATATCAATCATCGATCCGCGCGACAGGAATTTCTTAAAGCCATTCAACGGACCTTTATCGGTCAAAGCAACAACTTTGCGAGCGGTTCCTCCCGTGGCCTTGGCAAAGTCGGCGGCAATATTCATGGGATTGTGGCTATTCATAACGGCACTCCTTACAAAATTCGGACACTTCACTTGTATCCGACTGGTTTCCCACGACTCCATTATGCCGCTTGTTGGAATACCCCTATACCACTGCGGCGTTCCCGTACATGACTATGTACGAGAACGCCGCCAACCCTGCTTGCAGAGAACCTGTTAGAGCTGTTTAGAACTGGATGTAATCGACTTCCGTATGCTCGCCGGTTTCCAAGTATTTCGCCACATCATCAGGACCGACGAACACCAGTTCGACCGCTTGCGCAATCATCAGATTGACACGATCCATTGGCGTAAGGTTTTCGAAATAGCCGTACACCGGGATTCCCAGCGCATGCGCATATCCGATTTCGAACATCGTGCCGGGTCCTCGTCCATAAGATTGGCGACCACGGCTTTAGCAGCATTAATGCCATGGATATCGTCCGCAAAGCATCCTTCAGGGCCTACTTCTTCGATCTGGCTGACAAACCGCGGCTTGAACAGTACCTTGCCATGGTCTTCCAATATCTTTTCCAAACGTTCCATACTTGCCGTTTGTTCAGGATCAAAGAACGGACCGGCCACATAGAAGTCATACTGTTTGTCTTCACTCATGGTCTCTAGTCATAGCGCAGCAACGTCGAACGTCAGCCGTTATTTTCACTGTATGGACAAGGGGTCGTATTGTGAACATTGCTACGGGATAACCGTCAACGATACGTACGTTGCCCACGATTGGCGCATGCCGCCGCTCTTGCGCCGTCCGCACTGCCAGCCCGTCAGCCGCGATTGACGATTTGCATGGCGCGGCCATCGTCCATCAGGTGGAAGCCATGCTTCTGGTAGAACGGTGCGTTTTTGCTTTCCTCAGGCATGACTTCCAGCAAGAAGTAGTCGCGATACTTAGCCTTGACCAGTTCAACGAGATGGCTGCCGATATGCTGCCCGTGATATGCCGGATCTACCAGCACCCAATGCATATAGGCCACCATTTCGGTATCGTCGAGCACGCGAACCAAGCCGACCAAATGGCCGCCATCCCATGCGCTGATCACCGTATCCGAATGCTGCAATGCCTTGAACAACCGTTCCGGCCACTGCGCCGATTCCCAACCTACCGACTTGAACAGCGCCTCAACCTGCTCAACAGTAAACCGCTTCTCTTCCGTGTATTCGATAGCCATGGACCTCACGACAACCGTGAAGCCCCACATGTCTTTGCATAGTTTCACACGACGGGATGATGGATAGTGGAACCTATACGTTTACACATGCCTAATGCCCATGGCTCATCACCGATGAATAGAGGCTGAGATACCGTCATGTTTCCGAAGCCAAGTGCCCGAGATCGGATTCGAACCGACGACACCCGCTTTAGGAGAGCGGTGCTCTATCCACTGAGCTACTCGGGCAACGACGTTTCATTGTACACGGCCACACGCCCAGTCGCATCATGTTCGCGTGGCAGCTTGCGCAAGCCATCCGGCAACCTGAGCAAGCCACATGGAGGAACCCGACATCAGGTCATGGCCCGGTCTTTCGTGCCAGTTTGGTGCGAACTGCTCTTGCGCACGGCGAAAAGACACTGAAAGACAAGCCGTACACGGTACAGTGGCAAATCGCACGAAAAGCAAAGTAACAGTAAACAAGCCGGAGGAAAGGGCAGCATGGCAAAGGCACGGAGTACTACCACAGGCGCAAGCGTACGAGCTCGCGCCGCTGCCAAGCCACGCTCTGCCAGAGCCACGGCACGCCCAGTATCCAAGTCTGCCGTGAAGCCACACAAACGGCATCGTCTGCTTGGTTTTCTCGCCACGATGTTCGCGCTTCTTGCCCTTGCCGGCGCTGCCGCCCGCGCGCTGCCTGCCGATTACAGGAACTGCATTTGCGCCGATTGTGGTATCGGCAACGCCATGGTTCACGTTGCTTGGCTTGATTGCCCTGCTGTTGGCCATCGTGTCGCGGCGTATCCTTGCCGCACTAATCGCCATCGCCGCAATCGCATGCAATGGCTATTGGCAATATCCGTTCTTCTACTCGACCGATCCACTCCCCCAAGCCGCGCAGAACGCCGTGGCCGCAGCCTCCCCCAACACCAGCGATGCCTACGCGCGCGTCATGACCTCAATGTGTATAAGGGGCAGGCCGACCCGCAAGCCATCGTCGAGCTGGTTCGCGATCAGCGCGTCGAAGTGCTTGCTTTGCAGGAGACCACCGAGGATTTCGTCAAAAAACTCAATGAGGCTGGTATTGAGCATTATCTGCCGTATGCGCAGGTCTCATCGTCTGACGGCGTATCGGTAACGGCCTCTGGTCGGCCACGCCACTTGCCGATCCGACCGACGATGACGTGAATTCCAGCGCCTCATTCATGCCCGGCGGCACGGTGGATATGGGTGGCCAGCAGATTCGATTCGTATCCGTGCACACCACCGCTCCCGTACCCGGCTACTGGCGGCAGTGGAAGCGATCGCTGGATGAGTTGGGTCTGATGCGCGAGCATACGGATACACGGTATATTTCATGGGCGATTTCAACGCACTTACGATCACACGCCATTCCGTGATTATCTTGGCGACCGGTTCGTGGATGCCGCACGTGAATCCGGACATGGGTTTACGTTCTCATGGCCCACGAACCGTGCGGCTGTGCCAATGTTCGCCGGTATTGACACGTGGTGCTTGATCAGGCATGAAGGCCGGACAATGCAAGGTGGTCAAAGTCGAGGGCTCTGATCATGCGGCATTGTTGGCTACCGTGGCGGTTGGGTGATTCCCCTCAATAGGACTAGAAACCGAGGCGGTGCGCCGAATTGGTCGAGCCAGCGCAAAATCGCGCCTTCACGCAGCGCCCACGGCAGATCTCGACTTCCTGAATATTCAGGCCTTCATGATCTCGTCGGCCACCACGCCGCCGCCCACAATCTGCATCGTGCGTTCAGGCGTGATGCCGGGCAAAGCCACGCGCTGCTCAGGCGCGATCGCCGCCAAACGAGGAATCCAGTCTTCCAACTGCTCACGAGTCATAATCCATGAATCTTCGCGCCCGGCGCACGCATCACCGCACCGCACAGGCGAGCCAGCGAGCGGAAGGTCTTGGAGGTGCCAACTGCATGATTCGGGTGCTTGGATTGCGGGAAAACCTTGACCATCGGCTCCAGAATCTTGCGCACGTTCTTACGCACGTCTTCCAACTCGTCGGGCGTGGCCATGCCGGAAGGCAGAAATTCAGTGGTGACGCGGCCCGCGCCAGCCGGGGCGGAAAGCGCTACGGTCGGCTCTTCGTCGGAGCCCATCGCCACTTCGAGCGAACCGCCGCCGATGTCCAGCACCAGCAGTCGGCCGGCATCCCAACCATACCAACGGCGGGCGGCCAGGAAGGTCAGGCGAGCCTCATCCGTGCCAGACAGCACAGTGACGCCCTGACCAATCAGTTCCTCGATCTTGTGAATCACTTTGTTGCCGTTCGGCGCTCGCGCAGGGCGGAGGTGGCCATAACCAGCAGCTGGGTGATTTCGTATTCCTCGGCCAGCCGCATGCACTGGGACACGGCTTCCAGAATCGCCTCGATGCCGGACTTCTTGATCGACCCGTCATCCTTGACATACTGCATCAGCCGCACCGTGGATTTGGTGCTGGCCTCGGGATCGGGTCGCGCGCCGGGCGCAGCGTCGACGATCAGCATATGAATCGTGTTGGAGCCGATGTCAAGCACGCCCAATCGAGTGACGCGCGAACGCAAATTCACCATAGCATCTCACTGTATCACCGGCGCGGCCGCAGCATGCGCGCGGTGTTCCACCCAAGGCCGGCCGCGGTTATCGGAGAATCATCGCAGCGAGGCGACGAACTTTCCGAGCCGGGACAGCCCCTCCGTCAACGCCTCGCGCGACGCCGCGTAGGCAGCCGCACATGCGTGTCCGCGGTCGCCGGGCCGAAATCCCGTCCCGGAGTCAGCGCCACATGCGCCTCTTCCAGCGCACGCTCGCAGAACGTCCACGCGTCCAAACCGGTTCCCGCGACGCTGAAATACGCGTAGAACGCGCCGTTCGGAACCACTTCGAGCGGCAGGCCGATGCGCTCCAGACCACTTACGACGATGCGGCGGCGGGCGAGCAGCTCCTGTCTGCGTTCCTCGCACACCGCCAACGATTCGGGCGTGAAGCAGGCGAGCGCAGCATGCTGGGTGGGCGTGTGCGCGCATAGATAATAGTTGGTCGCCAGATCGTCGACCGCTCGATCGTGTATTCGGGCACCACCGCCCAGCCGAGACGCCAGCCGGTCATGCCGAAGAACTTGGAGAAGCTGTTGCAGATGATCGCGTCCGGGTCGGCGAGCAGCGCGGACCTGACCTCGCTGCCATCGGGCTCCCGGTCGGCGAGGTGAGGTATGTCTCGTCGATGATGCGCCACGCGCCGCGGAATCGCGCCAGATCGCACACGCCTTTGAGCACGTCGAAGTCGATGGTCGTGCCGGTGGGGTTGGACGGCGACGTGACCATCACCGCCTTGGTGCGCTCGCTCCACGCGCGGTCGACCAGTTCGGCGTTGAGATGGAAGCGGGTGGCCGCGCTGGTCGGCACGTCCACCACCACGCCTTCGAAGGAGCGGATCAGTTCGCGGTTGCACGGGTAGGACGGGTCAGCGACGATCACCTCGTCGCCGGGGTCGACAGTGAGCGCGGTGGCCAGCAACAGTGCGGCAGACCCGCCTGCGGTGATGACGATGCGGCGGGGGTCGATGTCGACATGATGGCGTTCATGGTAGAAGTCGGCGATGGCGCGTCGCAGCTCGGGCAGGCCCAGCGCAGCGGTGTACGGCAGCGCGCGGCCATCATATTGCTCTCGCATCGCGTCGCGCACGGCGGGCGGCGCTCCGAAATCCGGCTCCCCCAGACTCAGCTTGATGACGCTGATGCTGCGGGCGATCATCTCGTCGGCCCTCTCGCCGAACACCATTGCCCGGAACGGCTGCGCCTCGCGTGCGCGTCGCGACATCGTCGGCTGTTTCGTCTCGCTCATCATGCATCACCCTTTGCCGTCCATTCGGTACTGCCACCGATTGTAATTGCCTACCACCCTCCCGGCAAGTCCCGTTTCACCGCGTTCACGGGACTATGGCCGGATGTGGAGCCGGTAATCGGGGAATTATACGATGGAACCGCCTGCATTGACGGAACCGGCCGCATTGGCGAGGTCAGCAAGCTCATTGGACGCCATGGAACCAGGCACGGTGATCTCGGTGTAGAGCCGTTCCAGACGCGCCTCGCGCACGGGCTTGGCGAGCTCGCACTCCCAGACGACGATGACATGCCATCCGGCGGATTCGAGCGCGGCGTGCTGCGCGATGTCGCGGTCATGGTTGCGGGTCAGTTTCGCGGTCCAGAATTCCACATTGGATTTGGGAATGGAATACTTGGAACATCCCTGATGCGCATGCCAGAAGCATCCGTTGATGAACACGATCGTATGCCATTTGGGCAGAACCACGTCGGGATGGCCGGGATAGCGCCTGTCGTTTTTGCGGAACCGAAGCCCCCGCGAGAACAGGTACCGGCGCACGAGCACTTCGATGCGGGTGTCCTTCCCGCGGATATGCGACATCGTGTAGCTGCGCGTGCCCCGCTCATACCGTTCGCCGGGCTTGGCCTTCGCGCCCGATTTGCCGGATCCACCGGTCTTCCTCGCGGCCTTCCTCGCGGCCTTTCCCTCGGCCTTCCCCGCAGCCGTCATCTCATCGCCGGCGCCTTTCGCCGCCTGCCGCCGCTCGTCATGGTTTACGCTTTGTTCGCTCACGGTCTCCATTATCCGCCATTGCCGACATCGGAGCGTCAATCGCGATAGACTACACGTACGCTTGCAACCACGGAGCGGAACCAGGGAGCAGAATCATGGATGGCTCAACCACCTCGATCAGCGTGGATCCGCGGCAACAGCTCGACGACATCGTGGATTTCGTCAATGACAGCTGGCTGGCATCAACGGATTTCGACGGCCCTACGTTCCTGTGGAACCATATGATCTCCGACGCGTCCGCCCAGGACGACGACAACCGCAACAATGTGCCCGTCGCCGCTCCCAACGAGGTCGCGACGTGATCGGGTTGACGATGCAATGGTACTTCGACTCCATCTCATCCACCGTGCCGACCGCCGAACGCACCGAGGACGGCGTGTCCATGCCGCGCAACGACATGCCCACGTTCCGCATCGATTCGCAGGCGCTGTCGGGAGTGGATGCCGTGGTCGGCAACGCGCTGATGAGCACGCGCTGGGTCGACGCCACCACGAATCTGGCGAAGTCGGTCGAGATGACCGCGCGATTCGTGGGCAACGCGGCGGACCGGGACGGCGAGGGCTTCGACTATCTCAAGGAGCTCATCCAGAACGTGCGCGTGTACATGGATTCCGTGGCGCGCAACGCCGACCCGCAGGACGGGGAGAAGGCGCTGCGACTGATCACGCGGGTGGCCTGCAACGAGGATTTCCAGCTGAACGCGACGCAGATGGTGGAGCTGCTGTCGTGCGGCCTGTCGTTCGCGCAATGGGACGATACGCGCATGTTCGCCTATGATGCGCTGAACAGCGCCCTTGACACGATGGATCGTTTCGCCAAGGAGGCGAAAATCGACGAGGACGGGCGATGCGACGGCGAAACGGCACACGACGATGGCGTCATCGCCGCCGAGGCCGCGACCGGCTCGACGGCCGACGCTTCGGAACTCATCAAGCGCACGGTGGCGCTGTCGGCGCACCAGCAGTTCGAGGAATCGATCATGTTCCTGCGCCATGATCTGATGCGCGTGAGCGGTGATGCGGCCGACGCCGACCGCTTCTTGGTGAGCCACCACGAATCGGAAGCCATGGCGGATGCCTACGCGGCGCGCCTTATCGCGGCGGAGCGCTGGGATGAGCTCATCGGCTTCATCGACATGGTGGAGCGCGACCGGCCGAACCAGTACACAGTGATGTTCCCGGAGGATCTGGTTGCGTATGAGTGGGAATCCCTGCGCGAGGCCGCATTCGAGGCGCTGGGACGTTGGGACGAGCTCAGGGCGATGTACCGCGAGCGCATCGTCGAGGCGTACGACCCCTCCGACCTGCACACCATCGCCCAGCTGCGCGCGATCAGCGGCCGGGATTGGGCCGGGCAGGTGCGGAGCATCGTCACGGCGTACGATGACGGATCCGGACGCTACGCCCGCAATCCGATTTACGAGCGGCTGCTCGTCGACGAGCGGCTGAGTGCCGAGCAGAACGCTACTGCCACACGTTCCCCGACGCCCGCGCCGATCTCGCGGCGGTATTGTGACGCGCTCGTCCGCCGCGATGGATCGCCGAGCCTAAAGCACGTATACGGTTCGTGTGCAATCGGCTCGTGAGGGTCTTCGCGTTCGCCGGCTGGACAACTCCCGCATTATCGACTTTTGCGGCAGTTGTCCAGCGGCAGCGATGACCCACATCGGCACGATTTAGCAAAAACGGCTTAACTGCAACGTTTTTCCGCGATTATTCTGCGAAATAATAGCGTTTTGCGCGTGTGGCGTCCTGATTTCGCGGGACAACACGCGCAAATATCGATAATGCGGAAGTTGTACAGCAGTTAGCCGTAACCAGCCGCGACCAGAGTCGGCCCAGCCCCGGCTTACAGCTCGAAGCCGAGTTCCTCGGCGGCGTCGGTCGGCACGGGGTCGTCGCACCAGAAATCCTCAAGGTTCTCGTAGGTGGTCAGACTGCGAATCTCGGCCTTGTCGATGTACAGTTCGCCACTCAGATGGTCGGTCTCATGCTGGAAGATGCGCGCCGGCCAACCGTGCAGACGCTCCTCATGCTGCTTGCCGTTCTCGTCGGTCCAGCGTGCGGTGATGTCGAGCCAGCGCCTACGCACGGCCTGATATCCGTCGAAGCTCAGGCAGCCTTCGTAGAAGCTGCGGGTCGCGTCGCCGATCGGCTCATAACTGGGTTGATGATGGCGTGGAACGGGAATTCGGCGATCTCGCGCGGATCGTCCTCGTCGTCGCGCACATGGTCCTCGACCACCGCGAGCGCGAGCCCCAGGCCGATCTGTGTGGCGGCCAGGCCGACTCCCGGCGCTTCCAGCATCGTCGTGTGCATCGTGTCGATGAGCTTGTTCAGCGTGCCCTTGCTCAGCTGGCCGGAGTATTGCACGGTCTGCTGGCGCAGCACCGGTTCGCCGGCTGCACGATCGGCAGGATTCGCTCCTTGCCGCCGGTTTTGAGGAGCTGTTCGACCTCACGGTTGAGTTCGAGGTCGACTTTCGTGTTTTTTCCGAACATACGAGTGATTCCTTGGTATTGCGGTATTGCCGTTATTCGTTCTACAGCGCGAGCTCGTCGGCCACGACCTTGGCGAGCCGGTCGCACACCTCGTCGGCCTGCTGCTGCGTGGCGGCTTCGGCCATCACGCGCACGAGCGGCTCGGTGCCGGACGTCGCAGCAGCACGCGACCGGTGTCGCCGAGC
>ENA-OQAS01001704-OQAS01001704.1-human-gut-metagenome-genome-assembly--contig:-NODE-1704-length-9991-cov-1.657340_pt1 | contig 9991 bp, 13 predicted proteins | sample MGYA00242733_ERZ504523 | MGnify/ENA primary metagenome ERZ504523 (study PRJEB26092, sample SAMD00036239) | human gut metagenome | host: Homo sapiens | study: EMG produced TPA metagenomics assembly of...
CAAGTCTCTTGTAAGACCATATCTTACCGCTTTCATTCCACCTGCGTTGGTAATGACATTTCCACCGATAGAAGCTGTTTTTTCTCCTGGATCTGGTGGGTAGAATAATCCTTCTTCTTTAGCTGCCGCCTGAATATCAATTAACAATGCTCCTGGCTGTGCGTGATCGTCTGGTTCTTGTGATCCACTGGAAAAATCTTATTCATACGCATCACAGATAACATGATTCCACCGTATTTACAAGTTGCTCCACCTGCAAGTCCTGTTCCAGCCCCACGGCAGACAACTGGAATATTCTGCTCGTAAGCATATTTCATGATTTCTGAAACTTCTTCTTTATTCAATACTTCCACGTATAATTCCGGTGGAAATACTCCATATTCTGGCATCTCGTCTTTGTAATATTCTTTTGCGATCTCATCGCGACCCATACACGTTCGTTGTCTGTGATCTCAATGATCTTATCAAAATCTTCCTGGGTCATCTTCTTATATGGATATGGCATCTTATTCGTCCCCTTTCTGTTGTTTTACTAATTCTGTCAGATATGGAACGACTTTGTACAGATCATCAACGATACAATAGTGTGCCACATTGAAAATCTGAGCTTCTGGATCATTGTTGATCGCTACGATGCATTCAGATCCTGTCATACAAGATGTAACTGAATCGCACCAGAAACTCCACAAGTAATGATCAGTTTTGGACGAACAGTTCTTCCAGATAATCCAACCTGATGTGCAACATCCCCAAAACCATTCTCGATCATCGGTCTTGTAAATGCTAACTGTCCACCTAAAGCTTTGGCTAATTCTTCACACATTTCCACATCTTTTTCATTGCGGACCCTCGTCCTGCTACAACTAAGACATCTTCATCTTCAATGTTCTTTGTCTTCTCGATCACTTCGGATTTAAGATCTCGATTGGAGATTGTTTCATCTCTTCCTTCACTGAACAGACAATAACCTCTCCTTTTGTGCTCTCAACCTTCTGTGCCGCATCCATAACTCTGTATCTTACAGTTGCAAACTGTGGTCTTGATTTTGTGATAGAAATCTGAGCCATGATATTTCCACCAAATGCTGGACGAATCTGTACCATGTCTGTGTTTGACTTAATATCAAGGGTTGTACAATCAGCTGTTAATCCTGTATGGAATCTTGTTGCCAGTCTTGGGGCTAAGGATCTTCCAAGTGCTGTTGCCCCAATTAAGACAGAACTTGGTTTCTGTGCTGCGATACATTCTGCAACAACATCTGTATAACAGTCTGCTCTGAATCCTTCTAAGGATTCATCCTCATATGCAAAGACCTGATCAACTCCATAGTCTAGAAGTTTATGTGCATTCTCAATGGTTCCTGCTCCACCTGCGATCACGCATTTGACTTTTAAAATTTACTTTCAAAGCCATCTTTCTTGCTTCACCGATCAATTCAAATGCAACCGGATGAATGTCTCCACGTTCCTGTTCTACAAAGATCAAAAAATCTTTCCATTTGTCTTTATCAAATGATCCTGCTTTCTGCTCAAAGCTGATCGCTTTTTCTGGACATTGTCTGACACACATTCCACACATTCGGCAAGTGTCCCCGACAACAATCCCATTATCTTCAAAACTTAATGCCCCAAACGGACATTTTTCCACGCATTTACCACATAGACTGCAGCGTTTTGCATCAAATTTTATTAGTTCCATGTCATCTCACCTAAATCACTTTCTTATTTACTAATACGTCAAATAATTGTTTTGTCTTTTCTTTTGCATCTCCGTCAAAATAAACCTGCTTTTCTACTTCTGGCGGTGCAAACATTTTCTCTACTGCGGTTGGTGATCCGACAAGTCCATATTTGCTTAAGTTCTGATCTGCCATATCTTCAAATGTCATGATCTTCACTGGGTGGTCTTTGGACTGTTTCTGCAGTAAATAAGATGGTAATCTTGGTACACACATGTCTTTGTCAACTGTGATCAGACATGGATATGGAATCTTTGAATCTGTGACACACTGACTAAATCCTGTTTTACCTGAATAGACTCGCTGTCTGCATCTACGATCTCAGACACCATGCTGCATGTGGGATTCCTAAATGCTCTGCGATCGCTGGCCCAACCTGAGCGGTATCTCCATCGGTTGTCTGCTTTCCACAAATAATAAGATCTATATCTCCGATTGCTGTGATTCCCTGAGATAGTGCATAAGATGTTGCAAGCACGTCTGCTCCTGCAAACTTGCGGTCAGATAAAATAATTGCATCATCTGCTCCCATCGTATACGCATCTCTCATCATCTCCTCAGCCTGTGGAGGTCCCATGGTGAGAACTGTAACACTTCCTCCTACTTTCTCTCTTAATTGTAATGCTGCTTCCAGGGCAAATAAATCATAAGGATTCGTTCTTGTCTCCCCGGATAAACGCTTCATTGCCCCTGTTTCTGGGTCAATGTCAACTTTAGTACCTGCCGGTACCTGTTTCATACATACTAGAATTTTCATTGTTCTGCTGCTTCTTTCGTATTATTTGTTACTCTTTCACTTTAACTGATTAACGTAACACTACTTATTATACGTCACCATTTTTTTATTGTTCGAGTTTATCATACAAAAAAAATAGCATCTGTTGTTTATTTTTTCGTAACAAATGCTATTTCCTTATCTATTTTTTCTTCTATTCGTCATCGTCACCGACGATCACTGGCTCTTTTTCTATCACTTGTTGTGGTTTCATCGCCTGATTCCCAACTGGTGCTAATAATACTTTTCCTGTTCCACGGTATACATTAACCAATCCTTCTCCACTGGCCGCAGAACCAAGCAAAGATTTTCCTGCTCGTTCTACCGTAAAATCAAGACTTCCGCTCCATGCGATCGCCAAGTTTCCGTCAATCTTTACAACATCATCTTCTAATGTGATCTCGACTAATTCTTCTCTTGGACAATCAGATTCTATGCACACAACTCCACTTCCTTTTAATCCAAGATTAAAGAATCCTTCTCCGCCTGCAAATGCAGAAGAAAATGTCTTTCTTCTGACCGCTTTTTGTTTCAATGTGGATTCACAGGCTAAAAATAGTCCATCATCTAATACGATCGAATTGCCCCATTCGTCAAGATCTAATAAAATGATATGTTTATATGTAGGTTCTAAAACAAGAGTTCCATCTCCTGTATATTCTGGCTTGATCACAGATTCTCCTGTAACTTTTCCACGGATCGTCTTGGATAAGAAATCTCCTGCTCCTTTGATCCCTGTTGTCGCAGAGACATCTCCTGCCATCCACTGCATGGCACCTGACTGAATCGTTACATTTCCTCTGGATAGTTCACATTTTAGCTGACGTTTTCTTACATTCATCTGACTGCAGAAAAATGCTAACTGGGCATCTTCTGGCATGACACTTAAGTCTCTCTGATATTCGATAACTTCAAATGGTCCTGATTTGTCGATGATCTTTACATCGTCGTTGTCACTGAAATTGCTGATTCTATACATAATCTTTCCCCTTCCTGTTTCTTCTATAAACTTTTGATCTTTTTCTGAATAAATTTCTTCATAATATTCATAAAACTTTGCATTACCAATGGCATTTGCAATATTCCAGATACAATAAATTGATTTCGATCAGATGATACCTTCATATACATTTGATTATTAACTGCTGTTTCTGATAAAACATATCATATAACTGTGTTTCAAAAATCCGATTCGATACTGCTACAATCCCATTTTTATCCTTTAAGAAGCCAAACGTAACTCCCAAATCTATAATCGGTGTTTCTCGTTTAAATGGGAAGTCAACTCCTGCAAATAAAATGTTTTGAAGCATTTCTTTTAACTGTGGATGATCTAACAACTTTTTGGTCATATCATCAAACAATGTGTTTGGTTCTTTTAACAAAACCTTGACTGCACTTAAAATTCCTTCTCTTGTCCACACTTGAACATCGGATACTCTTTCATCTAATAACTGACATATCTTTGAAACCAAATATGGATATCCTGACGTATAATCATATAAAATCCGACTGATTTCTTTTACATCCATACCTGTACGATGTTCCTGCTCGTATTCTTGTATCATTGTCTGAATATCACTTACAGAAAAGCTCATCTCAATATTAAAATCAACTGCGATATTCCATGGACTGTTATATTTCGATTCTTCTTGTGGATGTAGTTTTAACTTTAATGTTTTAATATCGTAAACACCTGCAAGAATTACAGAATGAAATGTTACATCTTTCCTTGCTGACATTTTAAATATTTCTCTCTTAGAAGTCCAAGGAAAGATAAGAAAATCTGATTGTCTGAACTTTTGTCTACTTCATCGATCATTAGAACTACCTTTTTACCGCATTTTCTGCATAGGTTGCTGATTTTTGTTCCTAATGATCTCATAGGAAATCTCTCAGAGATTGAATGATTCCATTCCTCTAAAAACTTTTTCATCTACATTCTGCTCTCGCAAACACTCTTCAATATCAAGTGAAAGTCCTTCGGCAAGACTTCCCAGAGATTCAAAATATTCATCGGCAGCTTCAAAACTTAAACTCAAAACCAGATAATCTTGTTTTCGCAATTCTTTTTCCAGAAGATAAAGCAAGGTTGTCTTACCATATTGTCTGGCTCGATTGATCGTAAAGTATTGTCCTGATTCGATATATTGATTGATAATCTGCTGAATCCTGTTGCTAAGATCAACCATATAATTTTTCTCCGGGATACATGTTCCTGTTGTACAAAACTTCTTAGCCATAAACCCCAACCTCCTTTCTTGTCCACTCTCTATTAATTACACCCTTATTCTACAATTCATCAAAATCAAATATCATTGGGATTGTGCTTTCCTGATAATATTTCTGTTCTTTTTCAAAATAAGCTTCTAATCCTTTATAGTCTTGTTCGTGCTGTGCTTTATTAAGATATCGATTATATTCTGCTTTATGAATATCACGGATGATCACTGGAACAATATTATGATCCAGACATTGTTTTAGAATGATCATACGCCCGACTCTCCCATTTCCATCATGCAATACCACATTGGGACTCACAAAGAAATCTATAATTGATTTCCACTTTTTGAGTACGTTCTTTGCCGGTTCCCTCTGCTTGATACACATATATACTGTCAATCAGTTCAACCAGCATAGAACGGTTTAACTCTGTTACGTTTTCATACTTGCGTATGGTTTCTAAAAATTGGTTTGTATTTTTTCGTCTTGTAGTCCTCGGCTTCGATTTTCTCTTTTTAATGCCTTACGCCTTTCTTCAAGTTCTCTCTGCTCATTTTCATAAGTTACAGACATTTTCTCAAAACGTCCATCAGAAATCTTTCCTGCTACATTCTGCTCAAACAGCTTCATTATGATACTGTCAATTTCAGCAATACGCTTTTCTGCCAGTTCCAATTCCTGTTTAAACTGCTTGATTTTCTTACCGCCGCCGGATTCACTCAACACCCTCATTTCTTCAATGAACTGGTCGCCTAATGTTTCCATATTCTTGATATGCTTTTGAATGTCGTCCATGACAATCTTCACTAATGTGTCATAGGAAATTGCATGAGTTGTGCAGAGGTTGCTGTTTCTGGCATATGTCCTGCAACGAAATCTCGGCTCTCTCCCGTTTGGATTGGAGAACGCCATATTGCGTCCACAGTCGGGGCATTTTACAAGCCCCACAAACATATTTGGTCGTCCAGTCTTATTTGGTCTTTTCTTTACACTGATGAATTTCTGTACCAGTTCAAAGGTTTCTTCATCAATGATAGCTTCATGGGTGTTTTTTACAACAATCCAATCTTCCTTAGGAACCGCTACCAGTTTTCTGTTCTTGAATGATTTTGTCTGTGTCTTGTGCGATACCATATGACCGAGATACACTTGATTTTCCAAAATCATCTTAACATTTTTTCCAACCCAGTCGGTAGGGAATCGGAACCTGTGCTTGTTTCCAGCGTGCCATTCTTCATTGCTCTGTAGCTCTCGGAATCAAAATCTTTTCTTCACACAATGTTCTTGCTATCTGATGAACACTGTTTCCCTGTTTCGACATTTCAAAAATACGCTTGACGATAGGCGCTGTTTCCGGGTCTATCAGTAGTTTACGCTTATTGTTCGGGTCAACCCTATAACCATACGGAGCGAATGAACCGCAGAACCCGCCACTTAAAGCAGTTGTTTTCTTGACGCTTCGGATTTTCTTTGAGGTATCACGTGCATAATACTCATTCATAATAGATTTGAATGGCATCATCTCGTTATCCTCATATCTTGTGTCAACATCATCATTCAGTGCGATAAAGAGAATGTCATTGTTCGGGAAGATTTCTTCCACGTAATACATGAACATGGCATTGTTGCGACCGAACCTTGACATATCCTTTACCATGATTCCACTAGGCTGTGTATCTTCCATAGCGTCCTCAATCATGCGGTTTAAATCCGGTCTGTTGAATGTTGTGCCGGAATAGCCATCATCTACATACTCGTCAATGATTTCAAATCCTTTTTCCTTTGAATAATATCAGAGCATTTGCAACTGGTTTGTGATACTGTTGCTTTCTTTATCAGCGTCACCATCATCTTTGGATAAACGTGCATATAATCTAACTCTTAATCTTGCTTGCTGTTTCGTCATTTTTACTCCTTTCCAACAGCAAACAAAACAACTTATATCCTGTTAATATTATACCACGCTACTTAATTATTTTCAGCCGCTTATTACACTGTTCTCAATTTAATATCCATTGTTTTCCTGCTCGATTTCCTTTTGAATCAGCCTTTTAATCAAATGCTGCAAATCCACTGTACCGGAGAACACTGACGTTACATAAAAGGTCGTATTTCCTATTTTTATTGTATTGGACTGTACTGTTTTCCTATAATCCCACCTCATTTCTTCCAACAAAAACACCATTTCTGGTGTCTTTCTGCTAATCTACACTGATTACTTTGCGTTCATACTTCTTTTCCTGCAAATCAATCTCCGCATAAACCATGTATTTGTCATTAAGTTCCGTCTGTCCAGTCTGAATACAGGTTGTCTGATGAATCTGGTTTATCCACTTTCCTTTCTCTGTGTCAGGACTTTCATGTATATGTCCGTGCAGAGAAAAGAAGTGGCTGTTTTTTCTTTCAGAAATTCGTAAATATCAACAGAGCCTATATCCAAATCTTGATAGCGCAACTGTCCTAATCTCAATCCCGCAGGCGGCATGTGCATAACGTAAACCGCTTTTTGTCTATCGTCCGGCAATGGAAGTTTCTTCAGCACATCACACATATGCGGTAATTCTGTTCTGGAATATTCCAGCCAGTTGTAAATCCTGTCATAATCAACAGCATTAGAGATTCCGGCTACAGGACTTAACTGACGCTGCGGAATATAATGTGTTTCTGTAACAACCCTGTCTTTACAACCGAACGGATGGTCTAAAATATAGTTCATGCCGATAAATTCATATCCATTGACAGAAAATTTCCTACCAGCTATATTGCAGACATTTTCAAATCTGTCGCAAAGATTGTCAAACATTTCATCTGCTGCCAGTAAATCATCATTTCCAAGCATGGCAAGGTATGTGATGTCCTGCTTTTTCAGTTCCTCAAAATATTCATCAAGGAATCCATTGATAAAAAACGATTGCTCACTGTGGCGGTCACATTGTTTTGGTAACATATCCCCGCCATTTACAATGACTTTGATTTCCTTTTCAATGGCTACATCCAGAATCTTTCTGTACTTCTTTTTATCTCCGTGTAAATCTGTAACATACAATATCTTCATATCACTTTCTACCCCTTTTAATACAGCATTTCTTCCTAATCATAGTTAAAAGTATACCATATCAGAGATAGATTATCAGCAGCTTATATCTGACATACAAACTGCAAAATTTTTGCCTTATGCACCTCCTTACTGTGTGTTTCCGAAGCAGTCAGATGGCTTGGGAAGCTCCACTGGATTTTCACCATTCCCATTCCTATGCAGAACCGTGTCATACGGGTGTATCATTATTCAGATATGCAGGTCATGGCAGAACGACCATTCCACAAGTCGCTCTCGGATCATTGCATGAATCGCTCGCTTTTTAGGTCATGGCGTACAGTTTCCGCTGGCTCGCTGCATATCAAACGTATCTGACTGCTTTATTCAGTTGTCAAAGAACTACCGACTGTATTTGCCAGTCTATGAAAATCCACTACCCAGATAATGGACTTTCATAGATTGACAAGCGGAGCAGAGGAAAGGGGAAAGTGCTCCGCCCGTCTGAATGATTAGATTACGACTATCTCAAAGTTTGCAATCATATCCATGACTGCTGCCTGTATTCTGCCTTTTAATTCAGAATCCACTACCATGTAGACGTTACCGTATTCGTCATACAATTTGCGTAAGCTCAACTTTGATATGTACCCGTCAAAGAAATCCAAGATTTCCTGTATTGCAGCTTCATCACCATTCGTAGCCGCTACAATCACAGCAAACGGTCAAACTGTGCTTGAAGCCTGTTGGAAAGAAGATGACTTCATGCTGATTCACCTCCTTTCTGCGTGAGAGTAGATGAGGTTGTTTTCCCTCTATCCCCCTTTCCGCACAGTAGCTACCCGCGCAGCAGCTATTTGTTGCGTTTTCAGAAAAGATTTTGAAAAATTTTTTTAAGCAGCAAAAAGCACAAGAGCATAAAAGAAATGCTGTTCTTGTGCTTTTAAAATTGTTCCTGCTATATAATGTGAAAAACCATATTCAAGAGTATATTGTGCCGCTTTGAAAGCTAAGATTTTTTTGACAATAACAGATATGTTGAAGAATGTCGATTACACAGTTTTTTCAATGCGGCTACCTCCCAGAGCCGCTAAACCAAAACCGATATGATATTTGTAAGTGGAAAAAGAAAAAGGCGGCTTATAAACCGCCATATAAACAGGAATAATTTTTGACATACAAAAATGGTACTGGTAATAACGGTTTTTTTTTATTTACCGCTATGCAGCACTTTTTAACTGATTTACGCACATAATAGGAACTGTCAAACCATACTATACGTTTTCTATACCTGTTAGAAAATCAACAGGAACAGTAAAATATAGTGAGGTGATTACATATGCGTAAAAAGGAAGATAAGTACGATTTTAGAGCCTTTGGTCTTGCAATCAAATCGGCTCGCAAAAAACAAAACTTAACACGTGAGCAAGTGGGAGCAATGATTGAGATTGACCCACGCTATTTAACAAATATTGAAAACAAAGGGCAGCACCCAAAGTTTACAGGTGTTCTATGACCTTGTATCATTACTTAATATTTCCGTTGATGAATTTTTCCTGCCTGCGTCTGATCTGGATAAAAGCACCAGAAGACGACAATTGGAAAAACAACTTGACAACCTTTCTGATAAGGATTTAGTTATCATGGAAAGTGTTGCTGACGGAATCATCAAGTCAAAGGAAGTGGAGGAATCGTAGTCCTCCACTTTTTAGCTCTTAAATAAAATAAGCCGATAACCCAAGAAATTTTCACTCATTCTCGGTGTTATCGGCTCTGCGTCTTTGCGTCTGGCTCTGTGACAACTAACATATTCAACTGTGTTACATTGACTAAGGTTTCTTGTTTGCACTTTGGACAAAACAACGGATAGTTCACTAAAATCGTGTCATACCGTATCTGAGTACGGGTTTTACTTCCACACACAGGACATAATATCCATTCATTTTTCTCCATAACATCATGCCCCTAACTTTCCACATTCTGTCCTCAGGTTAAATATATTTTTCCTGAACAGTCTTATAGATAACAAGCAGGATAAAATATATATGACCATGCTGATGCAAAGAAAATCACTAAACAAATATCGAAATTATCAACAACAAACTGCATAATTGCATTGCCTGTCATATTAGACCAAACGCCCAAAATAATTAGCAGAATAACGAGAATAATCATAACTGCAAATCCGGCATTTTCCCCCAGTGAATAATTAGAGGGTAGG
>ENA-OQAS01001705-OQAS01001705.1-human-gut-metagenome-genome-assembly--contig:-NODE-1705-length-9986-cov-2.465869_pt1 | contig 9986 bp, 16 predicted proteins | sample MGYA00242733_ERZ504523 | MGnify/ENA primary metagenome ERZ504523 (study PRJEB26092, sample SAMD00036239) | human gut metagenome | host: Homo sapiens | study: EMG produced TPA metagenomics assembly of...
CCGGATGGACCGTATATTTCTCCGCTGTTTGGGGATTTCCGGGGATTTCCGCCAATGCTCATACAGGTTGGATCGATTGAGATGCTTCTGAGCGATTCGGTTTCGGTAGCGGCAAAGGCAAGGGAGCAGGGGGTAAAAGTGCGCCTGTCTGTTTATGAAGGGATGTTTCATGTGTTCCAGATGGCATATCTGAATATTCCAGAATCAAAGAAGGCATGGGCAGAAGCCGGCAAATTCATTGATGTGCTGCGCACGGACAGCAGACTGTAAAAATTATTACAAAAATGGCGCGGAATTTTTTCACATATTGCATAAACGCCTAGATACGTCTACATTTCCATGGAGTAAGCCTCCACATGATGTAGAAATGTGGGTTGACAATAACACAAGATGTAGTGTAGTCTTGTATTTGTTAATGAAAATATACAAGATATAGGGAGTAATCTCTATATCTTATATTTTGTGTAAACAATCGTTTATAAAGATAGACTTTGAGAGGAAGATGGAACATGAAAATTATTAAGAGAAGCGGAGTCGAGGTATTTTTTGATTCGAATAAGATCGTTGCGGCTGTACAGAAAGCGAATGCATCGGTAATCGATTATGAAAAACTCAGCGATGAGCAGATTCAGGAGATTGCCGATAATGTGGAAGTGGCATGTGAAAACATGAAACGATCTGCCAGCGTGGAGGAAATCCAGGATATGGTAGAGAACCAGCTGATGAACCAGCATGCATTTACGGTTGCCCGTAATTATATTACATACCGTTATAAGAGAGCGCTTGTGCGTAAATCCAATTCTACGGATGAACAGATTCTGTCTCTCTTAGAGTGTAACAATGAGGAAGTAAACAGGAAAATTCCAATAAAAATCCTACTGTAAACAGTGTACAGAGAGATTATATGGCGGGAGAAGTCAGCAAGGATATCACGAAGAGATTCCTGTTGCCGGAAGATATTGTGGAAGCACATGAAAAAGGACTGATTCATTTCCATGATGCAGATTATTTTGCGCAGCACATGCATAACTGCTGTCTGGTGAACTTAGAGGACATGCTGCAGAATGGTACTGTAATCAGCGAGACCGGAATTGACCGTCCGAGAAGTTTTTCCACGGCCTGCAATATAGCAACACAGGCGATTGCGCAGATTGCAAGTTCGCAGTATGGAGGACAGAGTATTTCACTGTCCCATCTGGCACCGTTCGTACAGGTGAGCCGTGAAAAATTCCGGATACAGGTCCGGACAGAGTTTGAAAAGATCGGGCTGGATCTGGATGAGGAGAAAATCAATAAAGTAGCAGAGATGCGTGTAAGAGAAGAGATCAACGTGGTGTGCAGATGATCCAGTATCAGGTGATCACGCTTATGACCACAAACGGTCAGGCTCCGTTTATCACGGTGTTTATGTATCTCGACGAAGTGCCGGAGGGACAGACCAGAGATGACCTGGCAGCGATCATTGAGGAGATGCTGCATCAGAGAATCAAGGGAGTAAAGAACGAAAAAGGAGTATTTATTACCCCGGCTTTCCCGAAACTGATTTATGTACTCGAAGAAGATAATATCCATGAGGATTCCAAGTATTTTTATCTGACACGCCTGGCTGCACAGTGTACGGCAAAGCGCATGGTTCCGGATATATTTCCGAAAAGAAGATGAAAGAACTGAAAGTGGACAAGAACGGGGAAGGACACTGCTATCCATGTATGGGATGCCGCAGTTTTCTTACTCCGTATATTGACCAGGAAACCGGAAAACCGAAATATTACGGACGTTTTAACCAGGGAGTTGTGACGATCAATCTGGTGGATGTGGCATGTTCTTCCGGAAAAGATGAGAAAAAATTCTGGAAGATTCTCGATGAGCGTCTAAAACTGTGCTACCGGGCACTGATGTGCAGACATAAGAGACTTCTTGGCACACCGAGTGATGTGGCTCCGATTCTGTGGCAGAACGGAGCGCTTGCCCGTCTGAAAAAGGGAGAGACGATCGACAAACTTTTATTTGGCGGTTATTCCACCATCTCTTTGGGATATGCGGGATTGTGCGAGTGTACCCGTTATATGACAGGTGTTTCCCATACGGAGCCGGAGACCGGAACACCATTTGCACTGCGTGTCATGCAGCGTCTGAATGATGCCTGTGCAGAGTGGAAAGAAAAGGAAAATATGGATTTCAGTCTGTACGGTACGCCGCTGGAATCCACCACCTATAAATTTGCAAAGTGTCTGCAGAAGCGTTTCGGTATCATAGAGGGCGTAACAGATAAAAATTATATTACGAACAGTTATCATGTGCATGTGACGGAAAATATCAATGCTTTGATAAACTGAAGTTTGAGTCACAGTTCCAGAAGCTGTCTCCGGGTGGTGCAATCAGCTATGTGGAAGTACCAAATATGCAGGATAATATTGATGCCGTGATTGCCGTCATGAAATACATTTACGATAATATTATGTACGCGGAGCTCAACACGAAGAGTGATTACTGTATGGAATGTGGCTATGACGGTGAGATCAAAATTGTTGAGGAAAAGGACAGCGGAAAACTCGTCTGGGAGTGTCCGAACTGCGGAAACCGTGATCAGGATAAGATGAGTGTTGCACGTCGTACGTGCGGGTATATCGGAACACAGTTCTGGAATCAGGGACGTACACAGGAAATCAAAGAAAGAGTATTACATTTATAAAACATGGAAGAAAACAAACGGAAACAATATGCCCATTTGTATGAACACCATGAGGTAGAAGATCCACAACCCCGGGAAGAGAAAGAAAAACCCATCGCCGAGTGGCAGAAACCGCCATCGCCGATGGTGGAAAAGGTATGCAGACGCATCGCCTTTTCTTTCCTGGCCATGGCGGTTGTTCTGTTACTTGCATTGAATTATTTTCAGATCAAAGAGGCAAAAAAGGAAGCGGTTTTGGAATATATCCGCAAAGAAAAGCAGCAAATGAAAAATCGTGAGACAGAAAAGACGGACCAGCTTGCAATCTTAGACCAATATGATATATTATATAGTATGTATCCGGATCTGGTTGGATGGATCAAAGTTGATGGGACACCAATCGATTATCCGGTGATGCAGGATCATACAGGCGGGGAATATTATCTGAAACACAATTTTGAAGGAAAAGATGATAATAAGGGAAACCCGTTTGTTTCCGCAGATGCCAGCATTGATCCGATGGATCAGAATATTGTGATCTTTGGGCACAACGTAAGTGATGGAAGCCAGTTTGGAGATCTGGATGCCTATCTGGATAAGAAATTTTACAAAAAGCATCCGGTGATTACTTTTGATACGATTTATGAAACTGGACAATATCAGATTGTTGCGGTGGTAAAGACACATGTAAAGGAAAAAGACGAATCCGGATTCCGTTATTACTGGTTTCGGAATTATAAAAACCGGAAAGAGTTTCAGAATCTGCTGGATTTTGTGGAAGAGAACCGTGTGTATGATACAGGGGAGCATCTTATCTATGGAGATACCACAATTATGCTCTCTACCTGTGAATACACGGTAAACAATGGGAGACTCGTAGTCATAGCAAAAAGGATATAGGGCAGAAGATGAAAAAATTAGGGATGATGAAAACGATACTGATGATGGGATGTGCGCTGGCGTTGCTTTTTGCAGCCGTTCCGCAGCCGGTTATGGCAGCGAACAGCCAGATGAATCTGACGGTTGGAACAACCAATGATGCAAAAGCCGGGGATACGGTAACGGTACGTCTGGTCGGAAGCAATAATCCGGGACTTTCGACATTTGCAGCAAGACTGGCATATGACGATTCTGATCTGGAATATGTAGGAACCACATGGGCAAATACGATTTCTTCGGATTCGGGAAATATTGAGCTGGTTTCCCCGGTTACGGAAAATAATCAGCAGGCACTTAATCTTTCGGCAATTTTAAATAAGACTTATTCCCAGAATGAAACCATTGCCACGGTTACCTTTAAGGCGAAAAATGCATATACAACGATGCCGGTTACCCTGACAGTGCGTGAAGTGACGGATGCAAGTTACAATCCGGTTACGGTTACAACGGTTGTGGACGCTTCTGCAGGACAGACACAGAGCCAGTCACAGTCCCAGAGCACTTCCCAGAGTCAGTCGGACAGTCAGGATGACACAGAGTATACAGATGATACAGATGATACAGACGATACGGACGATACGGACGATACCGATTCGTACGATGATACAGACGATATGCAGGATTCCAAGAGCAGCAGTGGGAATACACATAAGACTTCATCGAACAAAAAGAATAACAGTGGAAATACATCAAAAAACGGAAACCGGACAGATGCAACACCAAAGACAGGTGCGGTTGATCTGCGGATGGTATTTGGAGCAGCAGTAATTGTTTTTTTACTGGCAGCAGCAGGCTGCATCCGTTTCCTGAATAAAAAGAAAGAGTAAATTATGAATTATGCTGGAATTAAGTATTGTGACATCGCAAACGGTCTCGGCTGTCGGACGGTACTGTTTGTATCCGGATGCCGCAATGCATGTAAGGGCTGTTTTCAGCCACAGACATGGGATTTTACCTATGGAGAATGTTTCGATGAGCAGGTACAGCAAAAGGTGCTTGATTCACTGAAACCGGAGTATATAGAGGGAATGACCCTGTTGGAGGAGAGCCGTTTGAGGAAGAAAATCAGGAGGCTCTTCTTCCTTTTATGAAAAAAGTAAAAAGTTTGTATCCGGATAAGAATGTCTGGGCATTTACCGGATATATATATGATAAAGACCTGATTTTGGGAGGCAGAAAACATACGAAAGACACGGATGACCTGCTTTCCCTGATCGATGTACTGGTGGACGGTCCATTTATTGAGGAACAGAAGGATATTACGCTCAAGTTCCGGGGATCGGTCAATCAGCGCATTCTTGACTTGAAAAAAACCATGGAAAGTGGCAAAATAGTTAAGTTGATGGAATAGTTAGGAAAACGAGGATGGATACATATGAAAAAGCATATTAATGCATTGTTGGGATTTGTCTGTTATACAATCGGTGTGATTGCAGCAGCATATTACGGGTTGTGGAAGATGCTTGTGCTTCCGCTTCATACTCTGGCAGTTTCTTTTCTGGCAGGGGACCTGAATGTCACACTGCTTGCGGTATGTGTTGTCAAAATACTTTTTTCAACAACGATGGCAGGATTGATCTGGTGCATTGGCTATATAGTATAATCACTTTAAAGGCACACAGATCCGGACTGGGAAACTATGGAGAAAGAGTACATGGCAGAAAAAGAAGAGAAAGAGAGGCAGGCATCGTGATTTTACGGGTTCCGGAATATTATGAGAAATTTTCCTGCATTGCATCCCGCTGCAAGGACAGTTGCTGTGCAGGCTGGGAAATTGACATTGATGAGGATTCCTATGCATATTACAACAGTGTGGAAGGTAAATTTGGCAAAAGACTCAAAGAAGTATGTATGAGGCCGATCCGGATGATGATGGCGGTGGATACCGTTTTAAGCTGAAAGGGAAGAAACGCTGTGCCATGCTCAATGACCATAATCTCTGTGATCTTTATACAGCACTTGGGGAAGAGGCTCTGTGTGAAGTGTGTACAGAATATCCGCGTTTTTTCCCTGATTTACGGAGATGTGGAGCAGAAAGCACTGAGTCTTTCCTGCGAGGAAGTCGGACGGATTCTGTTTGAGCGGACAGAACCAGAAAAGCTGGTGGATATAGAGCTGCCCGGAAATTGCGATGACGGTGAGGAGGATCCGGCATATGTTGCATTCATGGAATGGGTGCAGCAGGAGTCGGTGAATATTCTGCAGAATCGTACCCATAATATTCCGGAGCGCATGAGAGAGTTTCTGGCGTGGTGTGACCGTGTACAGACCGTGATCAATTATGCACAGGCAAAAGAGGATATGTCGGTACTGGCAGACTGGAGATACGAAGATGCCGGTCATGAACTTCGGGAGTGGGAGCAGAAAAATATTGAGGGAAAAGAGAAGCCGGTTCGTGCACTTTCTTATGAAGATTTCGAGGAACGTTTTGCGGTTTTTGCCGATATGGAAGAGCTGGATGATGAATGGGTTCACACCAAGGAAGAATTCGAAAAGCTGTATCACGAAGATACCTATGAGGCATTTCTGACAGAATATATGCGATCATCGGATTATTCGGAACTTGGCTATGAACATCTTCTGGTTTATTTTGTGTATCGTTATCTGATGAATTCGATATATGATTATGATATTTTATCCTATGCCAAAATGATTGTGATGGCAACCCTTGTGGTAAGAGATATGGATGTGGCACGTTTTTACAGAAACGGTGGCAAATTCACAATGTCTGACCGTATTGACGTAGCGCGTATTTTCTCAAAGGAAGTGGAACATTCCGAAGGAAATGCACAGGATCTGAAAGAAATGTGTATGATGGAAGAAATTGCGAAAGTGGATGCACTTTGCAGACAGATTTAAACGTTTATAACAGAGATAAAACAGGCATCTGGCGAACCCCGGATGCCTGTTTTGTATTATGCTTTATTTATCTAACAGATCGGTATAGAAATCTGCGTAATCCTTGCGGTTGTCCTTGCAAAAATCAATAGCAGCAGATGGATGCTGGTTCAGACGTCCGGTCAGCAGATACGGAATATCATATCCCCATACGGCACCGGTTTCTTTGAGCGGCAGCATATAGTCTTCTAAGAACCGGAGTACCGGGAATACATTGTATTTTGGATTTTTCAGAAAACTCAGAAGCAGTTCCATGGCACAGTTTCCGGCACCCCGTCCCATGGACATCATGGTAGCATCTAAAAGACTGACACCGTGGGAGAGTGCTTCGATCGTGTTGGCAAAGGCAAGCTGCTGGTTATTGTGTGCATGCATACCGATGTATTTGCCGTATTTTTCTCCAAGTTCGGTGTATTTATCTGCAATCGCACGGATCTGTTCCGGGTAAAGAGCACCGTAACTGTCCACGATATAAATGCCATCGGCGCTACTTTGACCGACCATTTCAAGTGCCTGGTCAATATCGGATTCTTTGGCATTGGAGATTGCCATGATATTACAGGTTACCTCGTAGCCCTTTGCCTTGGCATCTTCAATCATTTCGATTGCAGCAGGCATCTGGTGCACGTAAGTTGCCACACGAACCATGTCAATTACACTGTCTTTTTTGTCAATGATATCTTTTTTGTAATCGCAACGTCCGACATCTGCCATGACGGAAATCTTCATATCGGAGTTGTTGTCACCAACGATCTCACGGATGGATTCTTCATCACAGAACTTCCACTTGCCGAATTTATTTACGTCAAACAGCTCCTTGGAAGCTTTATAACCAAACTCCATATAGTCACGCCGGCCTTTACATTGGTGCGGTAGAGTGCGTTGATAAAGTCATCGGAGAACATAAAGTTGTTTACGAGTCCTCCGTCACGAATGGTTGCGTCCAATACACGAATATCGGAACGTGCTGTCATTAAGTCTCCTTTTTGAGCCATTTTTGTTTCCTCCTTGTGGTTCTTTGAATCTTTTACACTTTAACGCTTTGACGCGTGTGAGTATATAATAACACAATTCGATAAAAATGCAAGCAAAAACTTTACTTTTTTCCAGTCTCCTAATATAATTAAATCGGGTGAAAGCCCGAAGGAGGAGAAAATGATATACTTATTAGGAACATATGAACACGCACTGGTTGCTTTTATCGGTGTTTTTATTTGCTTTTGCAGTGACCTGTATTGCAATTGCAAATTAAACGGATATCTGCCGAAGGACATGGGAAGACAGTATGCACATGATGGAGCTCTTTCCGCAGGAAAACCAAGAGGTGCGGGTATTATTTTTGTGTTGACTTTTGTTGTTTCCGCATTGTTGTTTGGCAAAATGAATAAGGAATTATCATTTATCTGGTGCTGATCGTCATCGAAATGTTCACCGGATTCTTTGATGATGCCGCAGAAAAACCATGGGGAGAGTATTTAAAGGGAATTCTGGATCTGGCGGTGGCAGTCGTTGTAGCCATTTCCTATCTGCATTACAATTCCAGTGAGATCACCATTGCCATTACGGGAACGACCATCGTGATTCCACCGGTTGTATTTGCCATTCTGACCGTTATTCTGGTGTGGGTTTCCATCAATGTTACCAACTGTTCGGATGGTGTGGATGGATTGTCGGGAACACTGACCATTATCACGTTGATGAGTGTGTTTGTTCTTGACAATATTTTAAAAGTCAATGATTCTTTCAATTACTGTATTTTACTGTTTGCGGTATGTCTGCTGGGATATCTGTGGTATAACGCAACACCGAGCAAGCTTCTTATGGGAGATGCCGGATCACGTGCAATGGGTATTTTTATTGCCATTGCGGTATTGAAGATGCACAGTCCGTTTATGTACCTGCTGGTTGCTGCGGTACTTATCGCAGACGGTGGTCTTGGTCTGGTAAAGGTTTCACTGCTTCGGTTTTTAAAGATACATATTCTGAAGAATACCATCACACCGATTCACGACCATGTAAGAAAAAGGTGGGTGGTCCAATGCCCAGGTGGTATTTCGCTTTGCCATCATTCAGATTGTAATTTCACTTGCAGCAATTTATCTGGTTATGATTTAAGTTATAGTTATAATTGGAGGCTTTATGCGTTTTGTTTCCATTGAAGATGCCAGACCGGGAATGTGTCTTGCGTATGATTTATATGATTCCATGGGACGTACCATGGTGGGAAGTGGCTGTGAACTGACGGCTTCCTATATCAATAAACTAAATGAATACGGATTTAGCGGTGTCTATATCGAGGATGAACAGTCGAAAGATATTTACATCGAAGCAACAATACCGGAAAAACTGCGCCAGGAAGGGTTTAAATGTGTGCAGGAGAATGATATTGACCGTTGTGCCGAGATTGCACAACAGATTGTGGAGAATCTTTTGTCCAGAAAAAATGTGTGTCTGGATATGACAGATCTGCGCTCATACGATGATTATACATATGCACATTCGGTGAATGTTGCGGTGCTCTGCTGCGTGATCGGTATGGGGATGGGAATGAGTGAACGCGATCTGAATTATCTGGTTACAGCGGCTCTTTTGCATGATCTGGGAAAGCTTGCCATTCCAAAGGAAATATTAAATAAACCGGGCAGGCTGACACCGGATGAATACCAGTTGATGAAGACCCATTCGACCCGTTCGTACCAGCTGCTTTCGAAGCGCTGGAATATTTCGGCGCATATCAAGCAGACGGTACTTCTTCATCATGAAAATGTAGATGGAAGCGGATACCACAGGGGCTGATGGGAGATGAACAGTCACTCTCCGTAAGAATTGTACATGTGGCGGATGTGTATGATGCGCTGACATCAAGACGTCCGTATAAGAAACCATATTCTCCTTATGAGGCAGTAGAATATCTCATGGGAGCCTGTGGCATCATGTTTGACAAAAATGTTGTGGAAGTGTTTATGGAGCGGGTTCCGCTGTTTCCGAGAGGGACGGAGGTAAATCTGTCGGATGGACGTAAGGGCCTGATCTATGAAAACAAAGGACCGCATAATCTGCGACCGATTCTGAATATGCCGGATGGGACCAAACTGGATCTGATGGAAAATAAAAACTTAAATGTTACGATTCTTCCACCGGAATATCTTGATACGGTTTCTCCAGATTCGGAAGAGCCGGGAAGAAAGAAGATGGTTCAGGAAACTGCCAGAAAAAAAATCATGATCGTAGATGATATGAAGACTAATCTGGATGCCATGCGTGGAATTCTCGAGGATGAGTATACCGTCATTCTCTGTAAATGCGGAAAACAGGCATTGCATTATCTGGAACACAATGAGTTTCCGGATCTGATCATTATGGATGTTGATATGCCGGAAATGAACGGAATCGAGACTACCATGAGAGCAAACAAGCTCACAGGGGCAGGATACCGGTTCTGTTTGTCACGGCCATGTGTGATGCGCATACGGTAATG
>ENA-OQAS01001706-OQAS01001706.1-human-gut-metagenome-genome-assembly--contig:-NODE-1706-length-9986-cov-1.994016_pt1 | contig 9986 bp, 11 predicted proteins | sample MGYA00242733_ERZ504523 | MGnify/ENA primary metagenome ERZ504523 (study PRJEB26092, sample SAMD00036239) | human gut metagenome | host: Homo sapiens | study: EMG produced TPA metagenomics assembly of...
TCCACGACAGCAGCAATTTCATCTTCTGAGACAAAACAACCTTGAATACGCTGAGGCTTGGCAAGTTCAGGTTTTGAAAGAAGCAAATCGCCTAATCCAATAAGGTTTTCAGCTCCAGGTGTATCCAAAATAACGCGAGAATCAATACCGGAAGCAACGTTAAAAGCGATTCGGTTGGTGATGTTTGCCTTGATGAGACCCGTTACAACATTGGTCGAAGGTCTTGAGTTGCAACAATCAAATGAATACCAGCTGCACGAGCGAGTTGGGCAAGACGAGAAATAGAAAACTCTACTTCTTTTCCGACATTCATCATCAAATCGGCCAACTCATCAATAATTATGACGATGTAGGGCATTTCCTTTGCCGGTTCATCGTTTAGCTCAAGCCCCTGTTGGACTTTAGCATTGTATTGACCAATATTGCGAGCACCAATACCCGAAAACACCTTAAGACGTCGTTCCATCTCTGCGACAGCCCACGAAAGTGCACTTGCTGCTTCTTTAGATTCAGTTACTACTGGAACATAAAGGTGAGGAATTCCGTTGTAGGGAGTAAATTCAACTCGTTTAGGGTCAATCATAATCATGCGAACTTCTGCAGGGGTGGCTCGCATCAAAATAGACATAATCATGCCATTGATTGAGACTGATTTACCAGATCCTGTTGTACCACCAATCAGAAGATGAGGCATAGTTGCAAGATCGCTTACAATGCAATTTCCCTCAACATCTTTACCGATCGCAACCTGAAGTGGTCCTTTTGGTGCATGCTTTAAAACATCCCCCAACAAAACCATTTCACGTTTTTTATTGGGCACTTCAATACCTACATAGTTTGTTCCAGGAATTGGTGCAAAAATTCGAACACCTGGTGCCGCAAGGGCAAGAGCGATATCGTCAGTTAGATTCGAAACCCTATTAACTCTCACTCCACTAGGAAGCTCAACTTTAAATAACGTAACCGTTGGTCCATGAACCCAACCAACCACGTTGGCAGGCACACCGAAATCGGCAAGAGTATCCTGAAGAAGCATACCAGTTGATCGAAGAGAGGCTTCGCTTTCTTTAGTTACCTCTTTGCCTTTAGTGGTGTTTAAAAGAGACACATCAGGCAACTCGAAGCCCTCAAGAGGATGCGGACTTGCGGTATCAGAAACCTTTTTACGAACAGGCTTCTCTTCTTTTTCAGCCCGAGCAGCTTGCTCCCCATGAACGAATCCTGCTTAGAACGAAGCTTTCGGGTGATCGTTGCTGGTTTTAAGTCCTCTGGATCAATCTGGGTAAATTGAATAGTCGCAAGAGAATCTTGGTTAGATTGCGTTAGGTTGTTTTCGGAACCAGCATCAAACGCTTGATCGCATGCGCGAAGTTGAATGTTTGTCATCCAATAATTGCGTAGGAGCTTCGCTTCTTCCACCTTTTGCAAGCACCTGCGTATGAGCGTTATGAGAATCTGCTATCTCGTTATCTCCACGCACGTCATTTTCATTAAGGCGCGGTAAACGACGAATGCGGGCGAAGGATTGCTTTGGTACTGAATCGCTATAAAGCGGCTCATCGCTTGGTTCGTATTTATCTTCGTAATGATTTTTGATGCGCTCATAAAAGAGACGACAGTGAAAAGCCAATAATGATAAGGGCAATAACAATGAGTCCTACCATTAAGATTATTGATACGGTTGTCCCAAAAAGGCGCAAACCAGCCCAAGCAATACCCGCACCAAGATACCCTCCATGGTTAACAAGATATACCTGTGCGAAAAGTACGTTGGGATCTTGCTCTGCTCCTGGAGTAAAAAGTGAGACTATCGTTAAAAATGCAATAAATAGAAGTGCAAAGCCAACCGCAACACGAGCTGGAACCATTTCATTTTGAAAACGAATAAGGAAGGAAACACCCAAAATAACAAGAAGAACTGGCAAAACGTACATACCAATTCCAAGTGAAAACCGAAGCGCATTGCAAGAGCACCAGTTACAACTCCATTTGAAGAGAACAAAACAGTTGCGAAAAGAGCAATTGCAAGAATAATTAAAGCGACAGACGCTATATCACGCTTAGTACGTTCATCTAAAAGGGTTCTCGGTTGAACCTCTTGTTTTTGTTTATGGTAAGCCGGTTTTGCTTTATTTGACGACGATCCGCGAGCGCCTTTTGCGGAGCCCACGGATCGTGAAGATTGCTTTCTTTGCTGAGCTTGCTTTGTGCCATAGCCTTCCTTTAGTGCATTTAAAGTTCATTTAGGGTGTCGAATTTAGGATTTAATTACTAAGGATAGTAGTGCCAAAGCGATTAAATCTCAAGTAGATTAATAACCACGAGGGGACGTTGATTAGTTCTTTCCCACAAAATAGACAGAAGAGCACTTCGTGCAGATTTACGTATTGCTTTAGGCTCTTCCTGCTTTTGAAGTGCACGTTTAATGGCACTCGTTACTGAAGTGGTTACCGTGTCAACAAAGCGTGGTTCATCTCCCCCTGGGATGCCATGCATTTCAATCGAAACAGGGCACATTAAATCGTGCGTTTTTTTACTGATCGCACAAGCAATAACGGCTACACCCTGAGAACCTAATTGGTACGTTCGTTCAAGATAAATTCTGAAGTGTCGCCTACACTTAAACCATCAACCAAAATAATGCCGCTCGAAACTCCCTTTCCACGCTTCAAGCCACGATAGGTCAATTCGAGAGATTCACCATTTTCGCAAATGAAAATATTATCTTTTTTCACCCCTGTTACTTCAGCAAGGCGCGCATGAGCACGTAAATGGGTTGCTTCACCATGCACCGGCATAAAATACTTAGGCTGCACAATCGATAAAACAAGCTTTAGCTCTTCTGCTGAAGCATGACCCGATACATGAACGTGCTCTAGACTTGTCAAATACGTCAGCTCCGATTTTCGCAAGATCGTTTACTACCTTGGTTACTGCTTTTTCATTTCCAGGAACAGGAGTAGCTGAAATGATAACTGTATCCCCTTCTTCAATAGAAATTGTTTTATGGTTACCATTCGCAATACGAGCGAGAGCCGACAAAGGTTCTCCCTGCGATCCTGTACACATAACAACATACGAGTTAGAAGGACAACCCTTCAAATCGTATGCATCAATTAAATTCTTGTCGGCAATATTGAGATAGCCAAGTCGACGCGCGATATCAGTATTCTGGACCATAGATCGACCAGTAACTGCAACTTACGACCATTACGTACGGCAGCATCACAAATTGTTGCATTCGATGAATATGCGAAGCAAACGAAGCAACAATAACGCGCCCTGTAGCCTGAGAAATAATGGTATCGAGCGCTTTTCCTACTTCAGCTTCTGAAGGAGTAAGTTCGGATTTGAAGCGTTAGTAGAGTCTGACATCATCAGATCTACGCCAATTTTACTAAAGCGAGCAAGCGCCCCAAAATCGGTATGAACGCCATCGATAGGACTTTGGTCTAACTTAAAGTCACCGGTATGTAATACATTTCCCGCTGGTGATTGAAAAAACACTCCAACCGCATCTGGAATTGGGTGATTTACGGAGAAAAACTCTGCTGTAATTGAACCGAGCTCAATAGATTGGCCTGGTTTAATTTCACAAAGCTTTGCATTTTTAATTTTATGTTCAGCTAGTTTTCCCTCAATCAAACCCAGGGTGAGTTTTGTAGCATAGATGGGAACTTTGCGATCAAGATCCTTAAGCAGATAAGGCAAGGCTCCGGTATGGTCTTCATGTCCGTGCGTAATAATAATGCCTCGTAGTTTTTCAGCATTCTCCAACACATACGAGTAGTCAGGCAGGATTAAATCGATTCCAGGATGATTATCATCAGGAAACATTAAACCTGCGTCATCAAGAACCATATCGTTGCCGCACTCAAACGCAGTCATATTTTTTCCAATGGCATCCAAACCGCCTAAAGGAATTATGCGTAATTTTGCACGGGAATCACGACGCGCAGGACTTGCGCTTGCTTTTTTACCTCTTGAGGCACTTTGTGCACGAGAACGACGATTTTGAGCTTTCTTAGCTTTACGCGCATTATCTTGTTCATCATAATTTGAAAGCTTTGGTCTCGTGCGTTCAAGATGTACATGGCGAACCACTTCTTTAGTACGACGTGGTTTTGCCTGAGAAGAGTTCCCTGTTTGGGATTGTTCTGTCATATGCTTCCTTTTATCAGTGTCTTATATACGTCAAACACCCTTCGCACTCAAAGAATGCGAAGGTTCAAGCCAAAACATATAGACGAACGAGTGGAATAAGACCTCTAAACGCTTAAACGTTACAGAATTCCAACTTCTTTCATTACCTGAGCCAAATGCGCAGACTGTTCTTCAGTTGCGTTTACCAAAGGTAGGCGTACACCACCAACAGGAAAACCTGCAAGATTAAGTGCTTCCTTAACCATAATTGGATTTGCAGTAACAAAAAGTTCGTCCATTAAAGGCAAAAATGCATCATGAGCTTTCTTTGCCTCTTCAAAATTTCCTGCTGCACATAAAGTAGTAATTTCTTTCATACGTGCAGGCGAAACATTGCCAGCAGTTGATATAACTCCCGCAGCACCTAACTTCATCATTTCGTAAGTAAGTGAGTCATCTCCGGAATAGACATCGAAACCGTCAGGAGCATCTTTAATAATCGCGGCAACTTGTTCTAAATTACCAGAAGCTTCCTTGATTGCAACAATGTTTTCTACATCGTTAGCCAAAACGTAAGGTAGTTTCAGCGGTCATATTAATAACACAACGACCAGGAATATTATAGAGAATACAAGGTAAATCTACTGATTCAGCAATCGTTTTAAAATGTTGATACAGACCTTCTTGTGGAGGCTTATTGTAATAAGGAACTACCAACATAAAAGCGTCAACGCCCAGTTTTTGAACATCTTGGGCAAAATCAACTGTATCAGCAGTGCAGTTATCTCCTACATTAGCAATAATGGGTACTTCCCCGCCTACTTCTGCCACTACTGCTTCGAAAAGCTTCATTTTTTGAGGATAAAACACCGTGGGACTTTCGCCAGTGGTGCCGTTGATAACAAGCGCATCACTTCCCCCCTCAACCAAACGACGAGCTAAGGCGCGTGCTTGCTTTAAATCTAATTCAAGATTTTCGTCAAATGGCGTTACCATTGCGGGAATCATGCGACCAAAGCGTGGTTCAGTTACCGTGTTCATGTTTTCTCCTTCACCTGAATTCGTAAACGATTGATATTATGGCACGTAATGAACTTCTATTCCATGAAGTTCTCTAATCCAACCACCAGACCGTCGCATTTTTTAACTGAACGGATTCCAAGTAAAACACCTGGCATATAAGAAGTGCGATCCCATGAATCGTGACGAATAGTGAGCGTTGACCATGGAGCCAAATACCACTTCCTGACTTGCAACATATCCCATAGAGCGAATCGAGTGAACAGGAACACCTTCAATTAAAGCTCCACGCGCACCTTGTGCTCCCTCAATTTCGGTTTCTTTCCCTGGAGCCGCACTTTGAAAATCACGTGATTCGGAAATTAACTGTGCAGTTCGTACAGCAGTACCACTAGGAGCATCTTTTTTATTGCAATGGTGGAATTCTAAAACTTCGGCTTCAGGAAAATAAGGAGCTGCTGCTTTAGCAAATTCCATCATTAATACCGCACCAGTCGTAAAGTTTGGCGCATAAAACAGACACGTTCCTTCCTTTGCAGTATCTGCAAGGCTCCGTAAAGTATCGTCAGATAAACCTGTCGTACCAACAACACAATCAATTCCCGCAGGAAGTGCAACAGAGAGAGTTTGTGCAACAACATCTGGTTGGGTGAAGTCAACTAATACCTCGAATGATTCGTGGCTAAGAGCTTCATCCAAAGATGGATATACCGGAAATTCTTTAGCAGGATTAGAAGGGTCGATGCCACAGATAAGTTCCATGTCTTCAGCTGCTTCAACAGCATCTACCACTGCAGAGCCCATACGTCCTCCACATCCGGCAACAGCAACTTTTATCATAAGTATTCCTTTCTCTGCTTTACTTCTTTTTTGAATTCAGTAAAAAAGGCACGTCTTCACTAGTACAAGAAGAAACCAATGCAATGCCTGGATCACCATGTAAGAAATCTTGTGCAAGCTCTTGAATTTGCTTGCTCGTCACAGCACGATAAGCTTTTACTTGTTCTTCAGGGGTAACTTGATCCAAACCAAGTACTTCTCTCTTTCCTAAGCGAGCCATGTGAGAATTAGTTGTTTCAAGACCCAAAAGAAGTTGGCCACAAATAAAATCTATAGTCCGTTGCAATTCCTCGTCATCGACTGTTTGAGTTCTTATCCGCTCTAACTCAGCTTCGATTAAAGTAAGGACTTCAGAGATATTTTCTTTGCGAGTTCCTGCATAAATGCACCACTGGCCAGCACCCTGATAACATGCCTGAGTTGCATAAACAGAATAAGCAAGACCACGTTTTTCGCGAATTTCCTGAAAAAGTCGAGAGGACATTGAACCACCTAAAAGAGTGGTCAATACCGAACCGACATAGCGTCTTTCATCCCCTACTCCATACCAAGGAAACCCATAAAGTAGATGCGCTTGTTCCGTTTCTCGCTGAGCACTATGAACTCCTGCAGAAAAAGCGGGAACACTAAGTTTTCGAGCAGTTTGGACACCTGACTTCATGTGAGAAAAATAGTCGTTTACCAACTTAACAAGATTGTCATGATCTAAATTTCCCGCAGCAGCAACTACTAAATTTCCTGCATGATAAAACTCTTGGTGAAAATTTACGCAATCATCATGCGTGTAAGTACCACACGCTCCCTTGTTCCTAAAACAGGAAGCCCCAGAGGATGTTGCGGGAATGTTGAAGAATTATAGAGTTCAAAAACATAATCATCAGGTGTGTCTTCGCTGCGAGCAATTTCTTCAATCACAACTTCACGCTCAGTATCTATCGCCTCTTGAGTAAAAGTAGAATCAATAACCATTTCAGCGAGCATAGAAAGAGCATCTTCGAGTTTATCATCAACAAAGCGCGCATAATAACAGGTATATTCCTTAGAGGTAAACGCATTAAACTCTGCACCCAACTTGTCGAAATGCATCGAGATATCAAGGGGCCCTTTTGTCGAAGTGCCCTTAAACATCATATGTTCCATAAAATGCGTTAATCCGGCTTGCTGAGAATTTTCATCTCGAGAACCCACTCGAAACCAAAGTCCTAAAGAAACTGAACGAACCGAAGGCATAGGATAGCTTATTACGGTAAGTCCATTGGAAAGAATAGTTTTAAAGTAAGACATAAAAACTACCTTCTTATTAAAGAAAATCGATCTTATTTTCCCTGATCAAGATAGAGCTTAAGAGCACGTGCGAGCTGATCCGGACAGCTTGTCGGCCTTGGGCCACAGGTAATTCCCTGCAAAGTATCGATAACCTCTAGCGCTGGTCGACCCTCGATCAAAGCAGAAATTCCTTTGAGGTTTCCGTTGCATCCCCCCATAAAGGAAACGTTATGAACCTTGCCGTCAATAATATCAAACGATATTTTGCGTGAGCAGGTTCCCTGAGTCGTATACACAGCCATATCGAATCCTTTCTAAAACAAACCCTCTGCTCCCTTCCAGGAACAGAGGGTTTCTGTACACGAGAACTTAAAGGTAAGTATACGTTGTTATCGCGCTTTAGTTGTCGTTATGTCGGCGACGAGGTTTACGTCCATTGTTGCCATCGTGATGGTGGTTGTCATGACGCTTAGAACCACCCGCAACTTCAGGCTTATCAACACGATCTAAGTTGATCTTGCCATTATCGCTTACTTCGATAACTTCAACCTTAACCGTATCACCAATGTTGAGTACATCCTCAACCTTGCCTACGCGACCATTTGCCATGCGGGAAATATGAAGAAGTCCATCTTTGCCAGGAGTTAAACGAACAAACGCACCAAAGTCTTTGATGCCCACTACTTCGCCTTCATAAATTTCTCCTACTTCTGGAACTTTCACAATACCAAGAATTGCATCTTTTGCAGCTTTGCCAGAAACGGCCTCAACAGAAGCAATGCGAACCGTACCATCTTCTTCGATTTCTATAGTTGCTCCCGTTTCATCCTGAGGCCGCGGATGACTTTACCACCAGAACCTATGACATCACGAATTTTGTCAACAGGAATATGAATAGTCTCGATATGTGGTGCATAGGGGCTAATTTCTTCACGAGGTGCCGCAATAGCTTCAAGCATGTTCTTCATGATGAATGCGCGACCCTCTTTAGCTTGCGCAAGCGCACGAGCTAAGATGTCTACAGAAAGACCCTTAGCTTTGTTGTCCATCTGCAGGGCAGTAATGCCATGTTCGGTTCCGCAGACCTTAAAGTCCATATCACCTAAGAAATCTTCAAGACCCTGAATGTCTGAAAGAATAACGATATCGTCGCCCTCTTTGATAAGACCCATTGCAATACCGGCAACAGGAGCTTTGATAGGCACACCAGCATCCATAAGTGCCAAGGTAGAGCCACAGGTAGAGGCCATCGAAGATGAACCGTTAGATTCAAGAATTTCAGATACAACGCGAATCGCGTAAGGGAATTCTTCTTCATCAGGCAATACCGGAACCAAAGCGCGTTCCGCAAGAGCACCATGACCGATTTCACGACGCTTAGGTGCACCCATGCGTCCTACCTCACCGGTGCAGTAAGGAGGGAAGTTATACTGATGCATGTAGCGCTTATGGTCTTCGGGATCGATAGAGTCAAGGCGTTGCCATTCGCTTAACATGCCAAGCGTACAAACGGATAATGCTTGAGTTTGGCCACGCTGGAATAAGCCAGAACCATGAACACGGGGAAGATATCCTGCCTTGATATAAAGAGGGCGAATTTCGGTGCTGCTACGTCCGTCAGCACGTTCCCCGGTTTCGATTACCATCTGACGCATTGCATGCTTTTCAAGAGATTTCAATGCTGCGGCAATATCACTACCCCATGCAAGCAATTCTTCTTCAGTAAAGTCTGATTCCTTAATTGAAGCTTTGAGGTCTTCAACTTTACCGATACGTGCTTGTTTATCAGCATCTTTTAATGCTGCTGACATTTCATCAAAATGCTTATCAATGCGTTCTGCAATGGATGGATCAGCAACATGAATGGGCCATTCTTTAGGCTGTGGATTTACCTTCTCCAAGAAAGCCTTTTGCTTTTCACAAAAAGCAGCAATTGCATCCTGACCAAAGGTCATTGCAGCTAGCATGTCTTCTTCTGAAATTTCTTCAGCGCCTGCTTCTACCATTGAAATGTAGTCAGCAGTACCCGCAATAGTCAATTCAAGATCTGAATTTTCCTGTTCTGCATAGGTTGGATTGACAATAAACTCGCGAGTTTCTTTGTCGCGGCCAATGCGAACACAGGCTGCAGGACCATCAAAAGGAGCACTTGCGCACATCAACGCAGCACTAGCACCCATTACGCTCATGCAATCGGGCGGATTTTCGCCATCAACCACAAAGGTGGTAGCAACAATATGAACCTCTTGCTTAAAACCATCAGCAAAACCAGGACGGATTGGACGGTCAATCATTCGAGCAGTAAGGGTAGCTTTGTCAGTTGGTTTAGCTCACGCTTTAAATAACCACCGGGAATACGACCTACCGCGTACATTTTTTCCATGAAATCGACCGTGAGAGGGAAAAAGTCATAATCTTTTTCCTGCTCAGAAATTACAGCCGTAACCAAAACGGTGGTATCACCTTGGGTTACTTTAACAGCGCCACTAGCCTGTTTGGCGAGTTCGCCTGTTGAAAGCGTGTACTGCTTTCCATAAAGTTCGAATGATTCAGTAATTTGTTCCATAAATCTTACTTTCCTCTTCCCTTGCGCCCTATTGCGCAAAGCCTCTTTGCGTTTTCCTTTCAAACGCGCGAGCAGTATATTTCCCTAATACACCGACCGCCTTATATGCAAAAGCCCGCATTGCGCGGGCTGTCTGCTTACTGAATATTGT
>ENA-OQAS01001708-OQAS01001708.1-human-gut-metagenome-genome-assembly--contig:-NODE-1708-length-9981-cov-4.591333_pt1 | contig 9981 bp, 13 predicted proteins | sample MGYA00242733_ERZ504523 | MGnify/ENA primary metagenome ERZ504523 (study PRJEB26092, sample SAMD00036239) | human gut metagenome | host: Homo sapiens | study: EMG produced TPA metagenomics assembly of...
GCCAACCTCACGCACTTTCTGAAGCGTATCAATGATAATCAGCTTCGTGTCCTTATGCTCTGCCACAAATCTTGCAAGCTGTTCATCCAGTCCATTTCCAAGCTGACTGGCAGAAACAGAGAAGTAAAGATTATCGGTACTTTCTGTCCCAAACATCCGGTACAGACGCTCCTGCAAGCGGCGGTAATCGTCCTCAAGTGCCAGATACAGCACCGTTCCTTTTCGGGTGGTATAATTCCAAAGCGGTGTACCTGTGCTGACATGGTAGGCAAGCTGTGCCATCAGAAAGCTCTTCCCCAGTTTGGGCGAACCTGCAAAGATATAAGTGCCGGGGTAGAGCAGACCGTCGATCAACGGCTGCTTACTCCGATACTGTGTGTCAAACAGTTCATTCATGGAGATTGTCTGGAGATAGGACGGGTCTGATCGCAACTGCATTTCTCTCTGCAATTCCTCAAAACTCTTGATATTTCCACCATTCTCGGATATACTACTTGTAGCGTTTTTATGAATTGACTGCTCCGTATCTGCGCCAACAGATACATCCGGGGCAGTCTTTTCTTTTTTATTTTCCATCCTCGTCCTCTCCTTTCAGACCGCCCAGAATAACAGCGATCAATTCAATGACATTCAGCAGTTCCTCATCCACACCGTTTTCTGCTTCAATCCGCTTCAATTCTGTGAGGACAGCGGAAAGTTCCGTTTTGAGTGCCTTGTATACTCTCGGATTGCCCTGCACCACTACATCCTGATTCAGACAACGGCGGTAGCAATATTCCTGCTTCGGCAGTCCCGATAAGGCAACTGCCTTGTTGATGAGTTCATTTTCTTCGGGCGATACCCGAAACCCTACTGTAATGTTTCTCCAACGGTTTTTGTTATCTCTGTTTTTAGCTGACATTTTCAATCTCTCCTTTTCCTAAATCGTCTAATCTATCTGCCATTTCCGTCTGTTTTGACGGGAACAGATGAGCGTACTGGTAAGTGATGTCAATGCTTTCATGCCCCACACGGTCTGCAATCGCCACCGCTGAAAATCCCATATCAATCAGCAAACTGATGTGGCTGTGCCGTAAATCATGGATACGGATTCGTTTTACTCCTGCGGCTTTCGCACCTCTGTCCATCTCGTGATGAAGATAACTCTTTGTGACCGTAAAGATTCGGTCTTTCTTCTTCAATCCGTAAAGCATCTGCAAATACTCCCGCATTTCTTCACAAAGGAACTTCGGCATTTTGATGATGCGGTTGCTTTTCTTTGTTTTCGGTGTGGTAATCACATCTTCTCCGTGTAACCGCTGATAGGACTTGTTGATTCTGACCGTTTCTTTCTCAAAATCGAAGTCGGCGGCGGTCAGTGCCAGTAGCTCTCCTTCTCGGATACCGCACCAGTAAAGCATTTCAAAAGCGTAAAAGGAAACTGGCTTGTCCATCATCTCAAATGAGAATTTCTTGTATTCTTCTTTCGTCCAGAACAGCATTTCCTTGTGTTCCTCACTTCCCATATTTCCTGCTTTGGCGGCAGGATTGGAACGCAGCTCATAATACCGCACCGCATGATTAAAGATAGCGGACAACTGATTGTGTAGCGTTTTCAGATAGGTCTGTGAGTATGGCTTTTTCTTTTCGTCCCGATAGGCAAGCATCTCATTCTGCCATGCGATAACCTCTTTTGTGGAAATCTCGCTGATTTTCATCTTGCCGAAATAAGGTAAAATCTTCGTGCGGATGATATGCTCCTTCGTCAGCCATGTGTTCTCCTTCAGACGGCTTTTCATATCCCGGATATACAGTTCGGTAAAGGCTTCAAAACTCATATCCATATCAGAGGAGTTCTGCAACTGGAACATTCGCTCCCATTCCTGTGCTTCTTTCTTGGTAGCAAAGCCACGCTTGCATTTCTGTTTACGCTCGCCTTTCCAGTTGACATATCTCGCCATCACATACCATGTTCCATTGCTCTCGTTCTTGAATACTGGCATTATTCATCCTCCTTTCCTTATTCCTGTCCTGCCTTGTAGGTCATAGTGGTATCCCCTTGGGGATTTCCTGCTCCGTAGAGCCTTTCATAGAAATATTGACGGTTTACCCGTCTGAATGGTAATAAAGCCTTTTGCTTTCAGTTCCTCATTCAACTTACGGATTAGCTTGTAAGCATACGGCTTTGATACGCTTAGTTCCTGTGCCACTTCTTCGGCACAAATAAATCTGTTTTTCATATAATCAACCCTTTCTTTCGTTTTTATTGCCGTTCTATCCGAATGAAGTTCCAGCAGGTATTCCCTGTTCGGCACTGTGCTGTCCCGATATATCGTAATATGTCAGGCGCTCGCTTGCTGTCTGGCAAGGTCTTTGCGGTTTATACTGTCGGACGGTCATTTTGTTTTCATTAAACCTATTTGTTTAATTTGAGCTTATTATACTAAGCATATTTGTTTGTGTCAAGTGGCTTTTCGGAAAATATTAAACTTTTTTGTTTTGTATTACCTTGACTTCTCCTAAGCATATCTGCTATACTCATTGTAAAATACATACAAGGAGTGGACACGTTATGGCGATTGGAGAGAGAATACATTTTTTCCGCATTCTGCGTGGGATGACACAAAAATATCTTGGTACGATTGTCGGCTTTCCTGAGCGAAGTGCGATGTACGTTTAGCACAATACGAAACAGGAACAAGAAAACCGAAAGCGGAACTTACTGCTGCACTGGCACAGGCTCTGGATGTTTCCCCTCATGCCCTCGATGTGCCTGACATTGACAGCTATATCGGACTGATGCACACTTTGTTTACCCTTGAAGATTTGTACGGTCTGACTGTTAGTGAATCAGCAGACGGAGAAATCTGTCTGAAAGTCGATACTTCCAAAGGTAAAGACGCTCACGAACTCCGGAAAATGCTGTATGCCTGGAAAGAGCAGGCTGACAAGCTATCTTCTGAAGAGATCAGTAAAGACAAATACGATGAGTGGCGTTACCACTACCCGGAGTTTGATACTACGCAAACATGGGCAAAAGTCCCATCACAGGCACTTAGCGACGCTCTGGTCGAAATGTTCCAAGACCGACTCAAGCCAGATAAATAAGCACGACAAAAAGCCCTTAGCTATGAGTTTTTACCCACAGCTAAGCTTTTTAGATAAATATGGATTTATTTGTTGCACAACCACCTGTCAATCATTCTCTAACCCTAAAACCACTGGATTACAAGAATAATGGCTCTCATGCAACTGTTATCAATTTGTTATCAAAAGACTTTTAAAAGTGCTGCAAACCCGCATAAACGCTGGGTTTACTAAGCATTTTTGTCTACTCAAACTCAATCGTTCCAGGCGGCTTACTTGTAAGATCATAGAATACGCGGTTTACACCCTTAACCTCATTAATAATGCGGTTCATCACCTTATTAAGTACTGCATAAGGAATCTCAGCAGACTCCGCAGTCATAAAGTCAATGGTCTTAACGGCGCGGAGCGCCACTGCATAATCGTATGTTCTGAAGTCTCCCATTACACCTACACTTCGCATATTTGTAAGGGCTGCAAAGTACTGGTTCGGCATCCAGGACGGATCTTCTCCGTGTTCTTTTTTGTAGTCGGCGGCTGCATTGTCGACTTCTTCACGGTAGATGTAGTCTGCATCCTGTACGATGCGTACTTTTTCCTCGGTGACTTCACCGATGATACGGATTCCAAGTCCGGGCCCGGGAATGGCTGACGGAATACCAGTCTTTCCGGAATTCCAAGCTCAAGGCCAGCTTACGGACCTCATCTTTGAACAGGTCACGAAGCGGCTCAATGATTTCTTTGAAATCAACGAAATCCGGAAGTCCTCCTACGTTGTGGTGGGATTTGATCACTGCGGATTCTCCGCCGAGACCACTCTCTACAACGTCCGGATAAATGGTTCCCTGTGCAAGGAAATCCACAGCACCGATCTTCTTGGCTTCCTCCTCGAAGATACGGATAAATTCCTCACCGATGATCTTACGCTTCGCTTCAGGCTCTGTAACACCGGCAAGCTTGTCGTAATATCTCTGCTGTGCGTTCACGCGGATAAAGTTCAGATCAAACTGACCATTCGGTCCGAATACACCTTCAACCTCATCACCTTCATCCTTACGAAGAAGGCCATGATCTACAAATACGCAAGTAAGCTGCTTACCGATCGCTCTGGAAAGAAGTCCTGCTGCCACGGAGGAATCTACACCACCTGACAGGGCAAGGAGAACTTTTCCATCACCGACTTTCTCGCGGATCTCTTTGATCGTATGTTCAACAAAGGCATCCATCTTCCAGTCTCCGGCACATTCGCAGACACCAAGTACGAAGTTGGACAGCATTGTCTTTCCTTCTACTGTGTGCAGTACTTCCGGATGGAACTGAATCGCATACAGTTTCTTCTCTTCATTCTGTGCAGTTGCTACCGGACAGTCTGCAGTATGTGCAGCGATCTCAAATCCCGGTGCAGTCTGGGAAATATAGTCTGTATGGCTCATCCAGCAGATTGTTTTGTCGGATACATTTTTGAAGATCCTGGAATCTTTCTTATCGATGAGAAGCTCTGTCTTACCGTATTCGCTGACATCTGCCTTCTCAACTTTTCCGCCAAGGACATGCATCATAAGCTGTGCTCCATAGCAAAGTCCAAGTACCGGAATACCAAGCTCAAATAATTCCTTCTGGTAAGTCGGTGAATCTGCCTCATAGCAGCTGTTTGGTCCGCCGGTAAGGATGATTCCCTTAGGATTCATCGCTTTAATCTTCTCAAGATCTGTCTTGTAAGAATAAATTTCGCAATATACATTGCATTCTCTGACACGTCTTGCAACCAGCTGATTGTACTGACCGCCAAAATCAATGACAATAACTAATTCTCTTTTCAAGGCTTTCCTCCTGTTATTTATAACATCTTTAGAATCTGTTACTCATTATAAATGAGTACATGCACTTTTACAATGCTAATTTTATCTCCCGCCGGAATTTTTATTTTCCGGAAAAATTTTTCACTGCTTTTTTGCCTGCTCATCCCAGTAAGCGCAGTCATTTCTTCCAATTACCTCCGATGTAAACGGAGTACCGTCATTCTTCTTATAATGTCTGGTCGCCCGGAAAACATATTTCGCACCGACATAAACGATCGGTACGTTGAAAAATACGATCAGAATATTTCCAAGATCAGAAAATGCCCAGAGATTTCCAAGCTCCAGTCCTGCGATATTACAGAGGATACCAAATGCGGCAACAAAAAGACCGATACAGCGTACAAAATTAATACAGATCTTATCCTTGCGGATACGGTTTGCTGCGATTTCCGAAAAGCTGATCATTCCAAGCAGACAGGTAAATGCAAACAGGCAGAAACATAAGGTTACAAGAAATGTAACGATCCCGTTCATTGCAGTTCCCGGAGTCAGCACAGCAATGGACTCCGTATATTTTGGAAGTTTATCAAGAGCCTGCCAGCTTTCCGCATCTGCTCCCGTCCAGCAATGTGCCATAACTACCACAAATCCGGTAAGTGTACAGATCACAATGGTATCAAGAAAAACTCCCAGAGAAGCGATCACACCCTGCTCACATGGATGCTTTGCGTCAGCTGCTGCCGCTGACATGGTGATCGTTCCCTGACCAGCCTCATTGGACATCAGGCCTCGTTTTACGCCCTGTGCAAGAACCGTTCCAAAAACACCTCCAAAAAATGCATCCGGCTTAAAGGCTCCTGCAAACACGCTTCCGAAGAAATACGGAATACGGGTAAAATTCAATATGATAAGAAGTAACACTACTACCATATAGAGCACCGCCATCACCGGCACCATCATATCTGTCCATTTGGATACTTTTTTGATTCCGCCAAATGCGATAGCTGCTGTGAGGATTACGATCAGCGTACCTACTATATAATAGAAGGCTGATCCGCTTGGAATGGTTTTTCCGGTTACGATCTCTGCCATGCGTCCTACTGATGAAACAACGTTAAAGCCCTGTGCCGGCAGACAGCAAAGCGCATACAGAATATACAATACCGAAAGAAAAACACCGATCCATACCTTATTTCCAAGAAGCTTTCTCCCATAAAAGGAAGACCTCCTACGAACTCATCGTCCTTCTTCTCCTTGAAAATCTGAGCAAGGACACCCTCCATGTATGCAACTGCCATCCCGAAAAACGCAGATATCCACATCCAGAACAGCCCCCGGTCCACCCACTGCAATAGCACCTGTTACGCCCAGGATATTTCCCGGTCCTACACGCATAGCTGAACTCAGGAAAAACGATGCAAGCGGCGAAATTCCTGTTTCCACAACACGTTTCTCCGTCATGGTTCGGATTCCTTTTTTAAAGTAAGTCACCTGCATAAAACCGATCCTGAAACTGAAAAAAATCCCGGACCCAAGAAGTAATATGATCGCAAAGGATATATTTCCCAGAATCGGGATACTGCTGTACCAGTCAAAATTTGTGGGGAACTCCCACAAAAATCAGACAGTGGACCGATAAAGCTGAACACTCCATTGATTGCCTCAAATACTCTCTCCATAGCCATCTCCTCCCTTTTTATCTGAATACCTCAGAATTGAACCATTTTCCGGATATTACGTTTTCCGCCGGACATAAAATATAGATATATTCATTTACTACCCTACGAAAAATTTCCGCATCTGTTCATATGACGTTGTGTACCACATCCATCATCGTTCATTTCCCCTCCGGATTTTTATGCTATGATTTATTATACCGTATCGGCTTAGAAAAGTCTTATTTATTTTCACTATTTTTGTATAAATTTCAGAATTTTCTATTCTTACAAGCCCCACCGACTGCTATTGCTTTTCGCACCCCCCCGCAGGGGACTTACTTGATTCGGTTAAATCACAGATTCGTCGCAACAAACACAGAGAGATTTTATAAGACTTTATAAGATATTTAGATTTTCCTCACAGATTTTTAAAACGCTTCTCACAGTTCCATCACATTTTGACGGTATATTATTAAACAAATAAAGCACATAGCTTTTTCATCTTATAGATCATTACTTATTTTTCTTTTCATACTCTGCCGGGTTCCTTCCAAGACCCGGCCCTCCTTTTTTCTGAGGTACTTTTCCCAAACAAGAATCCATCAACTTTATAACATCTTTTAACATCTTTTTATCAACTCTCATATATCTTTCTGATCTTATCCAAATACTCTGTCTGTCAGAATGGCGTTGTGACGTAATTTTTTCTCTTGGAACTCACTGACAAATTTACATAGAATCTTTATCAAACGTTCTGCCTGCGGCTCAGACAAATATTTTGAAGCATAGACACTTTCAACCAAAAGCTGAATGTCTGTATAATCATAATACCTCTGTTGCATACAGAATCCCTTTTGGTGCTTATCAAAAATGATATTTTTCAAGCTGTCATCTTCTTCAATCATTTCTTCTGCTTCTTCCATTGGAATTTCTTCCTCAAAAGCAAGAATAGCTTTATTTATTTCGTCAATGTCTCTGTAAATGCCTCTTCGTTCTGCTTCAATGCCGTAAATATCAGCCATTGCAGAACAAATATCTTCACCAGTAATTACGTGATTTTCGTCTGTGTGTCTCATAAGATATTGATACACAAGAAATGGCTTCATCTTCTGATTTTTCTTTTTTCCATGTCCCGAACCTTCAAATTCTTTTGTCATAATCTAACCTCAAACATTTCTTTTATTTAACCATTCCAAAAGCAAAGAAAAAGAGTGGGCGCCCACTCTCATTCAATTTTTATATTTTCAATTCCATGTCTTAAAATAATATTTATCAATTCATTCCTTGAATAATTGCCGTCTGCGGCAAGTTGGTCTAAAGATGCTAAAATATCTTCCTTCAATCTGACTGTGATAACCCTGCTGCCATCTTCGCCATGCTTTGTTCGTTTTTCATATCGTATCACTCCTCAATCTGTATTCGATTATAGAGAGTTCAATGACTGTTTTATATATTACGAATAAATATCTATTTACAACACGATCAATTGTAAAAAAATGGACAGCATGATACTATTAAAGAAAAAGATTTAGGGAGGAAAATGAGTATGAAGAGATTAAAAAAAACATACAATAATATTATGATGTGCATGTTACTAAGTGTGATTGTAATGCCAGTTTCAGCAAGTGCGGCAAAGCTGAACAAAAAGAGTATTTCCCTTAATGTTGGAAAAACTTACACTTTGAAAGTAACAGGAACAAAGGGGAAAATTACTTGGACAAGCAGTAAAAAAGTGTAGCAACAGTATCCTCAAAAGGCATTGTAAAGGCTAAGAAAAAGGGAACTGCGGTAATTACTGCGAAATATGGAAAAAACAAAAAACTTACCTGCAAAGTTACTGTTAAGCAGCCAGTAAAAAGCATAAAGCTGAATAAAACATCAGCTACACTTAAAAAGGGAAGTTCTCTTACTTTAAAGGCAGCAGTAGCACCAAGCAGCGCTAACAATAAAACAGTTACTTGGAGTTCAAGCAATAAAAAAGTAGCAACAGTATCTTCTAAAGGTGTTGTGAAAACTGTTGGAAATGGAACTGCCACAATTACAGTGAAAGCGAAAGATGGAAGTGGGAAGAAAGCAACTTGTAAAATTACGGTAGGAACAACGAATACACCATCTAATAACACTCCAACTCATACGTCTATTATTGGAGTAAAGCTGAATTTAGGTATGATAAATGTTGTCTATGGAAATCATGAATTACATACCAAAATTGATCTGACAGGAGACGGAAATGCAGATCAGCTTGATATCCAAGCCACAGGAACTGGATGGTCTGATAATAAATTTAATGGCACGTTATCAATATCTGTAAATGGAAAAAATGCACAGAAGTTTGCATTATTGAGTGATAATGTTTGTATTTCCTATATAGCATTAAAAAATAATATTCAGATAATACGAGTTCAAAGTGGTTATTCATATTCCGAAGATGATTTCTTTATTCAATATAATAAGGCAACTAATAAATTTCAAACAGTATTAAATGAAAAATTGGGTGGTTTTTCACATGCTTACACCACACTTGATGATATTGCATTTAATGGAAATAATACGATCAAAATAAAATACTTAATTCAACCATATCTTACAGGCGCAGTTAATGTGGAATATACTTATGTGTATTCAAATGGTATATTTAAAAGAGTGTCTGATACAGTCGCTGCAACTTCTTTATATTACAAAGACAAGAGTAAATTAACCTCAGAGTATTATCAGGATGGTTACCAAAATTATTTTTATGACAACAAATTTGTAGCAATGAAAAATCTTGTTTTTTATAGTTCTCCAAGTGGGAAAACTAACTTACTCTAAAAAAAGGTGCTGTTGCTACTTTAGAGGGATTTTGTTCAAAAGACAATAATAACTATATGATTTTCAAATACAATGGGCAGAGAGGATATATCAAGTTAGGTGGCAATCAGAAAGATTCTTTTTACGGAGTTTCCAAAGATGGTAGGTTAGTAAAATTTAAGATTGCGAACTATGGAGGGAGCTTTTCGGCTCCCTTTTATAGTTGTAAGAATAATGTTAGATCACTCAGACGAAAAGACAATATTAAAATACTATTGTTTTGACACGCATACAGAAATTGAAAAGATGAATCTTATGGAAAATGCTTTAAAGATATCTTGAATACACTGTATTCAAGTTGGAATTTACTTTAAAAGATGTTAGAAAGTTATTTGGAGATATGCACAAGAGCCCACAACCCCGCATAAACACTGAGTTTTCTACACGAAAAAACACCGTCCCCGCAGCTCTATATCTGCAAAAACAGTGCCTTTAGTGCGTCTTCAGGGGTTCGAACCTGGACACCCTGATTAAGAGTCAGTGCTCTACCAACTGAGCTAAAGACGCTTATTTAATTGTTTGTCTTTCGTTTTTTGTTTCGTTCGTTCCTCAAGACATGTTGTATTATACGTTATGATTTGAAGAAAGTCAACACCTTTTTTTAATTT
>ENA-OQAS01001709-OQAS01001709.1-human-gut-metagenome-genome-assembly--contig:-NODE-1709-length-9971-cov-1.481715_pt1 | contig 9971 bp, 13 predicted proteins | sample MGYA00242733_ERZ504523 | MGnify/ENA primary metagenome ERZ504523 (study PRJEB26092, sample SAMD00036239) | human gut metagenome | host: Homo sapiens | study: EMG produced TPA metagenomics assembly of...
TGAACAATTGCATCGTATAATCTTGCAGTTGCCTTATTTATGTTTGCAGTAATGAACATTGCCGCACACATATATGCTATTTTTTCGGACGCAATGAATTGACAAACATAGCTAGGGTTCTTGCCATAGGATTTATATTAAAAGCCATTACATTAACTGGATTTGTTCAACTTGTAAAGCAATTAAAATTCAAACAATTGTCGCAAATCAATATCATTTGTTCGCTATTGTCATTCGTAGTGGTTTATACGTTAGCGATTATAGGATTTGGATATTGGGCTTTGGCATTGCAACCTGTTGTTATTGCAATATTCAATATTATATTGTTGCTTATCATTGGAAAATGGAAACCTTATTTCTGTTTTTACAAAAAACGATTCAAAGAAATGTTTGCTTATAGTTCCAATCTTCTTTTGTCGTATATTATAAATCGAATAGGAGAAAATATTTATAGCGTCATTATTGGTAAATCATTTTCCTCGTCTTCGTTGGGGTTTTATAATCAGGCACATAAAATGCAAACAGTTCCAAGCGAAGCTATTCGAAGTATAATAATGACTGCAAGTTATCCGATAATCGCAAACGAAAAAGAATCCGAATAAAAGATATGATTTATACTTATCGGTATTCAGTAAGTTACCTTTATCGTATCGGCAATGGTGTTTTTACTAATGGCTGTATCTGATTTTGCCTTTTATGCATTATTGGGAGAAAAATGGATACCTGCAGCACCTCTGTTCTCAATTTTTATACTAATCACACTAACGTTCCCTCAAAAAGTAGTTAATGCGAATATCATTAAAATTCAAGGAGATTCGGCGTTATATAGGAATTTGTCCTTGCTTGACACGGTATTAAGAATAATAGCACTGCTTGTAACCATGACCTACTCTTTGGAAATGATTGTAGTTGGGCAAGTGGTAGCTGCTTTCATTTCAGCCTACACTTACACTGCGTGTTGTGGAAAGAGGATAGTTTTTCTACAAAGAAACAGTATCGAATATGGTATTCGATTGTGTGGAAGCCATTAGCGGCATTTTTTGTTAGCAAGGTGATTTTGTCATTCTTCAAAATGGGTTACTGGGGCGATATGTTCAGTGCTGTGTTTTTCTTAGTGGTTTTATGTTCGCTATGCGAACTAACAAAAGACCATACATATATCAACCTGAAAACAATTTATATAACATATTTGAAAAAAGCTGTGCAAATAAGATGAATATAAAAAGAGTTATACGATCTCGAATAAGGAATTGGGAATTGCACCTGTCAAAAACTTCTAAGAAAAGATATATAAATTATCTAAGGAAACAGGGTGTTAAGATTGGAGAAAACATTTGGATGACCCCTTGTATTAAAACTGTAAATATAGACATTACAAGACCATCTCTTGTTGAAATCGGAGATTATGTCCGTATTGATAGGAATTTTACCTTGCTTACTCATGATGCGGGATTTTATGTTTTACTCAACAAATGGCATGAATTCATTCCCCAATCAGGAAAAGTAAAGATTGGAAATAATGTATATTTTGCGAGAAATTGTACTGTTTTCAAAGGGGTAACAATCGGTGATAACTGTATTATTGGTTTTGGCTCTGTTGTGACTCATGATATTCCGGCTAATAGTGTTGCTGTTGGTGTACCAGCACGTGTAGTTGGAACTGTGGAGGATTATTACAAAAAAAGAAGTACGAAATGTATAAGTGAAGCATTGGCTTATGCAAAAAGTATAGAGGAAAGATTTCATCGGAAACCGCGATTGGATGAATTTTGGGAAGAATTTCCATTGTTCGTAGATAAAGAGAATATGCATTTGTACCCCCATTTACCTTATAAACGTCAGTTAAGAGATAGCTTTGATTATTGGGTTGAACATCATAAGAGAATTTATGATGGTTTTGAAGAATTCTTAAAGGCTGCCGGGATAGAATGAAAAAATAGCTATATTATATCCTGCTCATTATGAGCAATCAAGCGGAGGGGCAGAAATACAGATACTCTATTTGATTAATGCTTGCAAGCAGCAGAACTGGGAGATTCATTATATCTTTGAAGATAAGGGAACAGATATAAAAATAAGGAGAACATCGTGCTGCATCCCTTATGCAAGATGAAGAATTATAAATTCTGTGGAAAAGGGTGGTTCCTATATGAAAAACAGATACTAAGAGAATTAAATGCGATCAAACCGGATACGATATATACGAGAATCGGTTCCTCATGGATAGGTATAGCTACCTCGTATGCAAAAAACCATAAAGTTAAGCATGCTCACGCTTTAGCATCTGATAGCTCGGTAACACGAAAATTATTGGGAAAGCCATTATATCCATTATTCAGTCAAATCGAAACCTATTACATAAATAAAGGTTTGGTAGGTGCAGATGTGATTATCGCTCAGAACGTTTTTCAACAACAAATGTTAAGTAAGCGTTATGGGAAAGAATCAATTTTAGTAAACCAAATGACACCATCTGTTGATGAATCATGTTTGCAAAAAAAATACAATAAGATAAAGATTATCTGGGTTGCAAATTTTAAAGAGTTGAAACATCCGGAATTGTTTGTTCAATTAGCAAAGGATTTAAAAGGTCATTCGGATAGAATCGAAATGTATATGTGTGGAAGATCCACTTCTAAATACAATAATCTTTTACAGGATCTGAATCATATAGATTATTTAAATTATCTGGGAAGTCTTGATCAAGAACAGGTTTTTGATTTGATGAATGAAGCACATATTTTAGTGAACACAAGTGAATATGAGGGCTTCTCAAATACATTTGTTCAAGCATGGATGCGTAAAGTTGTCGTTGTCAGTATGAATTCTAATCCCAGCGATATTCTCACTAGTCAAGGAATTGGTTTCCTAACTCCCAACATGACAAATTTGGTAGCAACCATTCATAAGTTGATTGAACACCCTGAAATAATATCGGAATTGGGTGAAAAATCTTACCAATATGCGTTGGAAAATCATGATTTAAACAAAAACATGAAAAAAATAATTGAAGTGTTATGAATGCAATCCATTGGTTTGAAGCAAAGCAACTTGACAGAGTTACTAATTATTCTTCAAGAACAGAATGTATAAAAAATGTATTAGATTTTGATGGCGAATTATATTACTATTGTTCTTTTTCGGAGAAAAAAGAGTATTATAGCTTTGACAAGAATATTGTTTACTTAGGCCGAATAAAAAATAAATTCCTCAAATTTCTCGAATTTCGTCTATTGATAATATTCAAGACCCTTCAACTTGTTGTGGGTTCAGACTCAAATGTCTTGATGTGTAATCAGGACTTGGTAAAATACCTGAAACCAGCAATTTTTTCTAAATAAGTTATTAGGGAAAAATAATAAGTTTGTATTGGATGTACGGACACTACCCACTGTACCTGAAACTTTTGAAAAGGATATGGTTCAATATCAACGTCAGATAAAACACGCATGTAAATCCTTTGACGGATTAAGTTTTATAACTCCATTCCTTGAAAAAGTGTCTTTATCGGGTAATAATGGTGAGATTCCTACAGTTAATTGGAGTTCGGGTGTCAATATAGATTTATTTGATGCTGATAGATATGATTATACAAGAGATACCAAAGCTTTCAGAATCTTTTATCATGGCGGCATATCTCACTCCCGAGGGAATATGGATTTGATCAAAGCGTGCGAAATCATAGCTCAAAAGGGCTATTCAATTGAGTTGGTCCAAATAGGGAAAATAGTGGACAAAGATTTGAAAACCTATATTTCGAAAAAAGGAATCGGACATTGGTGTAAGTTATGTGATGCCAAACCTTTATCTGATATGCCAGCAATGGTGGCACGTTGTGATTTACCAGTTCTTCCCTTTCCCAATTTTATGGCATGGAGGGTGTCAAGTCCTATAAAACTTATGGAGTATCTGGCAATGGGGAAACCGGTGCTTGCACCTGACATGGAATGTTTTACAGATATTCTGGATAAAAACAGCGATATGGTATACTATTATGATATGAATAATGAGCACGTTGTTGAGGAGATTGCTAATGCTATTATCCATATCATAGAGCAACGCGACAATACAAATGCTTTCATTAAAAATCAAGTGTGTATCGATTATGTAAAAGAAAAATTTACATGGAAAGCACAAGTACACCATCTTTATAAATTTTGCAATAAACTATGCCAGTAAATCGAGTAAAGCTTTATTTTTTGTATGCAATACTCTTTCTTGTTTTTACGCAAGGATTTTGGGAACGATATACCCCAATTCCTGCTCAACCTATATTGGAGATACTCATTATAGGAATAACACTATTGTCTTATAAAAATATCTTAAACCCTCTTTGTTATAAATTGCTATTTGTGTTGTCAGTAGGGTTTATATGTTCAATATATACCGCTTCATCAATTGCTTATTTTAAGAGCATCAGGTTTGTCTTGTATTTTTTCTTCTTGTATGATATTTACAGAAGTACTCATTTTGAAATTTATCAGTACCTCCGCTTATTGAAATTTCTAATGGGACTTGTTATCTTGCAAGGAGTTGCTTCTATTATTCAGATATTTATCATAGGAGAACGAATTGAGGGATACGTCGGTTATATGTCCAGTTTAGGTGGATCAACAGCCACAACATTCTTGGTGCTTGTACTGTCAATATGTATGGTGATTCTGCTGTATTCAAACAATAAACTTCAAGAAAATATATTTATGAGATATTGCTGTGTATAGCCTCTGCAATATTGGTGGGATATTCAAGCGGTAAGCGCACAATCTATTTCATTGCTCCTGTTACACTTGTACTGTCTGTTTTTTTACGCGTATCTATATTCGTCGCGATCGCTTGATGGAACTTCGAAAAAAGGTAAGATATATAGTCATTGGAACTGTCATATTATTTCCTATATACATAATAGGGGCAACTTCAACACAGTTTAAATTAAATGATCGGATAAAAACAAGTGGTGATAGAATGGAAATTCTGTCAGGTATGATAGAGTATGCTATGTTTTACGAGAATAGTGAACACAATGGAAGTTCTACCGGTCGGTCAGGGACGACTAAAAATATAGTAAAATCAGCATTAAACGATGCCAAATATTTTTTTGTTGGTTCCGGATTTGGTTCCTATAAAGACGAGGAGGCTACAAAAGAAAGAAATGTAATATATGGTATCGTCGGTTTTACACGTGATGTTTTCTCTGGGGGGATGATATTTGCTGTGCTTATGTCTTTATGGCTTATAAAAGTCATTCTGTATCATGACAAAACAGAACAAGACCCATTTTCCATCACTTTAAGATATATGATTCTATTTTCGTTCTTATTTACCCATTTCGCCTATTCTGCTGATTATGTTACTCATCTAAAATTGACATCATTATTGATAGTCATATTACCCATCATCAATACAAAAGAATACGAGCATATAAAAGAACATCTTTGGGCATACATAAAATAGCAATATACTTATGAATATAACATCTTCTATAAAAGAGAAAATACGGTTATATGGGTTTTGGGGTATGATGCAGCGTGTCTTTAAAAGCATCATATATGCCGTTTTTAAGATCAAATGGGAAAAATGTTACTTGATGTCTCGAACAGTTGAAAAGATTGACTATTCACTTTCAGAGAAAGGTATAGAGGTTCGTGAACTTAAAATGGAAGATTATGATAACGAGCTATGGATCACTTATCTAACAGAAGAAAAAAAAGATACGTTACAAAAAAGATTCAAGACAAAAAACACGAAAGGATACGGGGTGTTTGTTAATGGGGTTTTAGCCTGTAGTGCATGGATTTCATTCGGAATTATTGCATATAATGAAGATACCATATTGTTTAAAAACGACAAGGCCGCATTATTATTTGATGCTTACACACATTCGTATTTTAGAGGGAACGGTTATCATAATTATATGATCAAATGGCGTCTAAATGAATTAAAACACAACAAGATAGAAAAAGCTTATACAATAGTCTTTTCTTACAATAAGCCCTCTATGGTTAATCAAAGAAAATGCCGTTTTGATATAGATCAAATATTTTATGTGTTTAAAATAGGCTCCAAAATATATCTCAGTAAATATTCCAATAAATAATAACAATGATAATAGACAAAGATACTTTTTTCCAAATCGTTGAGAAGTTTGAATATATTCCTTTTGAACAAACTTTGGCATGGGAGAATTATAAAGATGAAGTGGCTCTCACTTCATTCATTTTGTGGATGATAAATCAGCTCCAAATATATGTTGCTGGGGGAGAATTATAAAGAAACCATTGGTTGGAAAAATATTGGATATTCAAGGTGAAATAAAGCAAACAGCGATTACGAATAAGCAGATTCAACATTTTTGGAAAAATGTGATAGAGGAAGCATCATGCAATATGATTACTTACAATAGTGTAAGCGAATATTCGTGTAATTATGAAATATCAATGCGCAGGGCGGGTTTTATACGCCCATTAGGAAATCGTGTATGTCCTTTGACTATATTCATTCAGACTCAAGAAGACCGTGATACAGATCGAAACTGGCGCAGAAATTTGAAGAAAAGTTTATCAGAAAATCTCGTGTTTAAGGCTATTGACCAACCGACATTAGAAAATGCACAGGAAATAAGTCGCATGTTTGGAGAACTCAAAGAGATGAAAGGACTGGGATATGATCTTGTTCCCAATCAACTGATGCAGATTCTAAAAGACGACAATTTCAAATTATTCTATACTTTAAAAGATGATATTCCTCTTTGCGCCAGAATTGTGTACATAAAAAACGGAATGGCTGCCGATGTGTTTGCTGCCAATTCCTTCGAATCAAGAAAATATTCAGCAACCCATTTTATGATGGAGCGGATTTTTGATCATCTAAAAGAACAAGGAATCAAGGTCTTTGATTTTTCAAGGATTCCGCCAAGTAACAATGAGACAGATTCTGTATACGTCTTTAAAAATAGTGCAGGAGGATACCCAGTACAATATAATGGAGAGTGGATTTGGAGTAAAAAAAGAATCTATTCCCTAGCATTTTGTGTTTACAATTTCTTCATACGAAAAGCTCATCAATACTAACAGAGAGAAAAATGAACAAACGAGAAATAGTCGGATATGCGCTTTATCAAATAGGTAAATTCGGCAGGAAAGAACCCGATTTTTTATCGATATATTTTCACGACCCAGCTCCAAAAACGTTCACATCCATCTTGGAGTGGTGTAAAAAGAAAAGTTACCGTTTTATAACTCTCCAAGAGTGTTATGCTATTTTGTCGGGTAAAATTAGGCAAGAGGGGAAAGTTGCTTACCTTTCGTTTGACGATGGGTGGCAATCGAATTTGAATCTTATTCCGATTATCGACAAATATCAAGCACCAATCACGATATTCGTTTCTATCGATCCTCTGCTTTCCGGTAATTTTTGGTGGGAATATGCGCTTGCAGATGGAATTGAGTTAAGGAATAAAATGAAATTGATGAGTTATAAAAAAATTCGTTTCATCATTGGAATCCTTAAAAAAGAAATACTCACTTGAGCGTTCCGTTCTAACTGAGCAAGAATTGGTTAAAATTGCATCTCATCCGTTAGTATCCATACAGTCTCACACAATGTCACATCCCATATTAACTAACTGTGATGATGAGATACTATCGTATGAGTTGAACAGCTCCAAAGCTTATTTAGAAAATCTACTCCATCATAAAATCGAAGCATTCAGTTATCCGAATGGAAACTTTTCCAATCGAGAAATCGAAGCGGTAAAAAAAGCGGGGTATAAAATGGCTTTTACAACAGAATATATCCCCATACAAATAAATCATACCAACCTTTACAGAATACCTCGCATGGCAATGAATACATATGGAGGGTATTATGAAAATTTATCTAAAATATTGGGAATATGGCAAGATATTCTAAAAAAATGAAGCTATTGATAAACACTCCGAGTCTCAAGTTTTTGGGAGGTGGTGTTGCTAATCATTATATCGGATTACGTACATTTTGGACCGAAAATGTTAAATACAATGTTGTCGGTCGGCGTGGAGGAAAAAGCGGAAGCGGTAAGTATTGGTTGCCTTGGGATATTTTTAAATTTATATTTCGTCTGCTAACCTTTCGCCCGAATATTATACTCCTTAACCCATCGCTTGGAGATAAAGCCTTAAAGCGAGATTTTATATATTTAAATATTTGTCGATTTTTTAGGAAGAAAACATCTGTATTTATTCATGGTTTCAATTTCGAATATGCTAAAAATGCAGACTGGAAATGGATAAGTACCAATTGAATAAAGCCTTGTGTATTTTTGTGTTATCCCAAGAATTTAAGAATGAATTAATACGAAGAGGGGTAAAATCTGATATACATCTAACTTCAACAAAAGTACCAGATTATTTTATTTCAGGTTTTGATCTTTCGATGAGACAAGGGAAGGCTAAAAATATTATGTATAGTGGGCGAATAGAAAAGGCCAAGTGTATATGAAACAGTCGATACATTTTCAATACTGAAGTCACAATACAAAGATCTAACATTGACTTTTGTTGGTGATGGCTCAGAACTTCCCAAGTTGAAACAATATGTTGAGAATAAGAAAATAAAGGATGTCCGCTTTACAGGAAGGTTATGTGGTGAAGATTTTAAAAAGGAATACATTAATGCTGATATGTATTTGTTTCTAAGTTATACGGAAGGTATGCCAACTGTAGTTTTGGAAGCAATGATTTTCGGACTTCCTATCTTTACCAGAAAAGTGGGTGGTCTAATAGATTTCTTTGAAAATGGAAAGATGGGATATATATCAAGTTCTTTAGACCCAGTAGTTTTTGCAGAAGCGATGAAACCATACATTGAGAGTTCTGCTAAAATGAAGAGTGTATCACTCTATAATTCCGAATATGCAAGAACCCATTTTATTGCATCTGTTGTTGCCCGAAAATTTGAAAATACATTAAACTATGAATATTTTAAGAATCAAGACTAGTATTTTACATTTCCAATGTCTACCCATGGAATCAAGAGCATAGAGAGCATTAATTTGTAACAGGGGGTGGAGCGTAGATAATCTGCCGAAAGTTTTGTGTCTAACTTTTTTAGGGAGCGCACTTCATTATGGTGATATTATCATATTTGACACAATTATCCACAATATATTTTTATCAAAGAAGGTGCTCGTTTGATGTTGGAAGTAAAAACAATAACACATTTTCATATGAACATTATATTACTCTACAGGGTCGAACGTTGGCTATTTGAACAACATATTCCTGTTTTGCCTAAAATCGTACAACTATTGATTTTCTCATTTTCAATTCAAAAATAACTGCTGATTCAAAAATAGGGAAAGGGACATACTGTGTGTGTAAAGGGATTAGCACGGTCCTAATACCGGGAACAGAAATTGGAGAAAATTGTGTATTAGGATTACGATTTCTACTGTACGGCAGTTCCCATACAAAGAAGTTCCTCATCTAAAGAATAATGTTTGGGTGGTCCTAATGTTATTATTGCCGGTCCTGTTGTAATAGAAGATGATGTAATAATCGCAGGGAATTCATTTGTTAACAGAAGTGTTCCCCAAGGTGCTATCGTTGCAGGATGTCCGGCAAAGATTATTGGCTGGAGAAAAAATCTTGATTATGCAATTGAAACAAATCCAAAGTATAAAGAAGGTCATATGCCATTTTTGACAAAATGAATAACATCAATGAATGATATAGCCGATGCTTTTTATAAGCTAAAAAAATATTGTGAACGAGAGGATTTCAAAGGGTGGGATCCATATGACGGACTAAACTCCAAAGTATTTCAAGCATTGCCATTGCTGAAAAAGTCAGCAGTATGCAGATTAGTGGTGATACAAGGCTTTAAGCGGTGCCCGATAAATTTGCGTAATTGGCACTTGTGCCGAAAGAATACAATGCCAAAGGCATTGGGCTCTTTCTTTCAGGATATTGTAACCTATATAAGTTATAGAAAAA
>ENA-OQAS01001710-OQAS01001710.1-human-gut-metagenome-genome-assembly--contig:-NODE-1710-length-9970-cov-6.417556_pt1 | contig 9970 bp, 15 predicted proteins | sample MGYA00242733_ERZ504523 | MGnify/ENA primary metagenome ERZ504523 (study PRJEB26092, sample SAMD00036239) | human gut metagenome | host: Homo sapiens | study: EMG produced TPA metagenomics assembly of...
GCTGATGGCCGCGGCTGCCGAGCGCATCCGGGCGGCATGCGCGCCGTCATCAAGCTCGATGCGGCGCAAGTCGAGAACCTGACTGCGCAGGCCGGCGAGGACTGCTGGCCGGTCAACTACAACAGCCCGCAGCAGATGGTTGTGGCCGGAGCGCCCGAGGCGCTGCAGGCGCTCGACGACCTAGTAAAAGAGGCTGGCGGCCGCGCTATGAAAGTCGCGGTGTCGGGTGCATTTCATAGCCCCTATATGGCAGAGGCGACTGAGGGCTGGCGACGTATATCCAAGACGGCCACGCGCCGTCTCCGCTGCTGATTCCGTCATGGCAAACATGACGGCGGCGCCCTATCCGGCGGATCCGCGAGCAGCATCGGATGTCTTGGCCAACCAAGTGAGCCATGCCGTGCGCTGGGTCGACACGCTGCATGCTCTGCAGGATCAAGCATCGACACGTTTATTGAGGTTGGCCCTGGCAAAACGCTGTCCGGCCTGGTCAAGCGTACGTTGAGCGACGTTCGCGTGTATTCGTGCGAAACAGCCGAGCAGGTCGCAGCTATTGCCGACGAGCTCGCATAGCCCACAGGGCTGTAACCCGAAAGGAATGACATGGGCAACTTGAACAACGGCGCGCTCGAGCGCAACGATTCACGTCGCGTGGCACTGATCACGGGCGGCTCGCGTGGTATCGGCCGCGCTTGTGCGGTTGGCCTGGCGGAGGACGGCTTTGATATCGCCGTCGTCTATGCCGGTAGCGTCGATGCGGCGCGCGAGACGTGCGAAGCCTGCGAGGCCGCTGGTGCCACAGCTCGCGCGTATCAATGCGATGTGGCCGACCCCGATGCCGTCAATGCGTGCATCGAGGCCGTGTTCAACGACTTTGGTTCGATTTGGGCGCTCGTCAATAACGCCGGGATCACTCGCGATGGGCTGCTTATGCGCATGGGCGACGATGCCTTCGATCGCGTGCTCGATGTCAATCTCAAGGGCACGTTCAATACAACACGCGCGCTCACCAAGACCTTTATGCGCCAGCGTGGCGGCTGCATCGTCAATATGAGCTCGGTCGTGGGCCTGATGGGCAATGCCGGGCAGCCAACTACGCTGCCTCCAAGGCGGGCGTGATTGGCCTGACCAAGGCAGTAGCGCGTGAGCTTGCGCCCCGCGGCGTACGAGTGAACGCAGTTGCCCCCGGGTTTGTCGAGACGGATATGACGGCAAAGCTCTCGGAGAAGGTTCGCGCGGCAACCGAGGAGCAGATTCCCCTAAAGCGTATGGCGCAGCCCGAGGAAGTGGCCGGCGTGGTGCGCTTTTTGGCGAGCGATGCGGCTGCCTACATTACGGGCGAGGTCGTACGCGTCGACGGCGGAATGGCGATGTAGAAACCAGAGCCACACAACGGCTTGGATGAGGAGACCATGATGGAACAGAGAGTTGCAATCACCGGCATCGGTGCCGTATCGCCGCTCGGCAACACCGCGCTTGCCACCTGGGCGGCAATGTGTGCCGGCACGTGCGGCATCGGCCCGATCACGCACTTCGATACCGATGCGTTTGCCGTCAAGGTGGCGGCCGAGGTCAAGGGCTTTGACGGCAACGAGTACTTTGGCAAGCGTGACGCCAAGCACCTGGACCCCTGCGTTCAGTTTGCCCTGGCAGCGTCGGACGAGGCCATGCACGATGCGGGCCTCGATGTTGAGGGCGCGGTCGATCGCGATCGCCTGGGTGTCTATGTGGGCTCGGGCGTGGGCGGCATGCAGACGCTTGTCGACAACGTCCACACGATTGCCGATCGCGGGCCTCGTCGCGCATCGCCTACATGATTGCGATGATGATTCCCAACATGGCTTCGGGCAACATTGCGATTCGCCATAAGGCAAAGGGCCCGACTCTGCCCGTCGTGACCGCCTGCGCGACTTCTGCCCATGCGGTGGGCGAGGCGTTCCGCGCCATCAAGCACGGCTATGCGACGCGATCCTCGCGGGCGGCGCCGAGGCCGCCATTATCCCCGATGCTGTTGCGGGCTTTACGTCCTGCCGTGCATTGACCACCAACCCCGATCCCGCGACGGCCTGCCGCCCGTTCGATGCAGACCGCGACGGCTTTGTGATGGGCGAGGGCGCCTGCGTGCTCGTGCTCGAGGGCATGGAGCATGCACGGGCCCGCGGTGCGCACATTTACGCCGAGGTCGTGGGCTACGGCAACACCGATGACGCTACCACATCACGAGTCCCGACCCGGATGCGGCAGGTATCGCCCGTGCGATATCGATGGCAGTGGCCGAGGGCGACGTCAAGCCTTCCGAGGGCCTCTACATCAACGCCCACGGCACATCGACCAAGCTCAACGATTCGTCCGAGACGGCGGGCATTAAGCGTGCGCTCGGCGAGGACGCGGCGCGCACCGCACATGTCTCGTCGACCAAGTCGATGACCGGCCATATGATCGGCGCCACGGGTGCCATCGAGGTCATGGCTTGCGCCATGGCGCTCGAGCAGGGCGTGGTGCCGCCGACCATTAACTACCACACACCCGATCCCGCCTGCGATCTTGACTACACGCCCAATCGCGCGGTTCGCGCCGACCTTACCTGGCGCTTTCGACCAACCTAGGCTTTGGCGGGCACAACGCCGCCATTGCGCTGCGTAGATATACGAGGAGCTAGAGCATGGATTCCAAAAGACTTGCCGAGATAGCCGATGTTATGGAGGACCGCGGCCTCACGCGCGTACGTGTTGAGGAGCCCGATGGCACCGCGGTCGAGCTCGAGCGCGCGAGCGCCGCGCAGCCGGTTGCCGTGCCCATGCCCATGCCGAGCGCATGGCCGCTCAAGTTGCAGCTCCCACAGTCGCGCCTGCCGCACCGGAACCTGCCGCGCAGGCACCTGCCGCCGCGTCGGAGCCTAAGGGCACCGAGGTGACTGCTCCCATGGTCGGCGTTTTCTATGCTGCCCCGGCGCCGGGCGACGAGCCGTTTGTGCACGTGGGCTCCAAGGTCAAAGCCGGCGAGACCCTCTGCATCATCGAGGCCATGAAGGTTCTCAACGAGGTGACGGCGGAGGCGGATGGCGAGGTGCTCGAGATCTGCGTGGCCGACGGCGACCTCGTGGAGTTTGGCAGCTGCTCATGAGGATCGGATAGGTGATATCCATGAACAAAGAGGAGCTCAAGAAGCTGTTGCCGCATCGCGAGCCGATGCTTTTGCTCGACGAAGCCGAGCTGGTGGGCGGCGAGGCCCACGGCAAGATCACGATTACGGGCGACGAGTACTTTTTGCAGGGGCATTTTCCGGGAAACCCGGTCGTTCCCGGCGTGATTCAGTGCGAGATGCTCGCCCAGAACTGCTGCGTGCTGCTGATGGGCGATGAGGAGGCGCGCGGCGCGACGCCGTTCTACACGAGTCTGGACAAGGTGCGCTTTAAGCGTCCGGTGCGCCCGGGCGACACGGTGGATCTGGTGTGCTCCATCACGCGTGCGCGCGGGCCGTTCCGCTTTGCGACGGGTACTGCGAGCGTCAACGGTGAGGTGTGCTGCCGCGCCGATATGTCTTTTGCACTCATGCACGAAAGTTAAGGAAGCTTCATGTTCGACAAAGTGCTCATCGCCAACCGCGGCGAAGTCGCGGTCCGTGTTATCCGCGCGTGCCGCGATATGGGCATCAAGACCGTCGCCGTATATTCCACGGCCGATGCGGACGCGCTACACGTGCAGCTTGCCGACGAGGCGTATTGCATCGGCGGCCCGCGTCTTGCCGAGAGCTACCTCAACGACGATGCTGTGCTCACCTGTGCCGTGAAGTCGGGGGCAAAGGCGATCCATCCTGGCTACGGTTTCTTTTCCGAGAAGGCGAGCTTCGTGCGCGACTGCGACAAGTACGGTCTGGCGTTTGTTGGTCCCTCGGCCGAGGTCATCGACAGCATGGGCGACAAGGATGCCGCACGTCGAACGGCTGCCGCGGCGGGCGTGCCCATCGTGCCGGGCTGCGATTTGCTCAAAAGCCCCGAGGAGGCGACGGCCGAGGCCGAGCGCATTGGCTGCCCCGTGCTTATTAAGGCGCGTGCAGGTGGTGGCGGTCGCGGCATTCGCAAGGTCGAGCGCGTGGAAGATGCGGCAAAGGCGTTCATCGAGGCGCGTGCCGAGGGCGAGGCCGTTTTTGGCGACGGCGAGTGCTACATGGAGAAGTTCGTCGCGCCGGCGCACCACGTTGAGGTGCAGATTATGGCCGATAAGCAGGGCCATGTGTTTTCGCTCGGCGAGCGCGAGTGCTCGGTGCAGCGGCGCAACCAAAAGCTAATCGAGGAGAGCCCCGCGCCGTGCCTCGACGGACACGACGACATTCGTGCTCGCATGCACAAGGCAGCGCGTGACCTGGCTCGTGCCGTCGGCTACGAAGGAGCCGGTACCATCGAGTTCCTGTATTCGGACGACGGCAATTTCTACTTTATGGAAATGAACACGCGCTTGCAGGTGGAGCATCCGGTTACGGAGTTTGTGACCGATACCGACTTGGTCAAGTGGCAGCTGCGCGTGGCAGCCGGCCAGCCTCTGCCCTTTGAGCAGGAGGACATGCCGGTCCGCAACCACGCCATGGAGTGCCGCATCAATGCCGAAACGCCGGACTTTCTGCCGTCATGCGGAACGGTCACCGCGTTGCGTGTGCCGGGTGGTCCGCGCGTGCGCTGGGATTCCGCCATGTTTACCGGTGCAAAAGTTCCGCCGTACTACGACTCCATGCTTGGCAAGCTCATCGTGTGTGCGCCCACGCGTGACGGCGCCATTCGCAAGATGCGCTCGGCCCTGGGCGAGCTCGTGATTGAGGGCGTGAGCGAAAACAGCGAGCTTCAGCTCGACGTGCTGGCAAACGACGAGTTCTTGTCGGGCATGTATCACACCGATCTGATGGGGCATCTCTATGCTGATGAATAGAAAAGCGAAGACGGTCAACGTCCTCGAGGGGCCGATGACCGAGTCGTGCGCCGAGTTTCCCGCGCGCCACGTGTTTATCAAGTGCCCGGAGTGCCGCCGTGTGATCGATGAGACACGCCTGCACGACAACCTCGAGGTCTGCCCCCGTTGCGGCAAGCATTTTCGCGTGAGCGTCGCGACCGCATGCGCATGACGATTGACGAGGGCACGTTTGAGGAATGGGATGCCAGTCTGGCGCCGGAGGACTTCCTTTCGTTTCCCGGCTATGCGACAAGCTCAAGAGCGTGAGCGAACGTTCGGGCGAGCGCGATGCCGTTGTGTGCGGCAAGGGCAAAATCTGCGGTTGCGATACGGCGCTCTTCTTTATGGACGCCAACTTTATGATGGGCTCGATGGTTCCGTGGTGGGCGAGAAGATCTGCCGCACATTTGAGCGTGCGACCGAGCTGGGACTGCCGGTCGTTGGCTTTACCGTATCGGGTGGCGCCCGCATGCAGGAGGGCGTGACATCTCTTATGCAGATGGCCAAGATTTCTGCGGCGGTTAGGCGCCATAGCGAGGCGGGCGGCCTGTATATCACGGTGCTCACCGACCCCACGACCGGCGGCGTAACCGCGAGCTTTGCCATGGAGGGCGACATTATCCTGGCCGAGCCCGATGCCCTGACGGCATTTGCCGGCCCGCGCGTGATCGAGCAGAACATGCACAAGCGCCTGCCCAAGGGATTCCAGCGCTCCGAGTTTTTGCTGGAGCACGGCTTTTGCGATGCCGTTGTACCGCGTGGCGAGGTTGCGCTCACGGTAGGCGAGTGCTGGCGCTGCACGAAGGCACGCGCCCGGCTGGGGCACCGCACGAGATTGTGCATACGGGCCGCCGCGGCAAAAAGCTGGGACATTTGTTCAAGCGCTCGGCCGCGCCAAAACCGCACTCGAAATTGTCAAACAGACGCGGTCGGCAGATCGCGCCACGGCGGGCGAGATGATCTCGCTGGGCTGGATGGATTTGTGGAGCTGCACGGCGACCGTTACTTTGGCGACGATGCTGCGTGGTAGGCGGCATCGGTGGAAGGACGGGCGACCCGTGACGGTTATCGCCATCGAGCGCGGCACCACGACTAAAGAGCGTATGCACCGCAACTTTGGTATGGCGCATCCCGAGGGCTATCGCAAAGCGCGTCGCCTTATGCGCCAGGCCGAAAGTTTGGTCGACCGGTTCTGTGCCTGGTCGATACTTCGGGCGCGTTTTGCGGCATCGGTGCCGAGGAGCGCGGCCAGGGCGAGGCGATTGCCAGAATCTCATGGAGATGAGCGGCTTAAGACGCCGATTGTCTCGGTGGTGACAGGCGAGGGCGGCTCTGGTGGCGCGCTGGCGCTATCCGTGGCCGACCGCATCCTGATGCTCTCGAGCTCGGCCTATTCGGTCGTGAGCCCCGAGGCCTGTGCGTCGATCCTGTGGAAGGATACCGACCGCGCGAATGAGGCTGCCGAGGCGCTGAAGCTCACGGCTCCCGATCTGTTGGCGCTCGGCATCATCGACGGCATTGTTGACGATAGGGGCCTGTCGCATGAGGAGATCGCCGGTGCCGTCATGTCCTCGGCATTTGATGCCTTCGATACGCTTGGGCAGCTCGACGAGGCGACCCTCACAAACCTCCGCTACGAAAAGTACCGCGCAATCGGTCAGTACCGCACGATGTGACAAAGGGGCAGCCCGCATGTCACATTGGGAAAGGCGTTCCATGTCACAAGTTTCTAACACCACGTTTGCAACGACGGTTTCATCAAACGCCATGGCCGTGGTGGACTATCTGTCCAAAAGCATGATGTCGCGTTGCCGTTTATTGTCTGCGCGGCGTTGTTCCGCACCGTCGCCGTCATTATGGGCGAGGGGATGCTGGGCCTGTGGTCTGCCGATTCCGAGATCTATCGCCTGTTCTACAGTTGGCTCTATAACGCCGGCTACTACTTTTTGCCCATCTATCTTGGTTGGGCGGCCGCCGCCAGCTCGGTTGCTCGGAGCAGCTGGGTATGATGCTGGGCGGCGTATTGATTGCGCCCGATCTGCTCAAGCTCGTCGATGCCGCATCGAGACGGGGGCATCGATGACTTCCGTGTATGGTCTGCTTCCCGCGCCGGTCAACGATTACACGACGACTGTTATTCCGGTTCTCATCTCGGTGCCCGTGCTATGGCGAGTGGAGTGTTTCTTTAAGCGCGTTATCCCTAAGGCCGTGGCGTTTTCGTTCGTTCCGTTTGCAACCATGCTTGTCATGGTTCCGGTTTCGCTGTGCATTACGGCGCCGGCGGGCAGCTATCTGGGCATGCTGTTGGGCCAGCTTATGTTTATGCTTGGCAATTCCGGTGGCATCGTGTCGCTGCTCACGCTCATGGGGCTTGCCGCGGGCTGGGAGTTCCTAAAGATCGCCGGCGTCAGCAACGTTGTCCTATCGCTCGCCTATGCGCAGTTTATGAGTGTGGGAACGGATTCGTGCATCCTGATCGCCGCGACGATGGCAACGTTCGCCGTTTGGGGCATGCCCTTTGGCGCGTCGCTTCGCGTTGCGGATAAGGACGAGAAGGCGCTCATGCTGGGCTATTCAATCTCGGGTGTTCTTGGCGGCGTAAGCGAGCCGGCGCTGTACGGTTGCGGCTTTAAATATGGCAGGTGCCTGACGTGCATGGCCATTGGCGGCGCGTCGGAGGCCTTGTTGCGGCCGTGGGCCACGTTACGGCCTATACCATCGGCATGACGAATGTCCTCATGGTCATTGGCTTTGCCACGGGCGGCATCTCGAACCTGCTGTGGTGCTGCGCTGCCGGCGGTGTGGCATTTGCGGTGTCTGCGGCGCTGAGCTACTGCTTTGGCGTGGTACCGACGAAGGGGCAGGTGGCAGAAGACGAAGCCGATTCGCCCGAAACAGTGGCGAGCGCTGCTGAAGCAAGCGCATAAACCTGTGTGACAAAAGGACGATTCCTTTGCCATGCTCCAAGGCCGTGGCCCGTGTGGGTCGCGGCCTTTTTGTATCTGAAGGACAAAGTGGCTACACTACAATCCGTTTGAGCAATAGATATATATAGGCAGTACCGTGGGGGCTGATGAAGATGGTCGAGTGGATCGTTCGTCGTGCGCAGGGCGACCGTGCGCGCGTGGGCACGTTGACGGGCATGGTGTGTATTCTCGCTAATGTTGCGCTTTGTGCTGCGAAGGGCGCAATTGGTGTGCTGTCCGGATCGGTTTCGATTGTGGCGGATGCCATGAACAACCTGTCCGATGCCAGCTCGAATATCGTGAGCGTGCTGGGCTTTAAGCTGGCGAGCAAGCCGGCGGACCCCGAGCATCCTTACGGACATGGCCGCTACGAGTATCTCTCGGGTCTGGTCGTGGCGGCGCTCGTGCTGCTGATCGGCGTTGAGCTGGTGAAGTCCTCGGTTGAGCGCATCATCACCCCGAACCTGTCGAGTTCTCGCTTGCCCTGGTGGCAGTTCTAGTGCTTTCGATGGTCGTAAAGCTCTGGATGGCGGCCCTCAACCAAAAGCTCGGCGATCGCATTGAGTCCGAGACGCTGCATGCGACCGCGCAGGATTCCAAGAACGATGTCCTTGCCACAGGCGCCGTGCTGGCATGTGCGATTGTTTCGCAGGTGACGCACATCAATCTTGACGCATGGGTCGGCCTTGCCGTTGGCGCCTATATTGGCTGGAGCGGCCTTGAACTTATTCAAGATACGGTGAGCCCGCTTTTGGGCCAGTCACCCGATCCTAAGCTGGTCAAGCACATTCGAGACAAGATCATGAGCTATCCCGGCGTTTTGGGCGTTCACGATTTGATGGTTCACGACTACGGCCCGGGCAGGAAGTTTGCAAGTGCGCACGCCGAGATGGCGGCCGAGGCCAGCCCGCTGGAAAGTCACGACACGCTCGATAACATCGAGCAGTCGTTTAGAAACGAAGACGGTATGATTGTCACGCTCCATTACGACCCCATCGTGACCGACGACCCCAAAGTGGCGAGCATGCGCCTGCGCATCAACGCCATGGCTCAGGAGATTGATAGCCGCCTTTCGATTCACGACTTGCGTTGCGTACCGGGCCCCACACACACCAATGTGATTTTTGACTGCGTGCGACCCTCGGATTTGACGATGAACGCCGAGGACCTAAAGCGCGCGTTGGCGAAACGTGTCGAATCCGAATATCCCAAGTCGATTGCCAAGATCACGATCGACGAAGACTACGTAGGCCATACCCACGAGTAGGGCTGTGCCAGCAAAGCAAGTTATACAGAAGGGAGAGCATGAAGCGTCTATATCTACTCCGCCACGGTCAGACAGAATTCAACGTTAAAAAGCTCGTCCAGGGCCGCTGCGATTCACCGCTGACCGACCTGGGTCGTCAGCAAGCCGGGATGCAGCCGCGTGCTCAAAGCCCACAACGTCGTTCCCGACAAAGTGGTCTCTTCGCCCTTGGGCCGAGCCATGGACACGGCAAGTCTCGTCGCAACCGAACTCCTCGGCCGGGATGCAGCAGTCGAGCCCTGCGAAGGCATCATCGAGCGCAGCTACGGCACCTTCGAAGAAGGCCCCCACGACGCCCTACCCACCGACGTCTGGGATCCAGGCGAGGACTTGGTCCCCTTCGGAGGAGAAGGAAGCCGCGCGCTGCAAGAGCGCATGGTAGGCACCCTCACCAATCTCATGGGCTCTGAGGGCATCGAAACCCTTCTAGCAGTAAGCCACGGCAGCGCCAGCCGCCAATTCATCAAGGCTGCAGCTCCAGACGGCTTCGAGCTCCCAACAAAACTCCCCAACTGCGCCATCATGATCTTCGATTTTGAAGAGGCAAAGCCACAAGCAGAAGGCGAGCCAATGCAATGCCAGTTCACCCTCCAGCAAATAGTGGACCCTCAACAAAGTAATTAGCTGAGCGAGCAGAGTTAAGCAGACATCAACGTGTCGTCTCCCGAGCTTGGCAGAGGGGCGGCGAAATATATTAAGTTTGTCGCGAGTTCCGCACGCAAAGGAAAGCACTTAATGTGCTTTCGTCTTGCGCAGAC
>ENA-OQAS01001711-OQAS01001711.1-human-gut-metagenome-genome-assembly--contig:-NODE-1711-length-9965-cov-2.461273_pt1 | contig 9965 bp, 17 predicted proteins | sample MGYA00242733_ERZ504523 | MGnify/ENA primary metagenome ERZ504523 (study PRJEB26092, sample SAMD00036239) | human gut metagenome | host: Homo sapiens | study: EMG produced TPA metagenomics assembly of...
TATCCTGATAGGCAACCGGAGCGGAATCACGCAGTTCCTGCTTGGTGAGGGACTCGGCGTATTGCCATATCTCCTCAAGCTGTTCCGCGATTCTGGATATGCGGGTATGTATAGATTTGCCCCCCAGACGAACGTATAACGGTTGGCGTTCACCTCCATCTTCGTCCCGTCAGTACAGGCCACATCCAGACTTACAAAACCTTCCGCCACGAGAAACTTTACAATGGTTGCAAATATCGTCTTCAGCACATCCTTTAGCCGGCTGCTGCGGAAACGGTTGATGGTATTATGGTCAGGAGTTACATTGCCGGTAAGCCACATGAAGCGTATGTCATTACGACAGAACTCTTCTATGCGACGGCTGGAATAGATATTACGCAAATGCATAGACAAGAATCTGAAGCATCATGCGTGGGTGGTACGCAGAACAGCCTTTAGGGGAATACTTACGGTAAAGTGCTTCAAGGTTTATCTGTTCAATGATGCGGTGAACAACCCGGACCGGATCGTTCCGGGGAATAAAATCGCCTAAACATGGAGGTAAAAGCAGATTATCGTTGGATGTGTAACTTTTAAACATTATCTTTGGGATATCTTACTTGATGCCCTAAGATACAAAAAATTAGGGAGATGGGCAAGTTCTGGCTGAGCGAAGTTAGGGCTTACCCGATTTTTTGCAGACACAAAAAAGGCCATCCCAAAGTTTATTTGAGACAGCCTTGTTTATTTTATGTGCAAATGTAACTGTTATCCTAAATAACCATTCAGAATTATTTCAGCATTTCACCTTTTTCGTTGAAAAACACAACGCTTTCGGTTCCGACGGCATCAACCAAAGTTACTTTATAAGTCTTTACGCCATCTTCTGCCACTTCTACGGCTGCTTCCTTAATGGTGGATTCAGCATAGTCTTTCTTGATGGCGTCCTGAACTGCCTGCGGGAGTTCCTTTATATCAATCGGTTTAAACTCGTTCACCATTGCAACGATTTCAACATCTGATGCCATGTTGTTAGCGAATGCTACTGAACTACCTAATCCCATTACCAGTGCTACTGCAAACAATACCTTTTTCATAATGCTAATTATTAAATTGTTAAACATCTTATCGTCTTACGCTAAAGAATAGACAATCACCGTGCCAAATAAATGGATATTTATCATATTGCTGTAAAACAGACCCTTATGAATTATTCATATTGCATAATGCAAATGTCTGATGGGCATTTTTTCTACAATGATGTGGAATGCGATACACATGGCTACACATGGTCTAACGACTGTGAATAAGAGAGTTGAGACGTTAAAATCATGCAGACGGCATGCGAAAGGAGTCGTAACGAAAGTAATCTCTCCATTACGGCTCCTGGTTATTATCCTTCTACTGTTAAAAAGTAATATCCAATTTCACCATGAATGTTATCGAACGATAGCCGCACTCCTTGCTCAACAGGTTGTTCACCATAAACTGGAAAGCGACTCCCTTTGTCACTTTCACGCCGAAGTAATTGCGTATATGTTCGTAAAGGAGATAGCCCATTCGCTGGGATTTGAAAATACGGCGTTCTTCACCCAATTCTTTAAACGGTTCACCGGCTCTACTCCGCAGGAATATAGAAAACATTAATCTGCCAGATACCTTTTCATTCGCGGCGAGTACTCTGTCCGGTAGTTTCCGCAACTGTCCGTATAGATAATGAAATTGTCAATTTCCGGATGCTCTTTCTACAACTGACGGGCTTTGCGGCTCCCCAACGTCATAAAGGCCGTTGCATAGGCATCAGCAAGCATGCACTGATGGGCAATAATTGTAGCACTCAATATATCCTTTGAACCGGATATCCTGTTATCGGATTGATGGCATGAGCGTATTTCCTTCCATCTTTCAGATAGAAATTACGGTAGTTGCCGGAAGTTGCGAGTCCCAGCCGTTCCGACAGTTGCACAATTTGTTCAAGCTCGGAGTTTGTTCCGGTACTGTCATCCTTCGGTCTGACAATGCCAATGCACCAATTCCACCCTTGCGGGTTCTTTCCTTTCGCTATCATTTCGCCGCCGATATCTATCATATAGTTCGATATGCCTTTGCGGTCGAACAAACACGCGATTATGTTACAGATAGTACCGCCGCCGAGCACCGAGAAATTGAGCAGGATGCGGGGATCGTCTTTCATCACACGGTTGCCCTGTAAACGCACTTTTCGGAAGCCTACAAAGTGGCGGATACTGTCTACGAGTTGCGGAGTGATGCTGTCAAACTTTGTAAAGCCAAATCCCCACAGGTTGATAAGCGGTGCACAAGTTACGTCAAATATCCCGCCTGTTTGTTCCGACGCTTGCATGGCTGTGCGGAAAGGATTGCATCAAGTTATATATCTTACGATGTTTTTTGTGCCAAGTGTATCTCTATGTAGAATACATTTCTAATTAGCTAAGCGATATATGAAACTAATCTTATCGAAAATTTTGTCCGTATCTTCTCCGACCTTTGGGTTAATCAGTTCAGCATATATCTGCATAGAAAAGATTGATTTTGTGTCCTAATACTTTTGTAAAGTTTCTTATGGCACGCCTTTTAATATACCCGAAACAACAAAGGTATAATGTCCGATATGAAAAAAACTGGATTTTTATTGAAGCGAATCAATTCTTTTATTATTTTTACCTTTCTTTCCATAACCAACGTGGTGCGCCGTTGCGCCCTGCAGCTGCTCATGTCGAAACAGAAAACACTGGACAAGCAGACGCTGAAGGAAGCCTTACAGAAAGAAACACAGAAAATGTGAAATTATTACGTGGACTCCGACGGACCGCCCTGCTTGTGTTACCGGCTGCCTTGCCCGGGATGAACCTTTGAGATGCAACCGCCAGACAAAGGGGAAGAGGAACACTTCCATACCCGTAACCCGGCAGGACAGTCTTATGCCAGGGACACAACTATAGAAAAAAGGACAGACCTGATAGTAAGATGCGTTTGGCAAAAAAGGAAATGATGAATATTAATAATAGAAAAAGACATTTGTTCCGCAAAGCATACGCGGATATGTACATAAAAGAAGAGAAATATCTTCAAAAGGAGGATTGTTTTCCAGCCCCCCATTACTGGTAGTTTTTAGGAGATAAAGCCTAAGGATATTTTGTTTTTCTCACTTGAAAACCTTATTTTTGCATAACAAAAACGTCCTTTGAATGTATGCAAGATGAAACAAGCCGCTGAATTTCGCTCGTTTCTAAATAGTTACCTATTAAATAAAAATAACAAGAGAACTATTTAATTTTCAGTTAGATAGCAAAAGCATTGTGTTTCCTTACGTGAAAGGTCACTTTCTTGTTCTTGATGCCGGCGGCTAAAGTCCAGCCTTTTAATACCTGACATATAATCGTGAGGCTAGGTAGATGGAATATCAAGCCGAGCCTGTCATTGTCATTCTCATTCTCCCTTGCGGGAAGGTATTTTATCGCTTCCTCGGACAATGGAGATAAATAGCCTCTTTCGTCTTTCTTTGTATGATTTGTAAACGGAATTTATCATTTCCTTCTTTTTGCATATCTTCCCATCTAAGAGCGGTCAAGTCGCTGATCCGGAGTCCGCAGAAAACAGCAGAAACAGAAAAGCCTTTTTTACCTCTGGGCATACGCAATCTGTCCGGATTAACCTCTTTAGTTCCTCTAGGGTCAAATAAGTACGCAGGCTGGTAGGTTTGTGAGGTTTTTCGTCTGTATCCAGCAAACTACAAGGATTCGAGAGGATCAGTCCTTTTTTGACCGCCTTATTGAGTGTGACATTCAGGAGCCGGTAATAACCGTGAATCGTGAAGTCGCTTTTGAGGTAGGGTTGTTTACGCAAGTGAGCGATGAAACCTTTCACGAAACCGGTATCTATGTCCTTAAGCAGGCATTGCGGCATATAGTCTCTAAGATGATTGGCCAGACTTCTTAATCGTAGGGAATAGGCTTTGTCGCCATGCGCAGATTTATCGGTGGACAATTCCGAGAGGAATTCTAAAAGTGTTTTTTTCCCGAGCCCGTTTATCATACGGACACCGTAAATCTCGTTCTGAAGATCAATGATCCGTTGTGCCTTGATACTATTGGCCAAGCGCAAAGTGATCCGGTTCTTATCACGGTCTTCAGGGAAACGTTCCGGGGTGAGGTAGAGCTTGAGGAACTCATAATACCTCTTCCCTTTGTAATAGATGTCCAGATATATGGACAGGTTCGCGTTCGACAGTTTCTTGAACCGGAGCTTTACGGGCTCTTTCGCTTTCATCTCATTCTTTTTTCTTGCCATGATTTTGCTGAATTTAAGTGATTATGTATATTTGTTACTAGGATGATCCGAGTACCACCCCGGTAGCATAAAATACACGGATTGAGCCTGTTTTTGTAGGTGAAAGTTGCAAAAGGTAGGGAAACCTATCACTTTTATGAAATTGATACATTTGTCTCTTATTATAGAGAGTTCTGCCTATCAGCACCACGATATATCCTTTCTATTTTTTGTCACATATTAATGTGAGAACAAAAAATATTATACTATGAGATTCAAGAAATACATTCTTTTATCGTTGGTGCTATGCGGATTTGCCGCTTGTTCCGATGATAATGAAATAGAAATTCCAAAGGCTCCTGTCTTAGAGAAAGCTCAACTAGCTTTGGCTATCAAGAGTGAGGAAGGGGCGGTTACGAAGGCCGGAGAAACTACTCCAACGGATGCGGACGTGAATACGCTAACGGTTGGGGTGTTTGGAGTTGATGGATGGAGTGTGATATATACAAAAGATGCTACTCCTAACTCTGATGGGACAAAGGATGTCGGTCCGCAAGAAGTGTATGCGGGTGAAGCTCATGTAGTGGTTGTGGCGAACGCTGCCCCTGTTATCCAAACCGAATTGGCAAAGGCTAAGGATATAACTGACTTTATTGAAACAACAATCAATCTGTCTGACGAGACTTTGACAAAAGGCTTGACGATGAGTAGTAAAGTGTTTACCGTAACGCTAATAGCCAATACCATCAATTATATCGGTTATGCTAAGAATATTGGTGATATAATAACGATAAATGAGACTTCAGGTAAGGAAATTTGTGGGGAGGCCCCGTTCCTTTGGTTCGTAATGTCGCTTCGATCGCTTTAAAAAAAGTAGAGACAAGCAATCCGGAAAACGCAAATTATAAAAGTGTATCCTTCCTTTTAAAGGAGGTCTTTATCGCTAGCGCTAAAGGTGTTTCAAGTGTGGCTTCTAAAGAAGAGTGGGGAGCGATAGAGAAAATAATTGATTTTACAGATCCGGCTCTTGGATATGTAAAATATATGGTTGGTCGAGAGTTTTCAGAGAATATTGACGAAGGTTCTTACAAGAAAGGGGCTCAGGCGTTAAAAGAGATGTTAGTTCAAGAAAATACAACAAGTGATGAGGCTTTGAATCATGAATTTTATGTTTACGAGAATACAAAGGGTGAGGTGAAGTCCGGTGAATCTAACGTCAATGAGGCTTATGCCAACCATACCTTATTGATCGTAAAAGGTGATTATACCTATCTCCCGCAAGGTGCGAAAGAATCTATTACGAAAGAGAATTGTTATTATGCGATTCCTGTCGGAGAAGAAGTGACGATTGATGGCACGGAAAAAAGGAGTAAGTTTTACGTCCAACGTAACTACAAATACGAGATCTCTTTAACGATTATCGGCCCCGGTTCCGAGATCCCATACGACCCGATGATCTCCACCAATGTGAGCGCATCCGTGAAAGTGGAGCCATGGAACGTGAAGACTATCCATGAGGAAGTAGAATAAAGCAATATAGGGTAAAATAATTGATAAGAAAAAATTAGGATTATGAAACACATACTGTTTACAAAGGAATTGCTTCTCTTGGTTGTGGCTTTGTTCGCTATTATAGCGACTAGCTGCATCAAGGAGGATTTGGATCAATGCTATACGCTCAAACTGAAGGTCGAGAATATCAAGGGAGACGATATAACGGAATACGGATGGATGGAATCTACCGATCTGTATATATTCGACGAGAATCTGAATTACTTGGAGAAACGTCGCTTGGATAAGAACTTATCCGTTCTCGCAATGAGATTGTTTTGGATGGCTATACCGCCGATCGTAGTTTACGTATCGTGGCATGGGGCAACGTGAATGCCTTGGGTGAAAAGCAATCCGTATCGGAGGCCCAGACCATAGAGGACTTGAAAGTGATGTTGAAAAGCCAAGATGGTTTGGCAGTTACCCCGGACAGCCTTTATTATGGTAGCGAACAAGTGTTGACAAAAGCCGGAGGCGTAGCGAAGGAGACTGAGATCGTGATTCGTCCGAAAGTGGGTACGGTCACGATCGAGACCCGAGGGTTGCAAGAGCAACTCGGCAGGATGGGGTTGAGAAGTTCCGTGGATTGCGACTTCTACTTGAATAATACATTAAGTGGTTTTGATTACCGTGGTACGCAGATTGGCGATAGCGTATATTATAATCCGGAAGGTGCGTGGAACGAGTCCGGGGTTGAATGGATAACCCTACTATGCAAACCGCTTGTCCGGGACAGGATATGGCTGTGTCGATAAGCGCCAATGGAGTCTCGTTAGGCTCGGCCAAGGTAGACGAGAACGGTGATCCTATTTATACGAGCGCGGGAGAGAATACCCATCTGATCCTTGAATGGGGTGAGGGCGGAACCTTATCCGTCCGGGCAACCGTTCGTCCTTGGGGAGTAGTGGAAGAAGATATTCCGATGCATTAAAGGGTACCTCATCATATATAATTAAGAAATACGATACGAACATGAAATTATTAGCGAACATATTTTTATCCGGTTTGGCGATTCTCGCTTGTGTGAGTTGTTCTAAAGATGAGGATCCGGTTCTTTCCTTAGAAGGCGCTAAGCTGTCCGTCGCTGTCAAGCGTCCGGTACGGCTACGAAAGCTATAACCCAATGACGTGAATGAGTTGGAGGGTGAGGCTTATATCAATAATTTGGCAGTGGTAGTATTTAATGAGACCGGCACGGAACTGCTCGGTTATAAATGGGAGGCTCTTTCCGGGGCGGAACATTCCGCCATAATAGCCGATGTGCCGACAACGAAGGCTGTCCGGGCACGGATCATTGTCTTGGCGAACGTGCCGAGAGATTTATTATCTACCATTTCTACCTACGATGAGTTCCAGACTCGCTTGGTAGACCTCTCCTCGCAATCGCAAACGAACCTAACGATGAGTAGTCAAGTGATCGTTACAAAATCCGCTTTATCTGAGGAAGATAACTATTTAGGATATACGGATCTTGGCGATCAGAATGTGGATGGCATCTCCGACCCGATCCTTTTGACCCGTGTAGCCGCACGTATTGATTTGGTGAATATATCCACTCGTTTTGCCGGAACGCCGTTCGCCGGACGTGAGGTGCGAATCGATGCGGTAGGTATCTACAATATGAAGACAAAGTCTTACTATTTCAGTGAGGCGGATTGGGGAGAGACAGAGGCTCCCGATGCCGTGCGAAATTCGGAGGATACCTCGTTCGAGGATCTGTTGGTAAATGATGGCGCTTCGATATCCAATACGCCATTCGTTCATTATGTAATGGAAAATATGAAAAGCGACGATCACACGATGATCGCCGTAAAGCTACCTTGCAGGGGAATTCCAGTTATCAAGACCATACGAAAATCTTCACGGCGGTGATCAATGCGGGTGGCTTGCAGAACGGCTATGATCATAATTTCATCCGTCGCAACTACGTTTACCGTCTCCGTATTTATTTTGACGGCGAAAGTTTCGACAATATTCCCGTAACGCCAGACCCGGGCCCAGGTCCGGATCCGGAACCCGAGGTAGATACCAACTTGAATATAGCCGTGCAGGTAGTAGCTGGGGCCCGGTAATGCAGCATCCGGTAATAGACTAAGTAATGGAATCATAGGGAATGAAATTTAGTATAAACAAGAAAAAACAAAAGGATATGAAACTAAGACATTTATTATTAGCCTCTTTCGCCGCATGCACTTTTGCCTCCTGCTCGGACGATAGCTCGAATGGCATCGAGATACCGGAAGAGAACTATCAGATGATAGATGCGAATGTCTCTCTTACCGCTACGGCTTTGGATGGGATACAGACAAAAGGTGCAACGAAAGAGGGCGGTGATGCTGTGCTAGAATCTGGCAGTAATAACGAGCAATTTATTAATGAACTAACCGCCTATTTGTTTTATGTAGACAATGGGGAGAACGAGGATGCATACAAATTCGCCGCAATGAAGACGGTATCCTCTACTGATGGTAATTCCGTAAAGACTATTGAAGATATTGTCGTTAAGGTAAAAGCTACGGCGGCCGGCGAACTTTCTGATACGCAATTGGCGGTGGTCTTTTTAGCGAATACGAAACTTGCTACGCCTCCTTCTAATTTGGGGGATGTGAAAACTGCCGAACTTGAAGATCTCGTTGATTTTACGCATGTGCATCCAGCGCCAGGTGTTACGCAAACGTATGTGCCGATGTTCAGCCAGATAGTTACGATTGGTGGAGGTGAGCATCAGTTGCTTGCTGGGACAAAGTATGATAACTGGGTGAAAGGATCTACGGCCCCTTCTATTATATATACAAACAATGCGACAGTAGGTGCAGCACATAATGAGATTGAGAAAAAAGTGAAGCGGCAGAATGGACTGAAAATGGTTCCTCTTATGATCCGGCAAATATTCTAGCTGCTGATAAAATCCCATTAACCCGCCATGTAGCCCGTGTCCAACTTCAAGCTATTGATTGCGACTTCAAGAACAATTATGCTGATGCGTCATTTGAGTTGACACATGTATATATTGCGAACGCTAGCAATACTTCTCTTATCTATGCTGACGCAAAACCGTATAGTTTGGACAATGCTACCACATATTCTCATGGTTGTAGCTATAAGCGGGATGACTATTTCTTAGTGAAAGGTAAGAATGATGTAGCTTCTTTACATTGGACAATGGATGGAGGGGTAGACATCAAAATGACGGGTCATAGTCATTCTTCTAATTTGAACGGCGATGGTTCCATAAATTATAATGGTGACAGTTGGTTCTCTTTTGATGATCAAACGGTTAGTGGTGATGAATATGGACATAAAGAGATGCCTCAATTTTATGTGTTTGAAATGAGGGGGAATAAACAGATGTTTGCAGATGATCCGAATAACGGTGATTCTCTATCTGGAATGATACAGACCATGTTAATTCTTCGGGGCAATTGGTATCCAAATGGAAAAACGGAAGGACTCGGTAATGATATGGTTAAAAGAGATCGCTACTACCGTATACCAATTAAGCAAGATGCGACTAGTGGCATTATTGGTGTACAACGTAATACCATCTATAAGATATACGCTACGATAACCGGTGAAGGCTCTAAGGATCCCGACACAAGCGAGTTGAACGCTTGTATCAGTTTTAGCATTAAGGTTGAGCCTTGGACACTCATCACGCAAACTGAGACAGACGTGAATTGATAAAACTCTTTCATAACGATTAATAGCGAGAACGGGGTTCGGAATTTCCGGACTCCGCTTTTGTCCTATGATGGATGGATTTGCGCCCTGCATAGGTATCCCTATCGCCTAAGATAGCTTTAGCCACACCCTCAAATGCCTATATTCAATATGCTAGTTTTACCCCTTAAAGTTGAAAGTTACGCCTATCGTGCCGAATAATGGATTCCTCTAATTTTGCTAGTGTAAAACAAGAGAAAAATTCAATCCATTATGAAAATAAAGAATATACTAGCATTATTATGCTTCCTTTGCATCGGAGTGTCTTGCTCCATGGAAGACGATATTTTGAGTGGTGTGGATACGAAAGGACCTGCAGGTATCGATGCCACAGAGCTTTATGCCTCATTAGATCTCTCTCTCCTTGTAAGGAATTCGAATGTTACTACGAAAAGCTCTGAACTTACTGGGCCAACTGACGGAAC
>ENA-OQAS01001713-OQAS01001713.1-human-gut-metagenome-genome-assembly--contig:-NODE-1713-length-9962-cov-1.633655_pt1 | contig 9962 bp, 10 predicted proteins | sample MGYA00242733_ERZ504523 | MGnify/ENA primary metagenome ERZ504523 (study PRJEB26092, sample SAMD00036239) | human gut metagenome | host: Homo sapiens | study: EMG produced TPA metagenomics assembly of...
CCGCGAGCGGGTGTGTATAATGATACATACTCCATGGATGTCAAAGGTAGCTTGAAACGTACTTCCGGACAGTTGTTGGTGAATGTTTACCCGTTTCCTCACGCTTCTTCGTTCTTCGTTGCGGCCGGCGCCTATTTCGGTGGTTCTTCCTTGGTGAAGATAGAAGGGCATAGTGATAAGCTGAAAGACCTGATCGCCCAAGGAGAAAGTGCGGGCATAGTTATCGGTGATTATACGATTCCGGTGGATAATAACGGTAATGTATCCGGTGGATTGAAAGTGTCCGGTTTTCGTCCTTATCTAGGTCTTGGATTCGGTCGTGCGGTTCCTAAGAAACGGGTTGGCGTGATGTTTGAGCTGGGTGTGCAATTCCATGGCAAACCGGAGGTGTATACGGATTCAGGGGATGTAAAGGACTTGTTGAATGAGATAGACGAGGATGATACCTTTACGAAGATCATGGACAAGCTAACGGTTTATCCGGTCATGAAGATTCGTATTTGCGGAAGAATATTTTGATTGTCAAAGATAGTATAAGCTAAGAGTGGCGTTAATAATACGATGCCACTCTTTTTTATGGCTAAACTTTCATTTATTTTGTTTATTTTTGTGCGCTGTTAGGGTCATAATTTTGATAAAAATAACTTTATATGAAAAACAAACATTTGGTGATGCTATTGCTATCATCTTGCTGTTTAGCGGCATGTGTGGATAGTAAGTATGATTTAAGCGATGTCAATACGGACGATGCGGTAATGGGTGAGTCTTGGGTAGCTCCCCTCGGTATGGGTTATGTAACGTCGGATGACGTTGTGAATGTAGAGAAAGTCCCTTCCATTCGGGAAGTCGACGGGGCTTACGTCATGATCTATGATGGAGAGATGAAGATTAAGGGGAAAAGCTTACGGGCCGCCTCTGATAAAGTGGAGATCGCCTCGGAAGATATAACGACTGGGGATATCGATGGCTTGTTCGATGGCGATTTCGTTTTGGCGTTAACGAACCCCCACATTACGTTAAAGTCGAATGTAAAGAATGCCTCTTTGGATTGTAGCTTGTCTATCGAGGCTGAGAACACAAGTAAAAAGGAGGCTACTTCCTCTGATTTTACCTTGTCAACGGTGTCTCCTAATATTTGGATCGGCCCTCTTGATCCGAAGACGGATGCTTTTAAGTTTGTCAAGAACGAGAAGTTACCGGGAATCGTACAGATTGTTCCTCAAAAAATACATTTGTCTTTGTCCGCTGATAGCAAACAATGGGCGAACGCTCCTGCGGATGCTTGAGTGAGTTACGTTATGCGGTAGAGCTTCCGTTGACTCCGGCACCGGAATTTAGCGCCGTATCCGTCGAGCGGATCGAGGACGCTTTTGATGAGGATTTCGTAGACTATATTTTCTCGGACGGAAGCGCGAGGATCTATGGAGAGGTTACGAACGAGATGCCGTTCGATATGTCTATCGAGATGGTGATCATGGATGAGAACAATGTACCGGTAGATATCCAATTCCCGGCACAAGAGGTAAAAGGACAATCTGGAGAGGTTATCTTCGAGATCACGAAGGAGGATATGCCGAAAATGAAGGATGCACGTCATATAGACTAAATTTACATTTAACGGGTAGAGATCAAGGCGAGGCTTTGAAGAAAGGCCAGAAAACGACCTTCAACTTGAAACTTAAGAAAGAAGGTGGTATCTCCATTTGATCCCAGTACTAACCATTTAAATTACGAAAAAGAAGATGAATACTATATATAATATGTATAAGAGAGGTCTGTGTGCTTTATGTTTATTGACCACTGTGGGAATGTCGGTATCCGCCCAGCAAATACGAACTTCTTACTTCATGCAATCTTCTACGGCACGCACGACGATGAATCCGGCGTATCGTCCCGAGAGAGGCTATGTCTCCATTCCGGTATTAGGTGCGGTTGGCGCTTCGTATGGTACGAACGGAATAGCTGTGGATAATTTTATTTATCCGAAGAATGGTGAGACCGTTACGTTCATGGATAACTCCGTGAATACCGAGTCTTTCCTGAATGGCTTGAAGGATGAGAATCAGGTAAATATGGATTTTGGCACGCAGGTTCTATCCGGTGGCTGGTACGCCGGCAAGGGATTCTGGACGGTTGATGTTTCTATCAAGGGCTTGGCGAATATTCGTGCTCCGAAGACATTGTTCGAGTTCATGAAAAAGGGTAATGGATCTCAGAGTACCTATGATATTCGTAATATCAGGGCGTACGCCGAGGCTTATTTGGAGACAGGTGTAGGATATTCTCGTCCTATCACGGATAAGTTGACAGTCGGAGGTAAGGTTAAATTGTTATGGGGCGTAGGTTCTATGGACGCTACGATCGATCAGATGCATGCTGAGATGGGAGAGACTAGCTGGAAAGTTACCTCTACCGGTACCTTGCAGACGAATATGAAAGGCTTGGTCCCGGAAATGGAAGTAGACGAGCAAGGCCGTGATTATTATAATAGCTTTGATTTCGATTCTCCGGGTCTTAGCGGTTTCGGTATGGGAGTGGACTTGGGTGCTACGTACCAATTGACCGAGAATATCATGTTGTCCGCCGCTGTCCTTGATTTAGGTTTTATCAGTTGGAGCAAAGGAGGGAGCACGGTAGGTAAGTTGGATGGAACTTTCGACTTTAACGGCTTTGATCTGGCTATCGGCGAGAATAACGGTGATATACCGAGCATGGGCGATCAGTTTGACGCTATCAAGGAAGATTTCGAGAACTTGCTTCATTTCAAGAAAGAGGGTGAGTCCGGAAGCACTACCCGTCTTCGTTCGACAATCAATATCGGTGGCGAGTACCGTTTGCTGGAAAACAAGTTAGGTATCGGCTTATTGTCAAGCACTCGTCTTTATTCCCCGAAAGCCTATACGGAACTGACATTGTCCGGTAATTACCGTCCGGTGAAATGGTTTGAGCTACGCTGAGCTACTCATTTATCCATAGTAAGTTCAAGACGTATGGTATCGCCTTGAATTTCTCACCGTCTTGGATCAATTTCTTTATTGGATCGGATTATATGTTGACAAAGGTAACTCCACAATGCTTACCGGTAAGCGGTAACGCCATGAATCTTTACATGGGAGTAAGTGTTCCTTTGAAATCATTCGCTAATTAATAGGGAATACTCAGAATAGAGTCTGTATCATAAAGGAAAAGGCTGTCCGGGTTATATACCCAGACAGTCTTTTCTTTTTTATTAGGCTCGTTTTATTAGGTTTTTTATCTTTGTGGACTGATTGAAAGGAAGAAATTGGATATGAGATTAAAGACTTTAGCCACCCATCCGGTATGGAGAGAGCCCCGGACTGTATTCGGGGTATGGATGCTAACCGGTGTTATTTTTGCTATTGTCAAGTTGTTGATTGGAAAATATAATAATTATAAGATATTTGAAGGAGTCTATTGGCATGCTATCGAGGGGTTAACCTTATATGGGGATCATTATCCGGAATATTATGATTCAAATCATTATGGAATCTTATTTAGTCTTATCATAGCTCCTTTCGCCCTGTTACCGGAATGGTTGGGTATAATCTTATGGATAGCGGGTAATACCGCCCTATTGTTTTATGCGATTAGCCGATTGCCATTGTCGAGTACCCAAAAAATCATTATTTATTGGTATTCGTATTGTGAGTTGATGACGGCTCAAGGAGTACAGCAATTCAATATATCAGTAGCGGCCTTTATCTTATTATCGTTTGTCTTGATACTGGAGAAAAAGGATTTCTGGGCGGCAGGCATTATTATGCTCGGAACATTTATCAAGATCTATCCGATCGTGGGATTGGCGTTCTTTTTCTTCTCAAGGCAGAAAGTGAGGTTATTAGCCTCTTGTCTTTTCTGGGGATTGGTTTGCTTTGTGATCCCGGTGCTTTATACACCGGGGTTTGAGTATGTGATCTCTCAGTATATAGATTGGTTTGAGCGATTGAAGGTGAAAAATATGTTGAATATGTTCGCTGATCCACAAAATATATCATTATTAGGAGTGGTTCGAAAGATATCCGGGAATGCGGAGTATAGCGATATGTGGCTTATCATACCGGGCTTGATTTTATTCTGCATTCCATATTTAAGGATCTCTCAATATAAATATCCGGCTTTTCGCTTTATGTTGTTGGCTAATGTTTTATTATTTGTCGTATTATTCAGTACGGGAAGCGAGGCGAGTGGATATATCATAGCGATGATAGGAGTCGCTATCTGGTATATATGCAGTGTATCGCCCCATAAGAAATATACTTATTGGCTTTGGATAGCTACCTTGGTGATTGTTGGCTTATCCACTACAGAGCTGGTTCCATCTATTGTCCGGAATGGACTGATCCGTCCGTATGTGATAAAAGCTTGGCCTTGCATTGTGGTGTGGCTGACCATTTGCTATGAGATGTGTTTCTTGGATTTTAGTCATTCTCCTTATAAGCATATCACGACTTAGGCAGAGTGAATATCGCCTGTTTTTTAATAGAAGGTTACATAATAAAACGAGACTACTCCCGACAAGCGATGAGAGTAGTCTGTTTTAAACTACTTTTTATCGATCTCTTTCAGTAATTCTTGTACCGCTGTTCTCAATTGCGTATCTTCCCCTTTGACAACAGTTTCCGGAGAATTAGCGACTTTAACATCCGGTTCCAGCTGTGTGTTCTCTAAGTAACTACCGTCCGACAGGCGATAACCGGTAATAGGTGTGCCGAATACCAGCGTCGGATCTTGCAGGGTTTCCCAAGAGACGGTAGTCATTGTTCCCGGTACGGGCATACCTACCAGACGTCGATCTGTTGGTGCTTATAAACCACGGGGTTCCATGTGCGTTACTATAATTAGCCTCGCATTGCAACATGATGGAAGGTTTATTCCAGCGGCGGCTAGGCATATCGCAAGCCTCTCGGCACGTGTCACTTGGGTGAGGTATTTCTCTCCGCTGAACAAGATCTCGATATCCTCGTGCAAGCGCCCACCACCATTAAAGCGGGTGTCAATGACGATTCCCTCCCGGTCGTTATATTTACCTAGGATATCGGAGTAGACAGAGCGGAAACTAGGATCTCCCATGGATTGGATATGGACGTATCCCAATCGTCCGTTCGACCATTTATCCACGTCGGCGGCACGTTGTTTCACCCAGCGGTATAAAGCAAGTTATTTAACTCACCGTTACTGATAGGCAAGACTACCTCTTCCCAGCGTTCCTTGGTTTGTGGATCGTAGAGGGAAACTAAGGTCTTCTTTTTGGCCTTATTGTTTAATAGCTTGGAGTAATCCATATCCGGGGTTATTTCCTGTCCGTCTATTTTCTCCATGATGGTACCGGCTTTCACTTTGGAACGTGCGTGATCGAACGGGCCTTTTTCCACTACCTCAGCGATTAATAAACCTTTGCCGCTATGGTTCCAATCGAAAAGTAGGCCTAGGTTGGCGGTAATATTGCCGCTTGTTTGCGGACGGAAGCGTCCTCCGGTGTGGGAGACGTTGAGTTCTCCCAGATATTCGCTTAGCAACTCTGCGAAGTCATAGTTGTTATTGATATGTGGCAAGAACTTACGGTAGGCGGCGGTCATAACGTCCCAATTACGCCGTGCATGTTCACGTTGTAGAACCGTTTTTGCTCTTGTTTATAGACATGGTCGAACATATACTCACGCTCGGCGGCCAAGTCCATTTTTAAGTTCGCTTGGTAATGAATCGGTGTTAGTTTCTCCGATCCCATATCCATTTTTGCATGGAATTGCTACCCAACAAGAACAGGTTCTTACCTTCTTATCCATTTCCATGTTCGCCCATCCGGTATTCATCTTGTGGAGTAGCTTGGTCTCTTTCTTGCGCAAGTCCATTTTCCACAGGTCGTATTTGTCTTCGAAAGCCGAGAAATAATATAAGGTCTCGCCATTCTTCGAGATGACGGCGCTACCCATTTCGGAGGAATTAGGAGTAAGGCGTAGGATACGATCTTGGATGCCTTTCAGTTCCACTACGATATCCTTGGGCTTTTCGTCTTTCTTTTCATCGGCTTTATCTTCTTTTTTCTTGTCGTCGGTTTTGTCCCCGGCTACCTCTTTCTGCTCCTTTTCCAGTTCCTTTTGCAACTCATAATCCTCTTTGCTCAAGCGGAATTTATCATAAGCGTCTTGATTCATGAATACCAGCATGGCATCATTCAAGGAACCCCATGAGGCATGCGCACGCATTCCGTAACGCTCGGTGGTGAATAAGATGGCGTTTCCATCCAGTACCCATTGTGGGGAGGTGCTGGTGTAACCGCTATTGGTCAGGTTGGTGATCTCCCCGCCTTGCGCGCTAACCAAGCCTATATCCGAATAAGGATCGTGTTTGTTGCCGATAAACCGGAGCGTGAACCATTTACCGTCTGGCGACCATGAGTAATCGAAACCGCCGGCTGTACTATACCATGTGGAGCATCCGTGACTTGGCGTACTTTCTTCGTCTCAAGGTTGACTACCATCAACCGCATACGATCTTCTATGAAAGCGAGTTCCTTAGCATCCGGTGAGAATTGAGGATAATTACGCTCTACGGTCTTAGAAGGCAGGAGACTTCCTCTTCGATAATCGTTGCGTTCGGGAAATTAGCTTCTTCCTTACGGGCGATCTTAGCCAAGTAAAGTTGCCAATTACCACCACGCTCGCTGGCGTAAGCCAAGGTACGGTTATCCGGCGAGAAGCATACGCCTGTTTCGGCGGCCGGGGTATTGGTGATTTGTTTGGTCGTGTTGTAATCGGCCGAGGTGACGAATACCTCGCCTCTTAGGGTTAAGGCGATCTGCTTGCCATCGGGGGATACGGTGGCAGAGGTAGCTCCTTTGCTGGAATTCAGATCGCTGATTTGCTCTTGATCGTCACGGATCAAATCAATCCGCACTTTCTGCGGATTGACTCCCGGACGTTGTGTATAGATCTCGCCATCGTATGTGTAGCATAATGTATTGTCGCTACTTGTAGAGAGGAAACGTACGGGATGTGTCTTGAACTTAGTAACCGCCGTTATAGATTGTGGGGTGTTGAGAGGGAATGAATATACATTGAAAGAACCTCCGTTGCGTTCGCTCAGAAAGTAAACCGTCTGTCCATCCGGGGTAAATACGGCGTTGCGGTCTTCTCCCGCATGGTCGGTCAAATTGGTATGTTTTCCAGTTTGCGTATCGTACATCCATATATCCCGGGTGACGGACGAGGTATGATGTTTACGCCATTCATCCTCGAAGCCCTTACGGTCTTGGTATAAGAATGTCTTTCCGGATTTATCGAAGCAAACCATCTCGGCGGGTGTTCCCAATACTTGCTCCGTACGTCCGCCACCGATCGGCACTTTATAAGTTCCGTCATGGCCGAGGTCGGGAATAAGGCACTCTGGCGGGATCTTGTATGGATGCGGAGAAGAGTACGTATTTGCCGTCGGGAGTAAAGGCCGATGGAATCTCGGAGGCGGAATGAGTGGTGAGGCACTGTGCCGTTCCACCGTTGGAGGGCATTACGAATAAATCGAAATTGCCGTTACGATCGCTGGCGAAAGCGATTTGTTTTCCGTCCGGAGACCAGATTGGCGTGCATTCATACGATGCTTGGGTGGTAAGTTGTGTCGCTGTTCCTCCTTTGGCCGGTACTTTATAGATATCTCCTTTGTAACAAAACGCGATCTCTGTTCCATCAGGAGAAATTTGTACATCACGCATCCACAAAGGGGTTACAGCGTAGCTGGTAGTCGCAAAGCCCAAGGCAATGCAGGTTAAAAGTTTTTTCATGTACTTAATGCTTTTTTAGAATGGTACGAAGATACATATTATTTTGTACCCATCAGTCTGCTCTCTATTGAAATATTAACTGGATTTACCCTTTCAATTTCACGATAAATAACACGAGGCTTTCCCCTTGGGCCTGTGCGGGGAAAGTATTTCGCAGATCCTCTCCGGATTTGCTGAAACAATAGGAATGGCAATAGGGATCGATAGGTCCATTCGTCGCACATTACCGGTTTGATAAAAATTATCTTTTAATCCTTCTTTTACCTGCCAGTATTCTTCCTTCTCCGTATCATAACAGAAGGTGTAATTTCTGGACTCATCCTCTGCGTTATAGTAAGTAGATACCCAGAAACGGCTACCCATGCGGATCGGTAGCAAAGGAAGTGTATTCTTTCCGGCAAGGTTCTCCAAGGCTTGGCTTTGCCGCTTTTGCTTAATATATAAAGTGTCCCGTAATAAGTTCCCGGGTTGATAGGGAGGGGGCGTAGGCATAAACCGTTCCGCTTCCGGGCTCCACGGCTATTTCCGGGGCGAGACAACCGATCGGGCATGCGGAACGTTCCAGATCGACCGGACGGATCGTATGAGATTGTAATTTATGGAAAGAGGAATCGTATTCAACGATTTGTTTCTCAATCGTGGCGGTTTTCCCTGCCGTATCCCCATGAACACATTCCTCGGTGGTAAATATCCGGTTATTGTGCATGGATATGGATAGCATATGCCTATTCTCCGGAAGGTCGCATTTCAGTTTCTTACGGGTAAGGAGATCACCATTGAATGAGTAATAGAAAATATCGTCCGTGTTTCCAAGTACGATCAGCTGCTGGTTGGCCGGGTTCACTACATACCCCGCTACCCGTATGTCATCCGGATGGGTGATGCGACAGATAAATTCTCCCTTGCGATTGAAACGGTAAAGCGTCTCATTGCTGATAAGGAATAGGTTATCTCCCTCTTGACGGATATACTTGGCCTCCTTGATCGAATGCGTCCCTGAGTCCTGTAATGGAATGGCGATTACCTCATCCGCGATGTCAGACAAGGCTCCGGTAGGGTTGCTCCGGATCGATTCATTCGAGATTAACAGGTTATAGCTTGCTTTCCGCAAACCAATAGAACAAGTAGTAATAAATATGTAAAGGTTCTTTTCATATCACCGCTAAATTAAAGAAGGATAAACCTTTTTATGATTTTTACGAATTGTTTTTATAAAACGTAGATCATCTGATTTTATTGGATAAGCCTAGAATTATTCTTGTAGAAATACCCAATTATCCCCCTCGGACATGGATTCTTTATAGGAAAAGCCTTCCCATGTGAATGCTTTTAATGCCTCCGGGTCAGAAATCCGGTTCTTTATGAGATAGTGCTCATTTGTCCCCGGCACATCTTGGCGTAGATCACGATCGTCTCCGCTTTGCCGTTCTTCCAGATCTTGAACTCGGGCGTGATGATCCGGACGGATCGCTCCACCTCCTTCCACTGGAAAGAGGGTTGGATATCCAGCTGGCTAGATTCAGTAGGATTCCGTCTCCCTGTCGGACGTCATGGATTAATATATTTGTTTGCCTGTCCTTCCAGAAGGTGTACATATTCCCGTCGCCTAGTTCCGGGATTTTTACGTCGAACTCCATCCGGTAAGGCTTGATAAGGTCTAATGGGCGAAGTAACCCGTAGCATCCCGATACGAAACGCATATGTTCTTGCGAGAAAAGAAAATCCTCCTCCGTGAAGTCTTTCGGGCTGATATTCTTGAATACGACACCGGTATAGGCGAGTATCGCTTGCAAGGCTGGTTGTCTTCCGCATGAAATCTTGGTATCTGCGGTAACATTCCGCCGCCAGTTTCGGGCTGAGCTTGAGGATACGACTTAATTCGTCAATGGGAAATTGGGTCATATGCAGGGCGATCTCGTTCGCCTCTTGCTGGAAACGTGGAGTCGTGCCTTGCGGCGCTTTTATCTTGGATGTCCCGGTCATTGTCTTAGCCGGAGATAATAATATCAACATATCTATATTGGATTTGGATTGATCGCATAAAGGTAATCCATATTAAGATTCAAATAGGGTATAAGCATCCCAATAAATCTTAAAGTATCTCGACTCGAATGGGGGATTTAATGGAGGAATGAGTCTTGGTGATAGAAATGTAATGAGGATTATG
>ENA-OQAS01001715-OQAS01001715.1-human-gut-metagenome-genome-assembly--contig:-NODE-1715-length-9950-cov-5.112593_pt1 | contig 9950 bp, 16 predicted proteins | sample MGYA00242733_ERZ504523 | MGnify/ENA primary metagenome ERZ504523 (study PRJEB26092, sample SAMD00036239) | human gut metagenome | host: Homo sapiens | study: EMG produced TPA metagenomics assembly of...
GCCCAGCGGCTTCCGGGGCTGGTTCAGGGTCAGGTTCGGGAGAAGGTAATCCCCGACGGTCGAGTAGGTCACGTTCCTGCTGTTCGTATTCATATTGGCTCCTTTCTGCATTGCGGCGGCGAATGGTTGTTTTTACGGTGCGCTCGATGTTGCGCAGCACCTCCCGGCTCATGTCGCTGACGGCTGCGCCGAGGGCGTAAACACTATCCGGGGTGGAGAAATTGTAGATCGCCTGAAAATCGTCCTTGTCGAACCACCCGGCAGGCTCAAGACCACAGCGTTCCAGCAGCGTATAGGTGACGCTGATGGCGGCGGCGGACTTGAACTGCATCTCCACCCCGCTTCATCATAATCCATCAGGAGCGAACCGTCAACGATGGCACGGATGTCCTCGCCGTTGTTGTCCCAGTAATCTGCCACCAGTTTCCCCGCAACGTCCGCAAGCTGCTGGCTGACACGCTCCCCGCTGATGCCGTAGGTCTTGCTCAACATTTCCGAAACCGGCTGTTTCAGGTCGTCATTGTACTGCCACATCTCCGGGTCACGGGAATTGCGGCGCACCCCGGTGTCGCTTACGTCAAAAACGTAGTGCAGTCGAGGGAATCCGCTGGATTCGTCCAGCAGAGCGATGCCCTTAGAGCCACGCCTGACATAGCGGTTCATCCGGTTGCGCCAAATGTCAAATTCGGCGCAGGCGGTGGCATCGGGCCGCTGAGCGTAGATCATCAACTGGTCTGCAAAGGGGTACTTGTACAACCGGGATGCAGTGGTCAGGTAGTCCGTCCAGCTTTCCCAGTACCGGGTCAAGCCGTTGGCCGTGCGCTGGGCAAGGGCAAGATATTCTTCGGTTTTGCTTGGCATAGCGTTCCTCCTTTTTCGGATTTTAGGGTATAAAAAGAGCGGGCAACCGTTTTGAGGGTCGCCCGCAGAAGGTGTGTAATAATTTGATAGTCCGTCAAACAGGAATTGATTTACTTTGTTTGTAAATCTTCCAGAAAGAAAATTCCCGCTGTTAGGTTGACAAACATTTCCTTGTCCTTGATTACATGAATTTTATTGTTCCACCAGACAGTAGTGTTATTAGCGGAGATTGTTTTGCTTGTTCCATCCTTGAGAAAATAAGTAATTGTAATAGCGGGTTCTTCTTCGCTATTCACTTCCCCAAATAAATCATATTTCAGAAATCCCGTTAGCTTTAAGGCTAACTCAATGTCCTCACTGCTCGAAATTTCTTTAACATCATCCGTGACACTCGGATACGTGATATTTACAGACTGAATATCATTTATGCGGGGCAATCCCCAAAGATACATACCATTAGTAAATATGTTGATCCCAACAATCAAAACAGTCATAACTATCACTTCTATCAAAAATCGAATAAGACCTTTGAAAATCTTGTTCACCAACTTATCCTCCAATCTCAATTTCTCCTACTCCCTCGATTCCGATTTATTGAGTTGAGCATATCACATAAGCGAACACTCCAACCCTACAGCTCGGTTTCCACTGCAAGCTGCTCCTGCTTCTCTTTTTCGTCAGCGATTTGGACATCAACATCTTCGCGCATCTTTTTCAGAAGTGCGAGGACACGCTTGATCTGGCCCTTGGTGTTCTCTACACGGCTCTGTGCCTGATTGATGTGATCCAGAACTGCCCAGTCTGCAAAGAGGCCGTCAAAGAAGAAATCTGCAAATTTCAGAAAGCTGTCCACCGTAACCTGAAGGTCTGCGGTGATCTCAACATCAGCAAGCTCAGTTTTGAACCGCCGCAGTTCCACTTGAAGCTGTTCGATTTGTTTCTGCGCATCGTCCAGTTCCTCATACTTGGCAAGATCGGCCATCAAACCGCCGCCCATTACGTCCCATGTACTCCAGCCCTCGGCATTGTGGAGGGTTTCGAGAACTTCGTTGACCGTATGCAAGGCAGTCTTTCCTGCGTTGATGGCTTCCAGCAGCTCCCGCTTTTGAACTTTCAGTGCGGCAATGCGGCTTTCGCTTTCCGCAATCTGCTGTGCGGCAGGGTGGGCAGAGACTTTGATGCTTTTGATTTTTTCGGAAAGAGCAGCTTGATACTGACTTTCGCAATCGGACAGCCGTGCCAGTCTATTTTGAATCTGCTTCAAGTCGGCATCAACGGAAGAAAGATCATGGAGAGCCGCATCGTACTTGACGCGGGCTGCATAGGCTTCCTGCCGTTCTTTGTCCAGCTTTTCATCCATTTTTCCAATCACTTGATAGAAAAATGCGGCAAGGCTGTGTCCCTCCAGACGGTCCACATCAGCCTGCTCTGCCAGCTTGGATTTTTCCAGCTTTTTCAGGCAATCAGCAAGCGTATCTCTCTGGGCGGTCAGTTCTTTCTGTTTTGCTTCGCAGCTTTTCTTTTCAGCGACCTGCTGCCAAAGCTCTTTCAACGTAGAATCACTCATATGGAATGTCCTTTCCCGGCATTACGTTTCTTCGTTCAGAAGCTGGTTCAAAAAATGCTGCCGATTATTTACAAATGTTTTGGTGATAACGTAGCTGTCCGTATCTTCATACTGACAAGGATGAATCGTGCCATTGTCGAAGCTAAAAATCTCAGCATCAGGCATTCCGAGGAGAATGGGTGAATGTGATACGATAATGAATTGCGCCCCTTCTTGGGCACACCGATAAATGTTGATCAGTAACGTGAGCTGCCGCTGCGGGGATAAAGCGGCTTCCGGCTCGTCAAAAATATAGACTCCATCTGCACCCATGTAGTCCTGCGCAATGGCGAGGAAACTTTCACCGTGTGATTTTTGGTGATAGCCTTTGGAGGGATGATCGTCATCGGAATAGTCGATTTCCTTGGTGGCTACATTATAGAAACTCTCTGCTCGGAGAAAATACCCGAACTTGGTCTGCGATACCCCTTGGAAATCGTCATAGCCTCACATAGTTCCGAATGGGAGTTGTATGTGGAAAATGAATAGTTCTTCGTTCCACCCTCTGCGTTGAAGCCGTAAGCAACAGCGATTGCTTCCAGAAGCGTAGATTTTCCACTTCCATTTTCGCCAACAAAGAACGTAATGGGCTTATGGAATGTAAAAGTGTCGATTCCACTGATGGCAGGAATCTGACGAACATAATTGTATGGGCGAACTCTGTTCCAGTCGATGGTCAGCCCTTGGATAAACAAATCGTTCATACAGCACTCCATACTATATAATGTAAGAAACACTTAGCTCCGCTCAAACCCAAGATAGCGGGTGCCTGAAAACTCAGCTTTCCGATGTCGCCCTGCACGAGCAGACCATAATCGCTTCCGTCCACTTCAAATTCCATCCGGTCGCCGCTCTCCACCTGAAAAGTCACATAGTACGATGTAAATGTGCTAGTGTCGTATCCGTGCGCACCGGACATATCTCCGGCATTGGCACTGCTGGAATGCGAAACATCGGTGCGCTTTGCTACCACTGTTGCCGGAACGGTAAGCCGCGGCGAGTGGTTGTTTTTGTTCCATGTGCGGAGATTTGAAATTAGAGCAAAGAAAAACATTCCAATAAAAAGCAGGAACAGGATTGGGAAAATGAAGCTGAATATAGCGTCAAACCATCCAAAAAACATTTTACTCCTCCAAAATTTCTTCCAGCAGGTCCTTTACATCGTCCAGAAAAGATTCTTCTCCGAGGGTGTTCACCTTGAAGAACACCGCTTGACTGCCGCCCGCTGTAATTGCAGACAGCCGAATCGGGCTATCTCCATTCTGGAACATGGTCAGTGTCAGACTCAGGCGGTTGCCGCCCATCATGCTGTACCGTTCAAACACACGGACACTGCACCGGGCATCGCCCTCTTTGAAATCACTGCCTGCCTCTAAATCTGCCGACCAACTGCTGTCCGGGATTTCATTTTCCAGCTTCCGAAGCAGTTTGTCAAAATTCTTGTTTCGGATGGTCTTTTCAAAGATTGCCATAATGGTTCCTCCGTTCTGACAATTAAAAATCGGTCCCTTATTTTTGATATGAGCAGAGCCACAGGAAAATTGCGGAGAAATCGCTTGAAGAGAGGAATTTTGTCTGATTTGATTATAGCATATCTTTTGGAAGAACAAAATACTTTATGTACGCCGCCCGCAGGCGGCAAAAGTCAGTCCAGTGGAAATTCCAGCTCGGCAAACTCTGCATCGGTCAGCAGTTTCAGCTTTTCGATAACCACCACCGATAGTTCCCGCAGAGCGGTCTCGTCCGGCATCAGGTAGCACTGCATGAGCGCAGTTCGTGAATGAGCCCAGCCGGGTGCCGGTGTTGTAGAGCATCATCAGCATCAGTTCCTCATGGTTAAAGTTCATGCGCATCCCTCACTTTCCGGCAGACGATGGGGTTGCACTCCGGGGCATCGCACTTCTCTTTGAGATTCAGCAGCACCGAAGGACGTTCCGGCTGCTTGTCCAGAAACCCTTGTAAATCTTTGAAGCCGATGCTGTCCACATAATGCACAGACACCTCGCCATTGCGTTTGAGTGCGATTACATCGCTGACCGACAGGCTGTGCCCCTCAAAATCCTGCGGACGGGAGAGGTTGAACATCTGAAATAGTTCTTCCAAAACCTCGTTGTTCGGCACATCCTGCCACATGGCGGGCAGATCAGCGTAGTAGGTGACCTCGTAATGCTCCGGGTCGGGCGTTTTGCCTCGACGATTCAACTCCCGCATAGAAGCAAATCTTTCATCGAGGATTTTTCGTCATGCCGCAGTTGCATCACCATATAAACATCGCATCCTGCGTTCAGAAATTTCTGCGGGATGTCCGGCATGAGTTCGCCGTCAAAATTCTGGTTCCATTTTTGCTGCATTGTCCACCTCACAGTTCTGGCGCAGACCGTGCAGAGGATTTTGGCGCAGACGTATCACTTGCCAGTTCTGCCAGCTTTTCCAGTGTGGAAGGGCGGTGGTCTGCGCTCAGTTCCTCAGCTTCCGCAACTTTATCCATGACGGCATCGTAGTCCTGCAACAGGCGCCGCCCCTTTTCCAAGTGGTGCGCTACCAGAATCTGCTCACGAGCTTCCTGAATGGTCAGCTCCGGGGCATCCAGCTGCCCACCGTCCATTACGGAATAATCACTGTGGTAAATAGTGTAGTCCCAGCCGTCCTCACAGGACTGGATAGCAAGATAGCCCTTGCCGCCCAGTTCCCATGCAGCCTGCTCGTCCTGTGTCTGAATTTCGGGGTAGAAGTTTGCATGGTTTCGTTCCATGACCTCGGCAAAACTGGCAGATGTGGAACACATTGCCCAGACCGCCCATGTCAAAGTGGTAATCATCCAGATGTTTCACCCGTGCTGTAAAACTGCGCCCATCCGGGTAATCCACCTGAATCACGCCGCCATCTGGAATGCGATAGAGGTCATCATAGTGGCTGTTGATGAGACGAATGTCTTTCGGCAGCGTTTCCGGCTCCCAGATGCGCCGTCTGCCAATGCCCGTCTGCGGGATGTTTTCGAGGATCTTTACGCTTTCCTGTTGGATGGCCTTACGGTCATCGTCCGAAAGTTCAAACAGATACCAGTTCCGGGCGGCAGGGATAGCGTTCCGTCCATCTGGCGGCAGATTCTTTTCCGAGATCTGCCCACTTTCCAGCGGCTCTCCAGTTACCTTGTTATAGGTGGCAAAGCCGACCCCTGCACCGTTTTCCCGGAGATGCAGATAGCGTTCATCATTGATAAGGTAGACCGCTTCTTTTATCTGCTCCATCAGCACCCACCCTCAAATTCCAGCGAAAACTTGCTGCGGCCATCGGCTTCACAGGACAGCAGCACGGTGGCGTTGTAGGTCTTGCCCTTGGCACTCTTGCAGTCCTTCAGACGGACACGCCCATCCCGCAGCAGCTTGTCCGCCACATGAGCGTCCAGCCGCTTGCCCAGACGCTTGAAGAACGCATTGTCCTTCCACAGCACGAAACGGCACTCCCGGTTCTCGCAGAACCAGCCCTTTTCACGCTCCACGACAGGCTTCCCACAGTTCGGACAGACACCAATAATCTTGCTTTTCATAAGTGCATTCGCTCCTTTTTTCATTTCCGTCTTCTTTACCAGTTCGGTAACCATCGTATTGATCTCAGTCATAAATTCACTCGGCTCCATTTCGCCACGTTCGATTTGCAGCAGTTTTGTTTCCCAATCGGCGGTCATTTCCGGGGATTGGATTTCTTCGGGCATCACCGTAATAAGGGCTTTGCCCTTGTCGGTAGGCAGCAGTACCTTGGTTTTCTTGGTGCCCTTGCGCTCCAGAAAACCCTTCTGCACCAGTTTTTCGATGGTGGCGGCTCTCGTTGCCGGGGTGCCGATGCCCTGACGCTCCACGCCCTCCGGCATACTGTCCGCACTGGCGGTTTCCATCGAGTGTAACAGTAAATCTTCCGTAAAATGCTTCGGTGCAGAGGTCTGACCCTCTTTCAGTTCGGCACCGGCAATGCTGCATTGGCTCTGCTCCTGCACATCCGGCAGAACAGCCGCCTCTTTCTGCTTGCCCAACAGTTCGCCCAGCATTTTTTGCTCCATGGCTTTCCATCCCTCGGACAACATCACCTTGCCTTTTGCAGAGAATTCCTCTCCAGCGCAAATGGTGGTGAGCGTGGTTTCTGCATAGCGGTGCGGCTCGCCTACGGCGCAGAGCAGTCGAGCGGCAATCAGCCGCAGAACATTCCGCTCCCCGGCAGGGAGTGCGGCAAGGTCTGCGTTTGCCATGCTTTTCGTGGGCAGCAGCGCATGGTGGTCGGTGACCTTGCTGCCGTTGATGACTTGCTGCACATGGATGGGAACCGGTTCCTCCACGCAAACGCCTTGCCCGTGTCCGTCACCAGCCCGGCAGGATGCCGCCATATCATCGGTCAGGAAACGACTGTCCGTTCGGGGATAGGTGATGAGCCGTTTTTCGTAAAGACTTTGGGCATAGTCCAAGGTCTGCTGCGTCGTAAATCCCAGTAGGCGGTTGGCATCCCGCTGAAGGTGGTCAGGTCGTACAGCGCCGGCGGGCTTTCGGACTTTTCCTTGCGTTCCATCTTCTGCACCGTGACACGCCCCTCCTTTCGACATTTAGAAAGCAACAGCTCGGCATCCGCTTTCTGTGCAAACCGTTTGCTGGATGCTGTGCAGCCGCTGGTCAGTTCCAGATCTACCGTGTAGAATTTCTCCGGCACAAAGGCGGCGATGGCGGCTTCCCGCACCACCGTCATGGCAAGCACCGGGGTCATAACACGCCCCACCGCCAGCGGTTGGCCGTACAGGCACGAAAAAGCCGGGACGCATTGATGCCGACCAGCCAGTCGGCACGTTCCCGGCAGAGTGCTGCGTTGTACAGCGCATCGTATTCAGTTGACGGTTTGAGGTGGGCGAACCCTTCCCGGATAGCGTTTTCCTCCATGCTGGACAGCCATAGACGAGAGAAGGGCTTTTTGCACTCCGCTTGCTGGTAGACAAGTCGGAAGATCAGTTCTCCCTCCCGTCCGGAATCGCAACTGTTCACAATGCTGTCTACATCCGGGCGGTGCATCAGTTTTTGCAGGATGCCAAACTGCTTTTTGGTGGACGTAGACACCAGATACTGCCACTTTTGCGGCAGAATGGGCAAATCTGCGATACTCCACTTGACGTATTTGGCATCGTAGACATTAGGCGGAGCCAGTTCCACCAGATGACCCACACACCAGCTCACCAGATAGCCGTTGCCCTCAAGGTAGCCGTCCTGACGCTGGTGGCACCGAGGACTTTGGCATAGGACATGGCGACGGACGGTTTCTCCGCCACGATCAATTTTGCGATAAGAATCCCTCCAATCTGTTTCGTATTGCAATATGTAAGGCGGCAAACGCCGCCAATAGAATTATTCTTCTGCGTTATCCTCCTCGCCGGTCTCCTCCGGCTCATCCTCCACAGGGATTTCAAAGTCGCCCTTGTCCTCAGTGTAGTTTGCATCGGGGTCAAGGGCTTCTTTTTCTGCCTGCTTTTTCTGCTTCTGCTTCATAAAGGTGTAAATGCCACCGCCAGCAACCAAACCGACCAGTGCCAGTACGCCTAAGAACGTAGCAGCATACTTCGTAACTTTGTTGCCACCAGTCTGTTCAGAACCGGATGTCGCCGCTTCTTCCGCAGCCTTTTTCGCATCCTCCTCGGCCTGTTTGCGCTCCTGTTCTGCCTGCGCCGCCGCTTCTTTTTCAGCGGTGTAGGCATCGGCATCTTCATCTTCCATCAGGGAGAGCAGGTCGGCTTCATCCACAAGGTTCATAAAGTGGACGGTCTGCTGTCCCTTGCATTGCGGTCGATGACCAGATAAAAGGTGGCTCCCGACTTCGACACCAGCGTAATGAACTGCTGTCCGCTGCCATCGGAGTAGTCAGTGTGGTAATCGTCCACCAGCGTCAGATTGCCTCCGGGGTCAGAGCACCGGTTTCCTCATCGGTCACGGTGACAGCCTCTTCCTCTTCGGTGGCAGCAGTCAGGACAGGCTGTTCCACTTCCTCCACAGGCTCGCCGTCATAGGCAAAAGCAGGAGCTGCCATACCAGCGCACAGTGCCACCGACAGCACCAGCGCACATACCTTATTCATCATCTTCATTATCGGGGTCCTCCTTATCAATGGTAGCACCGACTGCGGACAGCGCAGCCGGGTTCGGGGTGGAAGTTGCGGACTGCCGCAGCAGGGCGGCAAGCTGTTCCGGCGTGACCTTTGCCGTCCGAACCATCTCGTTCACTTCGGCGGCTTCCGCTTCCTGAATGCGCCGCTCAAGGCTTTCGATGCGGTTGTTGATCTTGATGCGCCGTTCCTTCTCTTTTTCCAGAGAAGCGCGCAGTTTGTCGAGTTTTTCGCTCATATTGTCCTCCTGTTATTTGGATAGCCGCCCGAATCCTGACAGATATTTCTGCCAGTAGGACGAGTGAATGTTTGCGTACTTGATGGGGTCTCCAGCACTGACCATCATACCGTTTCCGAGATATATTCCAGTATGGCTCATGCCGGGGGTGTCGTAGGTGCCTTTGAAGAAAACCAGATCTCCGGGCTTTGCTTCTGCTTCGGAAATGTGCTGGCTTTTCTGCCATAATCCGTTGGCGGTGGTTCTGCCACATCGTAGCCGTTCTGGTTGTAGACCCAGCAGACATAGCCGCTGCAATCAAAGCCGGTTTCAGGGGTGGAACCGCCCCACACATAGGGCGTACCCACATACTTTTGGGCTTCCTTGTAGATGGCTGCAAATTCGCTGTCGGTCAGGGCTTCTGCCGGTACCTGATAGTCGATGCCCGGTGCGCCGGAGCCATCGGAGCCACCGGGCGCAGTCCGCCGTTGAACAGGTAGGGTCTGCCGCCCAAGGTGTCTTGAAAGATCTCGTACCGTTTCCATTGGTCGTTGTTCAGTTCCTCCCGGATGACCACCTCCAAGCCACGGTTCACCAGCTTGGTGTGGAAGATGCGGTACTCGTAGGGAACCTGCGTGGGAACCGGGATGCCTGCCGGAGTCATGACCCACACAGTCATATACCGGGTCTGCACCTCTACCCATGTGGTCAGCTTGTACTGCTTCTTGAAGGTCTCCTTCAATTTGCCCTGCACCTCCGACCGGGTATAATCGTCATACAGAGTCGTGAGAAAAGAGGTCAACTGCCACGGGTCGTGCTCGATGGGGTCAAGATGGTACTGGTACTCGTTGTAGCCGGGATGGTCGGTGGGGGTGCGCTTGATCTTTTTGTCCAGTTCCTTTTCCAGCTTCTTGTAGTCCTGCTCTGCGCCCCGGATGTCCCGGTCCTCGGCAGAGTACATGGTCTGCCCGGATACCTGCGTGGTGCCGGAGAACAGAATGGAACAGGACGAAAATGCCGACATGACCAGCAGCAGGAGCAAAAGAAAAACGCCCACGATCACCAGAACGTGTGCGTTGCTCTTGGCGGCGTTCATCAGCCCTTTACGGCGGTGCTGACGGCAGTTTTGCCTTTCTCCAC
>ENA-OQAS01001716-OQAS01001716.1-human-gut-metagenome-genome-assembly--contig:-NODE-1716-length-9946-cov-13.876871_pt1 | contig 9946 bp, 12 predicted proteins | sample MGYA00242733_ERZ504523 | MGnify/ENA primary metagenome ERZ504523 (study PRJEB26092, sample SAMD00036239) | human gut metagenome | host: Homo sapiens | study: EMG produced TPA metagenomics assembly of...
TTATCGCGAGTTCCGCACGCAAAGAAGGCCACTTAATGTGGCCTTCGTCTTGCGCAGACTGTAGAGCAGGAAACCTTATATCCGGCCCCTCCGGTCGGGGACCGCACAAGTACGACTACAGCGTCATGTTTGGATCGGCGTCGACGTCGAACGGCGAGATTTCACCTCGGTCGAATTTACGGCGGGCGACCTCCGCGATCATGGCGGCGTTATCGGTGCAGGCAGACAAGGGCGGCACCGTCACGCGGATCCCCTGACGCCCGAGCTTCTTGATCATCATCTCGCGCAGATGCGGATTGGCCGAGACGCCGCCGCCGATGCAATACTCCTTGCACCCGGTGGCATGCAGAGCGTTTTTTGCCTTCTTGTACTGCACGTCAAAGACCGCCGCCTCGAACGAAGCCGCCAGGTCGGGCAGGTGGATCGTGCGCCCGGCCTTAGTCTCCTGCTCGATGTAGAGCGTCACCGCCGTCTTGAGGCCCGAAAGCGAGAAGCGATAGTCCCCCCTGCTGTTCAGCGCACGGGGGAAATCGATCGCCTTGGGGTTGCCCGTCTCGGCAAGCTTGGAGATGATGGGGCCTCCGGGATAGCCAAGACCCAGTGCCTTTGCCACCTTGTCGAAGGCTTCGCCCACGGCGTCGTCCAGCGTCTCGCCAAGCACTTCGTAGTCGCCCCATGCCTTTACGTGCACGAGCATGGTGTGCCCGCCCGAAACGAGCGTAAAGATAAACGGGGGCTTAAGGTCGGGCTGCGCCAACAGGTTGGCAAACAGGTGGCCCTCCAGATGATTGACGCACACCAGCGGTTTGCCGGCAGCATACGCAAAGCCCTTGGCAAAGGCGACACCCACCACCAGGCACCCACCAGGCCAGGACCTTGCGTCACGCCCACGGCGGCAAGCTCACTTGGTGCAATGGCTCCGCCCGTAAGGCCCAGCGACGCTGCGGCGTCCTCGAGCGCCGCGTCCACGACGCTCACGATGACCTCAACGTGCTTGCGCGAGGCGATTTCGGGCACCACGCCGCCAAAGCGAGCATGAAAATCGATCTGCGTCGACACCTGGTTGGCCAGCATATTGCCGTCCGCATCGATAATTGCCACGGCCGTCTCGTCGCAGGAGCTCTCGATGGCAAGCACCAGGCGACGGCGTTCGATTTCGGCACGCTCCTCAACGGTGCGCTCGGACGCGGGCAGCGGCCATGCGCGCTGCTCGGCAGCAGTTGGCTCGGGCGAGGCATTGTCGAGAGGAAGCACCAGGGGCAGCGGTGCCGTCATGACGATGGCATCCTTGCCGGCACCGTAGTAGCCACGGCGACGACCCGCTCGGTAAGCTAGGGCGGTATAGAGTGCAATTGCGCCCTCGTTGCCGTCCTCAACCTCAAGCGAAGCCGTGGTGCAGCCGAGCATCTGCGCGTCATAGCTCACGTGCGACAGAAGCTTGCGGGCGATACCCTCACGGCGATGAGTCGGATCGACGGCAACGTCCATAATCTGCACGTCCCCGTCGACGACCATGCCGCCGGCAAGACCCAGCAGCTGACCGTCGTCGTGCGCCACCCACCAGCTACGCGGAGCGGCAACGTCCTCGCCCAGCTCGGACAGGAACATGCCCGGCGTCCACGCCTCGTGTCCGGCGCCTTCAAAGCAGGCTGCCTCCAGCGCGCTCGCACCCTCGGCATCCGCCACGCCCATGGGGCGGAATTGCAGATGACGTCCGGCGAGCTCGTCGGCAACACCTGTCACCTCACTCTGCGCGCTCTCGGCAAGGCCCAGGCGCTTGCGCTCGTTTTCCTCGGCGTCCGAAAGGCGCGTATAGATCGGCAAGACGCGAGCCGGATCGCCATCGCCTGCGGCGTGCGCCATCAGCAGGCCCTCGCCCGAGGGCCACCACAGATCTCGCTCCACGCAGCGCGCCGTCTCGTCCTCACCCAGCAGCTTGCCATAACGCACGAGACCGTCACCAGTCAGCTGAACCTGATCCCAGTCCGCGGTCTGGCGCCACTCATCAAGCGCACGGCGGCTTGACCACACGCTCGCGCTCAAACAGACGCTCGGGACCCTCATCCCCCAGCACATACAGCGCCGGGTACACCTCGCCGCGCATGGCGTCGGCAAGAACACCAAGCTTGCCGCGTACGCCGGCCTTCCATGCCGTCCAGGCGCAAGCGTCAAGTGTCGACACGCCGAGCAACGGCACGTTGGCACCGCTTGCTAGACCCTTTGCGGTGGAGATGCCGATACGCACGCCCGTAAACGAACCCGGGCCGCGGCCGACGACGTAACAGCCCACGTCGGCACGGTCCATGCCAGCCTGAGCAAGCACGCTGTCGACGGTATTCACGAGCTCCACATTGGCATGGCGACGGCACATATGGTCGCCACTCACCTGCTTCGTCTCGCCCGTCTGCCCATCAATCCAGCTTGCCGCGCAGGCAAGCATATCGGTCGAAGTATCGAGCGCCACCACCAGCGCGTAATCGTTATGCAAGCTCATCTTGTACAGCCCTATCAATCAAATCGGAAAGCTCCGCTGCGCGCTCGCCGTGCGCCTCGAGCGTTATCGTTCGCACGTCGCTGTCGTCCTCATCGCGCTTAAGCGTCACCGAAAGATACTCATCCGTCAGTTCATCCTGAAACTGCTCGCCCCATTCCAGCAGGCAAACACCCTCATAGCCCAGCACGTCAAAAATGCCCGTATCCTCAAGCTCGTAAGCATGCTCCAGGCGGTACAGATCAAAATGGAACAGCGGAATACGTCCTTGGTCATGAACGGCCATGAGTGCGAACGTAGGCTCGTGACCATATGCTCATCGCCCAGAGCGCGCGAAACGCCCTTGGTAAAGTGGGTTTTGCCCACCCCGAGGCCGCCGGTCAAAATCAGCACATCGCCATCTTCTAGACACGGTGCGACCAGCTCGCCAAAATGCTCCGTATCGGCAGTACGAGCCGTTCTATAGGTACCTACCCCCAGGCGCTCCAGGGACATATGCGCTCCTTATTATTCCGAGGCGGTCTCCGGCGCGGGGTGCCGCTCCAGATAGTCGCCCAGCATCTTAAAGTCTTCCTCCAGCAACTCCTGCCACGCCGGATTGCGCAGCGCCGCCGCAGATGAAACGTCGGCATCACCACAAAGTGGCCCATCTGATGGAACCTGCCGCGCAGCTTGGTAATGCCGATCTCGGTCTTGAGCACAAAGTGCGTTGCGGGGTTACCGAGCGTCACGATGATATCGGGCCAGATGCTTCGAATCTGCTCGCGCAAAAACGGTGAGCAAGCCAGCACTTCCTCGGGACGCGGATTGCGGTTTCCCGGCGGCGACACTTAAGCACGTTGGCGATATAGACGTCCTCGCGCTTAAGACCTGCCAGGACAAAATGCCGTTGAGGTCTTCACCCGCCGCCCCCACAAAGGGTTCGCCCTGCAAATCCTCGTTGCGACCCGGTGCTTCACCAATAAACATGACGCGAGCGTGGGGGTTTCCCACGCCAAACACGATGTTATGGCGCGACTGATAGAGCTGGCAGAGATGGCAGTCGCCTAAAACAGCCTCAATCTCCTCGAGTGCGACCTCACATGGCGCCTGATGGGTATGGCCGGGGATGTGCATGACGCCCATAGCGGCTCCTACACGTAGACCTTGTCGAGACGCATGCCAAAGCCGCAGGCGACCTCGTAGTTAATCGTTCCGCGCAGTCGGGCCATCTCGTCCATAGTGATCTCGCATCGCCATCGCGGCCGACAATAATCATCTCGTCACCATACTCGGCCTCGGGAATCTCATGCGCCGGATTTGACTGGATGGCGACCATAAACTGATCCATGCAGATGTTACCCACCTGACGCACGCGCTCGCCACGATACAGCACATCCATACGATTGGAAAGCGTACGCGATAGGCCGTCGGCATAACCGATCGGCAGCGTGCAGATCTGAACGCGCGTACGCGGTACGCGGTAGGTAAAACCGTAGCCCACGCCCTCGCCCATCGCAGGGTGCGCCACGCGCGTCACGCGCGCATGAACGCTCATAACGGGATCGAGCTGCATCACACGGCTACTCAGCTCGCACGGCTGCATGCCATACAAGCCAACGCCGGCGCGAATCATATCAAAATGCATCGAGGGGTCGAGCATCGAGGACGGCGTGTTGGCGCAATGCACGATACCGCACTCAAAACCCGCATCCTTAATGGCCTGAACGGCCTCGGTAAAGCGCTGGCACTGCAGCTTGTAGTCCCAGCCCGAAGGTTCATCGGCCGTGGCGAAGTGCGTAAATACGCCGTCGCACTGAATACCGCGATGGAAATCAATACCGCGGACAAAGTCGAGCACCTGCGTGTAATGTACGCCGATGCGGTTCATGCCCGTCTCGATGGCGAGATGATACTTGCCCACCTTGCCCGCCGCGACGGCACATTCGCCATACGCAAGAGCAAAGTCGGACGTATAGACCGAGGGCATGATATCGAACTCGAGCAACGTCGGAATGGCCTCGATAGGCGGCTCGCTTAGGATAAGGACGGGTTTCGTAATCCCGCCCTGTCGGAGCTCACGCCCTCGTTAACCGTCGCCACGGCAAACATGTCGGCGCCGGCCGAATACATAATCTTGGCGCACTCAACAGCTCCATGACCATAAGCGTCGGCTTTAACCACGCAGCACAGGCGCTGACGCGGATTCAGCAAATTCTTATAGGCCCTCGTGTTGCGGCGAAGCGCCCCGCGGTCGATCTCGACCCAGGACCAACGCGTCAAATCGGCTTTATTCATAATTAGTCATCCGACCCTTCGTCCGTGATTCCCAGATCATCGAGCGCATCCTTTGCCGCCAACTCCATGGCGGGACCGATCAAGTCGATAAGATCGGTCGCGATAACGCTCTTCTCGCCACTCCGTCGCCGCGGCAAAACCGGCATAGCTATGAAGCGCGACGGCATACGAGTACAGCAGCTCCCAGCGGTCCATCTCGTCGCGCATGGTGGCTAGCGTGCCGGCCAGAATACCCGCAAGGACGTCACCCGAGCCAGCGGTCGCCAACGACGCCGGGCCAGAGAGCGGCAGCAGCACGCGCTCAACACCGCAAATGGCCGTCGTCGGGCCCTTAGCGATAACAACGAGGTTATCGGAACCGGCGGCCCAGACAACCTTTTGCGCGGCGGCAATCGCGGTTCCAAGGTCATTGACCTCATCACCGGCGACGAGACGCGAAAGCTCACGATAATGCGGCGTCATAACGAGCGGCTGCTCACGACGATACATCTCGGGATTACTGTCGATGCATCGATTGCAATCTTGGCAAGGCAGTTGAGAGCATCGGCATCCAAGATAAGCGGTACGTCGAGCTCAAGCAGACCCGAAACCACCTGCATGGCACCGGCAGATGTCGTCATGCCGGGACCACACAGCACGCAGCTATATTTCTTGGCAATCTCACATACCGTCATGCGCGCAGCGGCACCAAAAGAACCGCGGGAATCAGATGGAATAGCAAAGACCGGAATCGAGGGGAGCGCCATGCGGATAAGGTTGGCACACGCATCCGGAGTCGCGACTGCCACATAGCCGGCGCCTGCGCGGGCAGCGGACTTGGCAGCCATAATGGCCGCACCAGGATACTGCGCCGATCCGGCAACAATGAGCACCGAGCCGCGCGAGTACTTATCGATATTCGTAGGCAGCGGAGCAAAATAGTCCACAAGGTCACCGGTTCCACGATCTCGGCAGCATGGTCGACATCGTCAATAACCTCATCAAGGCGGTCATACAGACCGCCGCAGACCAGATCGCCTGCATATTCGGGACCGTCAGCGCTGTATAAGCCGATCTTGGGAGCAATCATCGTCACCGTACGCTCGGCACGAATGCAGTCGTCATCCACCACACCCGTCTCGGCATTCAGGCCCGAGGGAACATCGATGGAGACAACGCGATCGGCATTTTCATTGACCGTGGGGATCCAGATTGAAAACGGCGCACGAAGATCACCATGAAAACCGGTACCAAAAATGGCATCGACTACAACATCAGCCTTATCAATCAGCACCTCCAGCTCATCACGAGAGGGGCCGACACACACATGCACGTCGCGACCAGCAGTACGACGGGCGACATGACGAGCGAGAGCGGCAGGGATCTCATCCGGCTCAACCGGAGAGACGATATCTACATCAACGCCCTTATGCGTCAGAATGTCAGCGGCAACCCAGCCATCTCCGCCATTGTTGCCAAAACCGACCAATACAAGAACGCGATCGGGGTTGAGCTTTAAAATCTCGTTGGCAGCAAATTCGCCCGCCAACTCCATGAGTTCGGCCTTCGAGGTACCCTCACGCTCGATAATATCTTCGAGGCGAACGACTTCCTCGGTACTCAAAACCGGTTTCATCTATGCTCCTAGCGCATCTTGCGGATCATCATCCAGATGTTCCGACAAAGCAGATTGTTGCAGCTGTTCGAGCTCGTCTAAGACAGAACGAGCCTCTTTAAATGTCTGAGCAACGCGCTCCTTCGTGCTCACCTTTTCTTCCTTGGGTTTAGGTCGAGCATCCTCGGTGATCGCAATGGCATTAGCAACAGCCAAGTCACCCGTCAGAGTAATAGAAAGAGCGACCTCGACAACGCCCAATTCCTGGGCGATTTCGAGAGCACGGCCCGAAAGCAGCGCTTTTGGCTTGCCGAGCTTATCGCGCGTTACGGAAACGTCTTTACGGCCAACGCCCTGGCTAAAACCCGTACCAAGCGCCTTAAGTACCGCCTCGCGAGAAGCAAAACGGCTGGCATAATGCGCGGCAGGACGAGACGAGGCATCGCAATACGAACGCTCTTCATCGGTAAACACGCGCCGAGCAAACGCGGGCGTCTTCTCAAGGATTGAATTCATTCGGGAAATCTCGACGATATCAACGCCGATTCCGGCTTCGGCCATAATCACCTCCATGCTGCACAGACTATGACATTGTAGCCCGTTCGCAGAAGATGCAACAAACGAGGGTCAAAAACACAGCGACAGTGGAGTGATGGCCCTATAAGCGCAAAAAGGGGGAGGCCGCGAGGCCTCCCCCTTCTACATTCCCAATGGCGGCTCGGTGCCGTCCACCGGTCAGCGGCGCCTGGCCTCCCACGGGCTGACCCCGCAGTACTCTCGGCGCGATGGGGCTTAGCTTCCGGGTTCGGAACGGGACCGGGCGTGCCCCCATGCTCTGGCCGCTGACCGGTGGGCGGCGCCCACCGTACCTTCGGTGTCCGGGTGTCTCCCTCACGTGCCTGGGGGCCGCATGGCGTATAGGGGGAGTGACTCGGGGGCATCCTCGTGCCCGGACCGCGCATGGGCGCTTGTCCCGCGGGCCGCGAGGTGCGGTTCCGGAAGAGCTCGGGCGATTAGTGCGGCTCGGCTGAGGACGTCGCCGTCCTTGCACCTGCCGTCTATCGACAGGTAGTCTACCTGGGCCCTTACCGGAAGGAGAACTAATCCCTGGAACGGCTTCCCGCTTAGATGCCTTCAGCGGTTATCCGCGCCGCACGCGGCTACCCGGCCGTGCCGTTGGTCGACAACCGGTTCACCGGAGGTGCGTCCACCCCGGTCCTCTCGTACTGGGGGCAGCTCCATCGATTCTCCTGCGCCCACGGAGGATAGGGACCGAACTGTCTCACGACGTTCTGAACCCAGCTCGCGTACCGCTTTAAACGGCGAACAGCCGTACCCTTGGGACCTGCTCCAGCCCCAGGATGCGATGAGCCGACATCGAGGTGCCAAACCTTGCCGTCGATGTGGACTCTTGGGCAAGATCAGCCTGTTATCCCCGGAGTACCTTTTATCCGTTGAGCGACGGCCCACCCACTCGGGGCCGCCGGATCACTAGAGCCTGCTTTCGCACCTGCTCGGCTTGTGGGCCTCGCAGTCAAGCCCGCTTGTACTCTTGCATTCAAAAGGACGGTTGCCGACCGTCCCGAGCGGACCTTCGCGCGCCTCCGTTACCCTTTAGGAGGCGACCGCCCCAGTCAAACTGCCCGCCTGGCACGGTCCCCGAGCCGGTTGACGGCCTCGGGTTAGGACGCCGGTCGCGCGAGGGCAGTATTCCAAGGGCGGCTCCCCGGGGGCTGGCGCCTCCGGATCGATGCCTCCTGCCTATCCTCTACACGCGGGACCAGCGGCCAATGCCAAGCTGCAGTGAAGGTTCACGGGGTCTTTCCGTCCTTCCGCGGGTAAGTCGCATCTTCACGACCAGTGCAATTTCACCGGGTCCATGGTCGAGACAGCGCCCAAGTCGTTGCGCCTTTCGTGCAGGTCGGAACTTACCCGACAAGGAATTTCGCTACCTTAGGACCGTTATAGTTACGGCCGCCGTTTACCGGGGCTTGGCTTCGGGGCCTCGCCTTGCGGCTAACCCCTCCGCGTGACCTTCCGGCACCGGGCAGGCGTCAGACCCTATACGTCGCCTTGCGGCTTCTGCAGAGTCCTGTGTTTTTGGTAAACAGTCGCTTGGGCCTCTCCACTGCGGCCCGCCTCCGCTCCCGGAGCAAGTCCGTTCACGTACGCGCGGGCACCCCTTCTCCCGAAGTTACGGGGCCATTGTGCCGAGTTCCTTGACCATGGTTGACCCGATCGCCTCGGTATGTTCTACCCACCCACCTGTGTCGGTTTGCGGTACGGGCGCGCACGCGCCTGCCTAGGGGTTTTTCTAGGGACCTCGGGCTCACTCGCTTCGCTCAGTCGCTTCGTCCGGAGCCTCGCCCTCGTGCGGACCGGATTTCCCTGGTCCGCGGGCCGCGCTCCATCACGGGGACGTCCAGAACCCCGCCGAGCCACCCCCATCCGTCGCCCCGTCGGTCGTAGCGCCGCGTGCGCGGTGCAGGAATGTCTGCCTGCTGCGCGTCGGCTACGCCTCCCGGCCTCGCCTTAGCCCCCGACTGACCCTGGGAGGATTAGCCTTGCCCAGGAAACCTCGGGTTCACGGCGGACGAGTTACTCTCTCGTCTCTCGCTACTCATGCCAGCATTCTCACTCCCATGCGCTCCACCGTCGGTCGCCCTCCGGCTTCTCCGCCCATGGGAAGCTCCCCTACCGATTCTAATGAATAAAATCCCGCCGCTTCGGTGTCCAGCTTAGCCCCGTGTATTGTCGGCGCATGTCCACTCGACCAGTGAGCTGTTACGCACTCTTTGAATGTATGGCTGCTTCTAAGCCAACATCCTGGTTGTCTGGGCGGACGCACATCCTTTGCCACTCGGCTGGAACTTGGGGACCTTAGCGGGCGGTCCGGGCTGTTTCCCTCTCGAGCACACAGCTTAGCCCACATGCTCTGACTGCCGCGCTCTGGGCCGCCGGCATTCGGAGTTCGGTTGGATTCGGTAGGCGGCGAAGCCCCCTCGTCCATCCGGTGCTCTACCTCCGGCGGTGAACGCGCGACGCTAGCCCTAAAGCTATTTCGGGGAGAACGAGATATCTCCGGGTTTGATTGGCCTTTCACCCCTATCCGCAGGTCATCGCCGCCGTTTTCAACCGACGTGCGTTCGGCCCTCCACGGGGTCTTACCCCCGCTTCAGCCTGCCCACGGATAGCTCACCCGGCTTCGCGTCCGCGGCGCGGGACTCAAGTCGCCCTGTTAAGGCTCGCTTTCGCTCCGGCTCCCTTTCGGTTAACCTCGCCCCGCGCCAGCGACTCGCTGGCTCATTCTACAAAAGGCACGCCGTCACAACGTAAAGTTGCTCCGACTGCTCGTGGGCGCACGGTTTCAGGTACTGTTTCACTCCCCTCCCGGGGTGCTTTTCACCTTTCCCTCACGGTACTGGTGCGCTATCGGTCACAGGGTAGTACTCAGGCTTGGATGGTGGTCCACCCAGGTTCGGACCGGGTTTCACGTGCCCGGCCCTACTCAGGGACCGCGTCGCGCCGTCCGGTCTGGGTTCGCGTACGGGGCTGTCACCCGCTGCGGCCGGCCCTCCCATGCC
>ENA-OQAS01001717-OQAS01001717.1-human-gut-metagenome-genome-assembly--contig:-NODE-1717-length-9946-cov-1.489867_pt1 | contig 9946 bp, 11 predicted proteins | sample MGYA00242733_ERZ504523 | MGnify/ENA primary metagenome ERZ504523 (study PRJEB26092, sample SAMD00036239) | human gut metagenome | host: Homo sapiens | study: EMG produced TPA metagenomics assembly of...
TTATTCAGGTGCAGAGATATGAATAAGTAATCAACGGGCTTAAGTCTGATAATACAGTCTTTATCTTTTCTATTAACAAACTGTTGATAATATGCAAGTTAAAAACTTTGTGGTTATGAACGCCTGAAATAGTGATTAAATTGTGTTGATATTGTCGGTTTAAGTTCTTGAATTATTCTTTGGATTGTTGATTTCTGTCATTCGATATATCTTTTATTGAAATATGCAAGAAATACTTTTGAAATGATATCCTCATCCTTTTTACATGTTTTCAACCGTTATCAACAGGGTTATGTGAATTAGTTATTATCTTTGCAATATATATTAATAGCATGTAGAAAAAGATGAGAAAATTGAAAATAACGGAGCTTAACCGTCTTACAGTAGATGAATTCAAGCAAGCAAACAAGTTACCGTTGGCAGTGATATTGGATGAAGTACGCAGTTTGCATAATATCGGTTCCGTATTCCGCACATCGGATGCTTTTCTTGTAGAACGTATTTATTTATGTGGTATTACCGCCACTCCTCCCCATCCTGAAATGCACAAAACGGCATTAGGAGCCGAAGATACTGTTGACTGGAAGTATGTGAAGCATACATTGGAAGCAGTGGAAGAACTTCATAATGAAGGATATACGGTGTTGGCTATAGAGCAAGTGGAAGGAAGTACCATGCTTGATGAGCTTGAGCTTGAGCCGGATAAAAAGTATGCCATCGTAATGGGAAATGAAGTGAAAGGTGTTCAACAAGAAGTAATTGATGCCTGTGACGGTTGCATCGAAATTCCTCAATATGGCACAAAACATTCATTGAATGTATCGGTTACTACCGGCATTGTACTTTGGGAGTTTGCAAATAAATTGATTAAGTTTAGAAAAGAGTAACTATAAAAGAATGAGGAACTAACCGGATTTATATTTGTCCGTTTTCCACCAATAATACCACCCGTTCCGTCAGCTTATCCTCCGCTTCGGGATGATATTCTTTTTTCAGGCTTGCGCCGAACAATGCGGCAAAAGTCTGATAAAACCCTGCTTTAAAGGGACCCATAAAAGCTTTTACCAATTCGTATGAGGAAGAATCGGTTTCGCGGTTTACCAACTTTATCAACAGTTTGCCCTGTGCAAAAGTTAATTTCTTCATGACAGGAGTATATTGCTCTTTCAGTCCTTTTTCAACGAGTTTCAGATGTTTCTCTCTGGCTTTTTTATCAGGGAGTGTTTCCAGATATTCGTAGGTTTCGATAATGGCACGGTTGATGGCACGAGCCAAAGGCAAAGTCTTCTTTACATTCCTTACCAGGCGGTAATATTCCCGTCTTTCTTTTTCATTTTTAAATTTTAATTGGCTTGAATACGTATACATTAGGTAGCCGTAGTGAAGGAATGGTATCCCCTTTGTATACACATACAGGTACCATGTATCCGTTTATAGTCGTTGTCGATTGCTGAGAATAGGCAGCAATGACTATAAAGGAAAGAAATAAAGCTATATAGAGTTTCCTTTTCATTTCTATGCAAAAGTAGTAAGAAATGTGGTTACTCTTGCTTTGAATAAAACTATTTAACTTAAAACACACCAATAAATTACAAAATGAACAGATTGTTGAAATCAATGTTAATTACTTGTATTACAATAGGCTTTTCTGTGAATAACTTATCAGCACAAGAAGCTTGGGAGGAATTGGCAGAGCAATTAATTGATGAAGAAGGAGGAGAAGTTTTTCAGTGGGAGAATAATTTTGAAGAGTTATCGGAGTTAAGAGAAAATCCTATCAATATCAATACGGCAACAAAAGAGCAGTTGGAGAGATTTCCTTTTTTGTCTGACAAGCTGATTGAAAATATCTTGTATTATCTTTATAAGTATGGACCGATGCTTAGTGAGAATGAATTGTGGATGATTGAAGATATTAACAGGCAGACTATTCGTTGTTTACAACCATTTATTTGCTTTAAACATACTGAAAAAGAGGAATATAAGCCTACTTTGAAACAAGTGTTGAAATATGGAAAACAAGAGTTATCAACACGTGTGGATATGCCTTTTATACTAAATCAGGGTATAAGCTTCACACCAAGGAAGAATTGAAGAAGAATCCTAATAAACAATACTTGGGGTATGGGTATTATCACAGTCTGAGATATAGTTTTCATTATCGGGATAAGATATATTTGGGACTTACGGCAGAAAAAGATGCCGGCGAACCTTTCTTTGCCGGACAGAACAGAAAAGGATATGATTTTTATTCACCGTACTTGTTTATTCGTAATATGGGCAGAATCAAAGCATTGGCTATCGGTAATTATCGTTTAAGCTATGGTTATGGACTAGTTATTAACACTGATTTCGGAATGGGTAAAACAGCTACGCTTTCTACATTGGGAAATAAGAATCGGGGAATTCGCAAACATTCTTCGACAGACGAATATAATTATTTTCAGGGAGCGGCAGCCAGTTATAAGTTGTCGAAAAGGTGGACGACAGATGCTTTTTATTCTTACCGGAAGATGGACGGTATTGTGAATAACCGGTTTATAACTTCGTTGAAAAAGGACGGATATCATCGTTTATACAGGGAATTTGAAAAGAAGAATATGATTACTAATCAGGTGATTGGTAGTAATTTAAATTATAATGGGAAGTATTGTGAGTTAGGATTAACAGCGGTTTATAATGTTTTCAACAAGCCGTTGAATCCTGACTTAAAACCTTATAATAAATTCTATCCTCGAGGCAAAGACTTTTATAATGTAGGAGGAGATTACAAATTTTTTTGGAAGCACTTTTCCTTTTTGGGTGAGACTGCTATTGATAAAAGTGGTGCTGTTGCCACTATGAATATGTTGAGTTATTCACCGAAGGGAGGAACACAATTGATAGTTATGAACAGATATTATGATGCAAAGTATCAAAGTATTTATGGTCGTTCTATAGGAGAAGGAAGTAGTGTACAGAATGAAAGTGGATTTTATATCGGATTGGAAACTAAGTTATTACGATATATAAGGATGACTTGTTATGGAGACTTTTTTATTTTCCATGGAAGAAGTATTTGGTTAGCGAATCGGGAACCAAAGGTTTTGACGGCTTGATTCAGCTAAGTTATTCACCTACTTATCAACTGGAAATGTTCATAAGGTATCGCTATAAAAACAAGAAAAAGGATTTCACGGCAGAGGATAAAATCAAGCAAACTATTCCTTATATACAACAGAAATGTCGTTATCAGTTGAATTATTCACTGAAGGATAAACTGTTGTTGAAAACAATAGCAGATTATGTTCGGGTAAACTATCGAAACCGGTCAGCTTCCACCGGCTTCTTATTGTCGCAGAGTGCCGGTTATAAGTTCAATGATTTGCCTTTCCAATGTGATATAAGTTGTGTTTGGTTTAATACGGATGATTATGATTCGCGGTTAACCATTTATGAAAAGAATGTGCTTTATGCTTTTTCCATGCCTTCATTTTATTATGAAGGTACGCGACTGGCAATAAATGTACGTTATGAATTGAATAAGCATATCATGGTTCAAGCTAAATACGGGATGACGCATTATTTAAATCGGGATGTTATCGGTTCGGCGTTGGAGGCCATTAATGGAAGTACAAAGGGTGATCTTTATTTGCAGTTGAGGATGAAATTCTAAAAACATTATGTATTTTTGGAAGAATCACATAATCCGCTAAGAATAAAAAGTTTATGCGGATCATCAAAAAACGAGGTAACGAGTTGGCAACCGTTCTAGTTTCTACATACTTGCATCAATTGCGTTGATGTGCAACTCACTTTATGTAAAGGTACGATTTTTTACGGAACATGCAAAACACCTTTGATTTTTCTTTTTTAGCAACCGTCAAAAACAATCTTTCGGTTTCATATCCCGGTCACAAAGGCGGTACAGTCTCTTTATGAAAAGTAAACAAAGGTCAGGCAGGATTGAAACAGACTGTTACGAGAACAGTCAGAAAAGGATTGCATACAGGAATTACAGTCTGATACCGGGCAGGGGACAACTTTGTGCCAAAGTCCCAAAAGTGGTTCTTTTTTCCAGACGGCAAACTCCCTCACCTCAAAGAAACAGTCTGTGGCTGGCGCACGAAAACGTCCGGCCTTATGCGGACAGTCTTAATGCCCGCATAAGGCACAAGTGCGTAAAAAAACAAGTAAATGAAATCTTCATCCGCTTCCCCGCGTCTTGCCCACACACCTGTATTCCCGTTCCAACACCTGCTCGATCTCGCTCCTCTTGTACAAGACCTTGCCGCCGAGGACGTAGTAAGGCAGCGTGCCGTTGCTCCGGTACTCTCCCAGTGTTCTGCGGCTGACTTTCAGCATACAAGCCACCTCCTTGTCGCACAGGTACACGTCTTCTTTTGGCGGAACCGCGCCATCTCTGGAAATGCCGTCAATCATCGCCGACAGCCGGTCGATACGCTCGTGGACGACTGCATCCACGCGTCGTCTTTCGTCTTCAATTCATTATACATACTCATTGTCTTTAGTTGGTACCTCTGTTCAATCCCTTCAAATGGTGCGCCCCCTGTAGCGTGCATCCTTGCGTCTGTCCTCCACTTTCGTGACGACACGCTCCACGTCTTCCGGCAGGTAATAGGTACGGTTGCCTATCTTGGTATAGGCGAGCGTGCCGTTATCCCGCAAGGTCTGCAAGGTGCGCTTGCTGATTTTCAGTTTCATGCAGACATCCTGGTGGTCGAGCCAGCCGCCCGTCTCCTTCACGCCTTTCAGATTCAGATGGGGGATTTCCTCCACCCTCTGTATGAACCGTTCGATCTTCATGGCAAATTCCTCGAACGCCTTCCTTTCAAAACATACGATTTCCATCACATTCCGATTTTATGTTGATACTCCAATTCATACCATCCGGAGAAACGGTCGCTTGTGGTGCCGGTATCACCATATCAGGCAGTTCCGCACCGTCCCCAATTGTTTCCCCGTTGCAAATAAAGGCAGGAAAAACCGTATTACAATGGAGCTGTCCGCACATGTCATCTCCTGACATAATGTTTCATGGCGGATGATATGCCTGCATGTCAAAACCTTCATTCCGGAGGATGTAACGGGGGCAGATGATTTTTTCAGAAGGACACGACACCCCCGTTTCTTTGAAGCAAAGGTAGCCGTCCCCCACCGGAGCGCAAGGCCGGGGCTCTGGGTCGCGGGGAAATCATCCTCACGCTTCGCGCTCCGGTATTTTTTCCTGCCGAGCCTTGACGCCGTTCCGGCGGGAGAACGGCTGTAAGGCATACAAAGAAACAGGAGTGCCTGCACAACAGGCCGGATGTACAACCAATAAAATGAAAGAAATATGGCAGCTAAAGACGTGAAAGACTTCAACGAATGGTTCAACCGTTCATACGCGAGACTGAAGGAGAGAATCTCCATCTACCACGGGAAAACAGACGAGGACGTGTTCCACGACGCCTACCTGGCAGTCAGGAAGCAGGTGATGTTCTCAAGGGAAGGGATAGAAAACTGGGAATCCTATTTTTTCGGCTGTTACCGGAATGGTGCAGGCCGGAACGAGGGATAACAGCCGCTACTCCTGCCCCGGTGACGGTATTTCATCACGCTGGGAGAAACGGATGACAGGAAGATACGGAGGAACGGGAAGAGATGCTTACCGGGTGCGACATGCTGGTGAGGGACATACAGAAGTTCCTCAGGCGGCATTTCTCCTACGAGGATTACAGGATGTTCATGCTGCGCTTCTATGAGACGGGCAGCTCGTTCCGTACCATTGCCAGGCACATGGGCGAGAAGACATCGGTGATAACCCGCCGGGCACAGGTCATGCTGGAATCGTCCGCGCCAACCGGACATTCACAGCCCGAAGGAGACTGATGGCAGCCGGAGACGCGGCATGATGATGACTATATAATAATGTATAATATGTAATAACGGACCAATTAAAAAAAGTTCCTATGAAACTGACAGTTTACAACAAGAGCAACTCCCACCCGGCACTGACCTACAAGGGCAAGCGGGTGATCACGGTATGCCGCGACGGCAGCATGTACCTCAGCAGGATATTGAGCAACGAGCTCAGCCTTCATGCCGGCAACCGGCTGTGCATCGCCCATGACGAGGACAGGCCGAAGGACTGGTACATGTTCGTCTCCGACGACGAGAACGGCTTCACAATCTGGAACGACCCGCGTTGCGCCCGTTTCTCCAACAGCTTCATCGCCGGGATGATACTCGACGCTGCGAAAGTGGAGAAATGCGCGGGATTCATGGTGGCGAGGGACCCGGTAAGGGTGGACGGCAAGCTCTGCTACAGGATCATCCTTGACAACCCGATACCGAAGGGATTGAAGGCCATCGGTGCGAGATAGGCACCGGACCACGACAAAAAAGCGGAAGGGGCATCCGGCAGCAGGTAGAAATACCCGTTGTCGGATGTCCCTTTCTCGTGCACCTGAAAAAACATAATAAAATAATAAAATATGAGGCTGTCCTTATGACCAACTAACCAGCCAACATTACAACCAACTAACCAACCAACATTATGACCAACTAACCAGCCAACATTACAACCAACTAGCCAACCAACATTATGACCAACTAACCAGCCAACATTATGACCAACTAACCAGCCAACGTTACAACCAACTAACCAACCAACATTATAACGACCTTATAACTACCCGTTCAACCTAGGCAGAACCGGGAAGCCGTCACCGTTCCTGAACCTGTCTATAAAGCAACGCCTCACATAATAGCCAGCCTAAGCCCAATAAATTGTGTCTGAACACGATATGCGTTTCTTTTGCAGCCGACAATGGTCATGTTGTGTTGGCAACATCGACCTCTTTATTAACCATTCAAAAATTAAAGGATATGAAGAGACAAGAAACAAGCGGCGGGCAGCGCAGGCTCCCGCCGGAGGAGTACCGGAACACCTTCATGCGGCCCTACAGGATTGAAGACCGCAAGCCGGTTCTCATCAGCCGGAAATTACGTGACACGCTCGACCGTTTCGCCTGCAAGATTGGCGGAAACCGCATGAGCTTCAGGTTATTGGAGAATACCGTACCGGCATCACATCAGGTTCTATACCGGGGATTTTGAGTTTGTAAGAAGTTGCAAGTCCTTATTTCCATTCAATTAAAAAAGCATTTTGGCGGGATTTCTTTTTCGGGGGCTAAAATGGAAACTTTCATTTTTGGGGGTAGCAAGTTTATGTTTTGGGCAGACCAAAACCGCCTCCTTCCACTCCCGGAGGTCGCCGAAGGGGCACATCCCGTTGGTCTGTAAAGTAAGTAAAGTATAAACTGTAATCAAAAAACGTAACCAAATGATACAGAAGCATGATACCGACAGAAACAAGGGCGGACGCCCGGCAAAGGGGCTGTCCGAGAAACGCAAGTACCGCATCACGGTAAAGATGGCAACCGGGGAATATTATGCCCTGAAGTCGAAAGCTAGAAAAGCCGGTGTCTCGGCAAGCGAGATGGTGAGGCAGGCGGTGGACGGATGTGTGGTAAGGGAGAGGCTCACCACCGAGCAGGCGGACTTCATCCGCAAGCTCTGCGGCATGGCGAACAACCTGAACCAGCTCACCCGGAGGCACACCGGAGGGCGTGGGGCTGCATTTCGGCCAATGCAGCATTTGTTGCTTTCGCTGGAAACCCTCATAGACCGTATCAGCCTATGATCGCGAAGATTGTAAAAGGCGCGGGAGCCAAAGGGATTGTGGATTACATCCTCGACAGGGAAAAGGGGGCCTCGCTTATCGACCACGACGGAGTCTTAGTCTCCGACAGCGGCTCGATAGCACGCAGTTTCATCGCCCAATCCAAACTTAATCCGAGGTGGGGAAGTTCATCGGACATGTCTCGCTCAGCTTCTCAGGGCAGGACCTGCCACGCTTAACAGATGAACTGATGGTGCGGATAAGTCGGGAATATATGCAGAAGATGGGCATCAGCGATACGCAGTATATCATCGGACGGCACCACGACAAGGAGCATCCGCACGTGCATATTGCCTTTAATCGGGTGGATAACAACGGCAGGACCATCAGTGACAGGAACGACCGCTACCGCAGCGAACGCGTCTGCAAGGAGCTTACCCGCAAGTACGGGCTGTACTTCGCGGAGGGCAAGGAGCAGGTGAACAGGCACCGCCTGAAAGAGCCGGACAGGACGAAATACGAGCTTTATTCTCTCCTTAAAGCGGAAGTGGGAAGGTGCGGTGACTGGGACACGCTTACCGCCAACCTGCGGAAACTAGGGGTGGAAGTGCGCTTCAAGTACAAGGGGCGGACAGACGGGATCCAGGGCGTGGTGTTCGGCAAGAACGGCTATTCCTTCAACGGCTCGAAGATTGACCGTCAGTTCAGCTACTCCAAGATAACCGCAGCTTGAACCGTAACAGTCCCCAGGAACGGCAGGCACAATCCTTCCGGCAAGGCATCAGCCCGGCTTCAGGCGGTGGCGGGGAGCTTATCAGCGGTTCATTGGGGCTGCTGGACCTCATCCCATCATCCTGCACAGAGACTCCGGAGGAAGCCGAGTTCCGCCGCTGATGCAGCGGAAGAGGAAAAAGAAGAATAACAAGGGATTCAGAATTTAAATTTAACAACAACTTAAAAAAATCAAGATGAAAGAAAACACAGGAACCATCATCGCCATGCTGGAAGAACTGCTGACCGTCAGCAAAAGCCGGCAGGCATCACAAAGCGGCAGTACAAACATGGATATTACCTCCATCAAGGCTTTAATCGAGGAAGCCGGCCGCCGTAACCACGAACGCACAGAGGCTGAACTGGCGAAGTTCGCCCACGGTATTGTGGACTGCCTGAATACGGTTAACAACCGGATAGACAGGATTGCCCGAAGGAACAGCCCGATTTCGGGGAAATCAGACAACTGCTGGAGCAGGCCGTCAAAAAGACGGGTGGGGCGGATGTCCGGCACACCATCAGCGAGACCCGGCACTCGTTCGCTCTTGAGAACAGATGGGACTGGGCGGTTGTTACCGGTATAGTCCTTCTGATGGCATTGTTAGCTCGGCGCTCTATTTCGAGAGAAGACAGAATCACGACCGCACCGACAATGACCTGAAGTACCGCTACATCAGGATGAAGGGTGAGGCATCGCCCGAAAGCATCTCCGGCTGGAAAACCTCTTCGAGTTCAACCGGGACGACGGGAAGATCAAACAGATGCGCAAGGATGTGGAAACCTACGAGGAGGCGGTACGCCGGCAGGCCGCCTCATCGAGCAGGCACGTCTGAAAGAACGGGCGGCAAGGGAACAGAAGGTCAGGCCGATTCGATCAGGAGCAGGAACCCAAAAGGACAGAAGTGATATGGCGGACATGAAAATCCCGGCGGTTTCCAGGCATATCCGTACGGCCGATGTCCGGTCCGTACATTATGCCCTGCCGTGGAAAACGTCCGGTCATACGGCAGTCCTTCCTATGCCCCGTACCGTTCCGGACATTTCCATGCATTGCGGGTTAAGACAATGAAAAATCATCAATTAAGAAAATACAAGCATGGCTACAGTAAAAGTTAAATTCCGGGCCTCCTCCGTCGAGATGAAGGAAGGCTCACTCTACTATCAAGTGATTCACAACCGTCTGGCAAGACAAGTGCATACCGGCTACAGGCTTTTTCCTTCGGAATGGGATGCCGGCATTTCCGGGATCGTGATGGATTCCGGCACGGAAGGGGGACGCAGGAATTACCTGCTCTCCGTGAAGACCGCCCTGGCAGATGACCTGTCCCGTTTGAGAAGCATCATCGCACGGCTCGAACGTTCCGACGTAATGTACACCGCCGACAAGGTGGTGGAACTGTTCTCTTCCCCTGCTGACTGCGGCGGGTTTGTCTCTTTTGCACGGCAGCTCGTAAAGGAGTTGAGACAGATAGGGAAAAGGCGCACGGCCGAGACGTATACGACCGTGCT